>JACCDX010308857.1_pt1 | contig 11744 bp, 16 predicted proteins | sample 7449681 | NCBI WGS metagenome assembly JACCDX01 (sample SAMN15323450, study PRJNA562643) | freshwater metagenome | isolation source: river surface water | place: USA:Blue River Watershed | collected 2017-08-18 | reverse complement strand
CATCCTCATTTTCTAAAGATTCAAACATCTCATGAGCCAAAGTAGATATTATAAAAAGTTTGTCTTTAACTGAGTCCTTATCTTTATCCTTATCCTCAGTCAAAAGATTTTTAATTTGATTTAGTTGTGACTCTTTAATTATAATTTTTTTCATACCTATAAATATATTCAAATACAAAAAAGGTGGTTTCCCACCTTTTTAAGAGCCCGACTTTGGATAAGTCGTCCACCACTTTGTTTTAAACAAAGATTATTAAATTTTACTTTTAACGATTTCAGTAAAAGAGATTTGATTCTCTTTAGTGAAAACTAAACAATTCTTCAATATCTCATAAGGAATGTGTGTTAGTTGGTCAACTCCATTGAATATTGAGAACTCTTCTTTATTAACTAAAGAAACGTGAATCATGTTTAAAAACATTTTCAACTGAGTAGCGTCAGTGAATGTTTGACTCAAAATTTGTCCGAATTCTTTACTTGTGATTATTACTGTTCTGTTATTCATAGGACAAAAGTAATAAAACAATCATCAACTTCCAAATTTATTTAGATAATATTTGATAGTTTTTTCAATACCCTCATCAAAACTTGTTTTTGGTTCCCAAGCAAGTGTTTTATTAATTTTACTGTTATCAATAGAATATCTATGGTCGTGACCTTTTCTATCCTCTACAAATTCAATAAGTTCTTTTGAATCTCTGTCCCAATCTTTAATATAGTCAATTTTATCACATATGATTTTAGCCAATCTGATATTCGTTATTTCATATCCGCCACCAATACAATATGTCTCACCAATCTTTCCACCATGAAATACCGCATCAATTGCCTCAACATGGTCATTAACATATAACCAATCTCTAATATTTAGACCATTACCGTAAACTGGTATTTTCTCACCTTTCAATACTTTCTTTATGACCGTAGGTATAAACTTCTCATCATGTTGGTTAGGTCCATAATTATTAGAACAATTTGATATGACGACAGGTAAGTTATAAGTATGATGATAAGCCCTTACAAAATGGTCAGCAGATGCCTTTGATGCTGAATATGGACTTCTAGGGTCGTATGGTGTGTTTTCATTAAATGAACCTGTAGGACCCAATTGACCAAAAACTTCATCTGTTGATATGTGATAAAAAAGTTTAACTCCGTATTTCACTGAAGCATCCAATAAATTAATAGTTCCAACAATATTACTTTGGACAAATTTTAATGGGTTTAAAATTGAATTATCAACATGTGATTCTGCCGCGAAGTGAATTACATATTCAAATTTATAATTATCAAACAATTCAAACAAACGTTCTCTTTCTATGATATCAAATTTCACATAACGGCATCCTGATAAATTATTAATGTTTTTTCTATTTGACGCATAGGTCTCAGAATCTAATATTAACATCTCATAATCGGGATACTTTTCCCTCATGTAATTAAAAAAGTTGGACCCGATAAAACCGAGTCCACCTGTAATAAGAATTTTCATAAAATAATTAATAAGAAATAAGAACTAAAATATCAATGAAGAATCAAATATAATAGTCCAAAATTAACAGCTAAAGAACCAATCGCGATTCCTCGCCACTTTTTCTTTTTGTCAGATTGTTTCTCTAACTTGTCTTTCGTTTTAGCATGCTCAATTACTTCTGTGTTATACTTTTCTCGTAATCTATTTGCCTCTTTTTCCATATCAGTAAATAACTTATTCAAATCTGTATTAGCCTTCTGTTCAGCATTCAACTGATTATCACAATTATCTTTATAGATGTATAACTGTTCAATCTCTTTCTTCTGAGCCTTTTCAGTTTTGATAATTGTTAATAACAATAATTCTTGTGATTTACTGAAGAACACTCCTGTGTCACCTTCATATACAATTCTATGGGGCTTCAAAACTTGCCCATACGCTATCACGCTGAACAAGATTAAGCTTGCCAAGATTACTAATTTCTTTAGCATTTTCTTCTTTAATGTATTTTATTTTGGTAATAACTTTACCCTGTTTATTATCGTAGGCAATTCTTAAATCTTTCATTTGTTTATTCAAACTATCAACCTGTGAACGCAGTGCATTAATCTTCGTACCATCTTCAATCGTAACAGTAATAGGTTCACGATTTAATAAAATACCTACATATATTCCCATACAAATCACAATAACCCCTAAAAGGATTTGAGACCAATATTTACTTAAAACATCTTTCATTATTTAAGTAGGTTATAATATTCTTTAAAGTGTTTAATTCTATCAGGTAACCCAATAGTTCCACCGTTAACTCTTTTAGTTACTGCAGTTACAGTAGCATCATCAGCCCCTTTATCACAAATAGACCAAAGTTTATTTGAATCAAAGAAGAATGCTGCAGATGCCAATGGATATTTGGTAGCAACTAAATCAGGATTTGCAACTGTATCTTCACCAATGAATTTTGCAAAGTTTGTATAGTTTTGTTTTCCGGTTAATTGGATATAACCTCTGCCACGGAATTTGAATCCTTCTCCTGTTGACTCATCACCATTTCCCATTCTTCCACCATAAACACGAGAAGCAATCTTTTCAGGTTGTCTTGCATATGATTCGTTTAGGTTACCAGGGAAATACTTACCAAAGATTTTTTTAAGTCCATCCGCAGAATAGTTAAGGTTTTCAGATACTGATTTAAATCCACCTGATTCGTGACCACACTGTGCCAAGAAATGAGCTAATCTTAATGGGTTAGTGATGTTGAACTTCTTAGCAGTGTCAGGAATTTGAGCAATTACAGCGTCAGGAATATGACCTTTTAAATTTTGTAATTTAAATTCTGAACTTGCTGGGATAACAACATCTTCTTTCATCACTTGAGCCGGTTGTTCAGTAGCTCCGAACATTTTACCCCAAGTTCCATCACCAACGATACCGTCAGCGGTTAATCCATTTGCCGCTTGCCATTCTTTAACTTTAGTCGCAGTTCCGTTACCGAAGATACCATCGGCAGTTAATCCTAATTTTGCTTGGAGTTTTTTAACGTCTTCTCCTTGAGACCCAACTTTTAGTAACATAATCTTTAATTTTACTATAAATATTTATTATTTTATTTTTAAAACGCCTCAACTTCTTCCATCATTAACTGATAAGCTCTGGCGAGTCTTGTCATTCCGATTCCACCACCAAAACGTGGAAAAAAGTCATGTGATAAAAATTCTTCCAATTCTTTTTCAACTCTTTCTTTTCCGAATAGTTCAAACAACTTAGCTGAGTAACCACCGTTCTCAATTGTGTAAAAGTTATTTCTCATTTCTTCCACATTGGAACTTCTTTCCGCGGAACCAATTGTTTCTTGTCCGTAAAGAATTACGTCAACCTTATTGAATATTCTATTTTTACTCTCTCTCATATTCCAAAATGGATTTGTTCTATAAGGGAAATTTTGAAGAGATACTACAGGACCTTTTTCTTCCCACATTCTTGTTTCGTGTTCGTTTTCTAAAATTGGAACTCCCCCGTATTCTTCACAAACATCGTCGTAGTTAACCTCAACAGGTTTGTCAAAACCTAAATAGTCTAAAAGTTCCGATTCAAGTTTTATCATTTCTTTCATTCCACCTTTTGATTCAAATTCAAACATTGGGAAAATTAATTCATGTCTGCCAGGGATTGGGTCTTTTTCTTGTCTGTAGGATGTTGATATACAGTAAACACCATTCCATTCAGGATTTTTAAGGAGTTCATATTCTAACCACATCTGTCCTGTTTGTGGTAGTGGCCAAACCTCTCCCTGATAATTGAATGTTGTTATTGAGTGGGGGTTTTCACATGCTGCCAAGATTGATAATCTTGATTGTGTTGGGACTTCTTTAAATCCTTTTGATTGGAAAAATGTCCTCATTTTTTGGACTAATTCATTGTAAGTTTTTGTGTCTTTCATTTTTTTTTATTTTTATTTTTTATTTATTGTTAACGTATGGGCAAAAAAAATCCTGACAATTGTCAGGACTTCCTTACTAAATTATATGTGTTTCGTAATTTATTTATCATACTTTTTAGTTAAATATTAACAAAAGTTATAAAAGTCTTTTTTTTATCCTTTTAAAAGGTCTTTATTTTTCTTGATATCAAAATAGGTATCAATTAATTTATCAATTCGTTTGTCAGTATATGAATTGGACTCCCTAACAGAATCCGTCATTTTAGTATCCATACCTCTCCAAATATCCGTAATTTGTCTTTCCAATCTGTCGTTATGTTCTCTAAACTCAGAATGAATATTTTGTCTTTCAGTATCAATTCTTCTTGATGTGTAATCCATCTCAGTTGAAATGGTTCTCATCAATCCCTGAATATCTTCTTGTAAATTTTTGATTTGTGTTTGTTGTTTATTAATCATAAGCAAACCCCAAGTAATAACCCCAACAAAAATTAGAGCGACTACCGAGAGTACACCTAAAACAAAATAAGTTGTTTCCATAGTTTTAATTTTTTTTTAATTTTTATGACTTTTATAACTTTTGTTTTAATATAATAAGTTGAAATGGGATGTAAACTAAAAACCCCCATATAAAATATGAGGGTTTTAAGAACTTGTGGTTTTAATTAACCCTTAACCTCTTCAAAGTCAACATCAGAAACTTCCATATCAGGATTACTATTCTCTGATGTAGTGTTATATAAAATTTCAGAAATATTTTGGAATGTCATGTTAACTTTCTCCATAGATTCTTTAATTTTATCAATATTTTTTTCAGACTTTGCATTTTTTAAATCTTCCAACGATGAATTAATATCGTTCTTTTGCTCTTCGGTTAATTTATCCTCAATTTCCTTGTAAGCCTTTTCAACTTGGAATATTGTGTTATCCGCAGTATTGATTGTCTCAACTTCTTCTTTCGCCTTCTTATCAACATCAGCATTTGCTTCAGCTTCTTGTTTCATTCTTTCAATTTCTTCTTTTGAAAGTCCTGATGAAGCCTCAATACGAATGTTTTGTTGTTTGTTGGTTCCTTTGTCAAGAGCCGATACATTGATGATACCATTGGCGTCAATATCAAATGTAACCTCAATTTGTGGAACACCTCTCATTGCCGGTGGAAGACCATCCAAGTGGAAACGACCAATGGTTCTGTTGTCCTTAGCCATTGCTCTCTCACCTTGTAACACGTGGATTTCAACTGATGGTTGGTTATCAACCGCAGTTGAGAACACTTGTGATTTCTTACTTGGGATTGTTGTGTTTGCTTCAATCAACTTTGTGAACACTCCGCCCATTGTTTCAATTCCAAGTGATAGTGGTGTAACATCTAACAACAACACATCTTTAACATCACCTGCTAATACTCCTGCTTGGATGGCCGCTCCAAGAGCAACAACCTCATCAGGGTTAACACCTTTTGATGGGTCTTTACCGAAGAACTTCTTAACCGCTTCCTGAATTGCCGGAATACGTGTTGTACCTCCAACCAAGATGATTTCATCAATGTCAGATGTTTTAAGTCCCGCACTTTTAAGAGCCGACTCACAAGGTTTAATAGTTCTTTGGACCAAACTATCAACAAGTTGTTCAAACTTTGCCTTACTCAAATTACGAACCAAGTGTTTTGGAACACCATCAACTGGCATAATGTATGGGAGATTAATCTCTGTTGAAGATGAAGATGATAATTCAATCTTCGCCTTCTCAGCTCCTTCACGTAAACGTTGTAGAGCCATTGGGTCTTTGGTCAAATCCAATCCGTTCTCATCTTGGAATTCTTTAACCAACCAATCAACAATGGCTTGGTCAAAGTCATCCCCCCCAAGGTGTGTGTCACCATCTGTAGACAATACTTCAAATACTCCATCACCCAATTCCAAAATGGATACGTCGTGAGTTCCACCACCACAGTCAAATACAACAATCTTCATATCTTTAGATTGTTTGTCCAATCCGTAAGCAAGTGCGGCCGCTGTTGGTTCATTCACAATTCTCATTACCTTCAATCCCGCAATCTCACCAGCTTCTTTTGTCGCCTGACGTTGAGCGTCGTTGAAGTATGCCGGTACCGTAATAACCGCTTCGGTTACTTCAGAACCCAAATAATCTTCAGCAGTTTGTTTCATCTTTTGTAAAACCATTGCTGAAACTTCTTGTGGTGAATACTCCTTACCGTCAATCTCAACACGTGGAGTACCTTTACTGTTTACCACTTTGTATGGAACTCTGTTCACTTCACTTTTACTTTCATCAAAGCCAGTTCCCATAAAACGATTAATAGATGAAATTGTTTTTTCAGGGTTGGTAACCGCTTGACGTTTTGCCGGGTCACCAATCTTTCTCTCACCACCATTAATAAATGCAACAATTGAAGGGGTGGTTCTTTTTCCTTCACTGTTTGTAATCACAACTGGCTCGTTACCTTCCATTACGGCAACACACGAATTAGTTGTTCCAAGGTCAATTCCTATAATTTTTCCCATAGTTTAATTTAATTTTGTTCAATAATATTGATTATTTTTTATGGAGTCAAGTCCGACCACCAATTATTAAACAATATGCCAAAACAAAAAACCTGACAGTTTGTCAGGTTTATATTATTCAATTGTCTTAATTTTTATACCGTAAGGTAATTCATGCCCATAATTATATTCAAACCATTTCAAAAATGGTTCACGCCAGTTTTTCTTACCAAACATTCCATCCAACTGATTTTTAATATCAGGTTCGTCAATACTCAATATTGGTGATTTTTCTATCCCAGCATAATTAGAGCGGCTCCAATAATTTTCCAAGTAAATTGTTAATTGTCTATCGTAGTCCTCATCATCGTAAAACACAATAGAGTCAATGTGACTTATTTTTTCAGGGAAATTAACTTCTTCATGGTCGTCAAAATAACTAACCTTCATACCTGTCGGAAACAAATCCTCAATATAATCATACATCATATTGAAGAATTTTTGATTCTGACTTTCAGTTATTATGTATTTCACAATAATGAATATAATTTAATTAATTTACGATACAATTCGTCACCTCTTCTATCAAATACTTTCTCCCAATGTTTAAAGAATAACTCAGGGTTATCTAATAGTTTCTGACTCATGCCACGGAAAGGATTACTGGTCATACCACTTTGTCTTCCGTGTTCAATAATATGTTTCAAAATATCATTCCAACTCTCAATGGCAAATTGTGTATGTTGTTGAGCCATTGGTTTTCTAAAGATATCCTCCAAACTTTGCATACGACTCAAATCATTAATTAACTTATCCGCTGAGAATGTTTTCAACATTTGAGCGTCTCTATAAGCATCGGTGTCTTTGATGGCAGTAATGAAGTCATTGTAATTCTCAATTTTTTTACTTTTAAGAACTCTTAATGATTGAGGAATTCTAGCCTGATGTTCAAACCTTAAAGACAAATAAAGAATATGTAAAAAATAATTGAACTCTTTATTGAAGTCTTTTTTAAGTGACCCAGCCAAAGTATTTAACGTATGTTCCTTACCGAAACCAATCTCCCCTGACTTTGTATATTTTTTATATAACTGATAAGAATGGAATACCTCGTGAGCAATTACAGAATCTAAATTAGGGCTTAGGGTTTCAAGATTATCCCAGTTGGAATCTCCCATAGTGAGTTCAAATTCAAACTCACCACTACTATAAGTTTTACCTAAACCTCTCCTATCTTCAAGTCCCATCTTTTCAGCATCAAAAACGTGGACCGCATTAATCGTAGGTTTTTTTATATTGTTAATATCTAATGCCTCATCAGGGTAAATATTAAAACTTATCGTAACTTTATTCTTATACAAAGGAAACTTATCCCATGATTCTTTATTGAAGAGTGGTGATTTTTTTACATACTGCCAAGATTTCTCTTTACTTACATTTATGTTACCTGACCTAAACTCAACATCACCATAATTCTTAACTTCAGCTTCACCAACTTTAAGAGACTTTCCACTATCTTTAAATGCCTGAATTTCATCTTTAACCAAGTTGGTAAAGATGTCAACAATCATTTCAATATCATCGGGAACCCCAGCGGCTTCTTTAATTATCTGTTTTATCCTTAGACGACTTATCACTAGTTTTAACTTTTAAGATTTTATCCAACTCCCATTTCATCGGAACATCTGTCTTAGTCAATAACTCATTAAGTTCTTTGTCTGTTAGGTTTTCTAATGGATTTTTCATAATACAAATGTATAAATAAATATTAACAAAAACAAAAAACCCCCTCAAAAAGAAGGGGTCTTGTTGTAGTCGGAGTGGGGCTCGAACCCACACGGACAATGTCCAGCGGATTTTAAGTCCGCACTGTATACCTAATTTCAGCATCCGACCATTAAATAAAGAACCTTTTGTGCGCCAACCTGGGCTCGAACCAGGGACCTACGGTTTATGAGACCGCCGCTACTAACCAACTGAGCTATAAGCGCTTGTTTCAAATCCTATACAAATATAATCAAAATATTTACAATTACAACATTACAGATAAAAAATCTAAAGTATTATTTTTAATTTTGTTTATCTCATTCAATTTGAATACTTTTAAATTAGTAATATTTTTCCACTTGGATAAATCCCTATCGGTCACATACCCTTTAACTTCTATAAAAAAATCAAAGTCAGGTAAATAAAAATCCGGATAATAATTCCTTTTACCATTCCATTCATATTCAAAACTCTTAGTTTCATGTTCCCATTTGATTTGATTCTCATCTAACCATTTAGCAACAATTAATTCCCATTTACCTTTTAGTTTAACCCCATTATAATCAAGATTTTTTACCCGACCAACAACATTATTTTTTGTATAACTATCAGGGTGTTTTTTGACAGCAATTTTCATTGACTCTGAATGTTTTTTTCTTTGTTCTTCAGTCCAAACTCTTTTTTTTGACGCTTCTGACATTTTTTTCTTAGTTTCTTCAGAAACCAATGGTGATGGTAAACCTAATTGTTTAAATTTTATAAACTTGTTAGTCCCCTTAATATTCTGTTCTTTTCTTTTTTTATTAAACTCAATTAAATTACTAACTATAATCTGTTTATCAGGATTTTTATGACATAATCTCTCGTGATTTCTCAAACTATTGTCATTTTTACAAACTTTTTCACAAAATCTACAATTCATAATTTTATTTATATATAAATATATGAAAAGTTAATTTTACTGAGTAATTATCTCTAACCGAATAATCAATCTATATTATCGTGGTTGTGTAAAAGCTTGAGTATAAGAATCCAAATCAATATCGGGTGATAAAAGTTCTTTGAGTTCTTTTATAAAATCTTGAGTGTAACTCCACTGTTCAATTTTAAAATTTCTGAATATAATTTTAATGTCAGGATTATTGTCTTTTTCAAAATCAATTGTGACATTGGGGTAGTTTGTTTCTTTAATTTTTTCCTCAATCACGTCACCAATGCCTTCAAGGTAATCGTAATTATACATGGCATTGTACACTTTAATTCTTTTATATTTAGAAAATAATCCTGAAATTTTAAAAAACTCTTCAACATTGTATTCCATACTTCTATTCCAATCATATGTAAAACTTTGTAACCCGTTCAATCCTTTTGGTTTTACAAAATGTTTCGCATAGTTTTCATCATAATTGGGCGAGTTAATATCCATCTTTGACAAATCAATATTAAATTTGAGATAGTCTCCGTATTTTTCATCAACAACATATTCAATAACAAAATCCTTTGGTAGTTTACCAATTGAAATCAGGTAGTTGGATAATATTTTAAGTAGTTTCTCTGACATTACCAATTGTATATATCTTCTCCGTCCGCCCCAACTACTTTTAGGTAAATCTGGTCAATGGTGGCCGTTTCTCTATTTATGTTTAAAAATTTAAGTAAGTATTTTAGATGATTGTCATATAAATAATGTGGGTCAAATGCCTTATCATACATGTTCTCTTTAGTTATTGTTGGGTCATTTAACTTAACAGTTATAAAAAGTTTGTAGAACGGAAATTCCTCATCACCATCCCATTCAACATCCACGTCAACATTATCAATCATCGGATATATGTTTTTAATATAATCCGAATTGAATAATTTATTTGCGATATCTGAATTTAATATCATAATGATAAATACGAAGATAAACAAAAAACCCCTCCGTTTAAGGAAGGGTTAATTATTTTTTGTTTGTTTGAATTACTTGGCGTAAGTTCTCAAACAATGAGCCGTCCAAGCCGCAGCTCCCAAGAAGATTGGCATAAAAATTCCAGCTCCGCCGAACATTGCAATATGAACCGCAACCGCTCCTGACATAACAGAAGACAAGGTTAACGCACCGTAAACTGATGTTCTTGGAATACAAAGGGCAATAACTCCCGCAACTTCCATAACTCCAACAAGAGCCATATAAGGCAACATGTTCATCGCAGTGAAATTTGTGGTCATTGCCTCTGAACCAGCAATTTTTGACAATCCGCCCATTCCGAGCATAAAGGTAACGATTGCAGTTAACAACCATCCCAAGTTTTTAAGTGTTAAATAATTTTTCATAATCCAAGTATAAGATATGAACTTTGGATTGTCAATTGTTTCTTAATTGGAGGGTATTCTCAACCCTGGCCAGTAATCGTTACCATTGGCACGGGTGTTAGTGACCCTCATCTGGAGGGTATTCTCAACCCATCTACCGATAACTTTCTGAGAATCATTTTGTCCCAAAGAAAAGAAGGAAGAAATTTCACCAATCAACTTCCAATATATATAACACAAACCATCAGATTTATTATATCTGATTTGAGCATATTCATCCCCTTCTGAATTGGTGAAGTGTATATTATCACCTCTTTCAATCTGAATAAAATCCTGATTATCCAAGTATAGAAAGATGACATCATCTAATTGTTTATCTGTTATTTTGTATTTCATTATTGATAAATACAAATATAAACAAAAAACCCCTCACAATGGAGGGGTTTTAAGAAACCTTGTTAATATTTTATTTAGAATTTTGTTCCGCAGTTTGGACAGAATTTATGTGAATCCTTTTTTCTTTTGGTTCCACAATTTGTACAATACAACACATTCACTTCCTTTGCGGTCAATGGTTTTTCTGATAATGGTAAAATTCTCCAAGTTGAATAGTTTGATGGATATACATTAAAATCCATATCAACCGACTCAAACTCTTGTTTTGAATCTGAGCCCTTCTCAATTCTACCAGTCTCTTTGAACCTGTCAGTTTGTAATGACTTTCTTAGGTTTTGAGATGAACTATAATCAACATTAGTATTAAGTGATGCGGAAGTGGTTGTGAAAGAATTGTTATACAATTTGAAATCACCAGTAGTTGTTGAATTAATACCATACATATAATCATTGGTCCAATAACTACCGCCATTTGATAATGTTATGTTTGGTCTATCTTTATAAATTGTTTCATCATAAAATTCAACAACAACCTCACCATTGTTTTTGATTGCCTCTTGGACTTCCTTTGATGATGAGTTAACCTCATACACCTCAAATTTGAACTTCCTTGCTTCGTTCAAATACCTTTCCAAGAATACTCTCTGACCAGGTCGGACAATAATTCCACCACCTGATAGGTAATTCCCATTGATTTTTATTTTTGCTAAAACTGAATTTGATTTTGGGTTGAAGATTTCTACCTCAAATTCTTCCCCGTTGTTAAGATAAACGTTTGAGCCGTTTTGTTTTAATCTTTGTTTCCCTGTCGTAATATGAGCCGACGGAAACTTCTTGAGTTCTGTGTAATACATTTTTTCCTTATTTT
>JACCDX011219629.1_pt1 | contig 11745 bp, 22 predicted proteins | sample 7449681 | NCBI WGS metagenome assembly JACCDX01 (sample SAMN15323450, study PRJNA562643) | freshwater metagenome | isolation source: river surface water | place: USA:Blue River Watershed | collected 2017-08-18 | reverse complement strand
TAAAAAATATTATGGTTTTGAAAACAAAAACTATGATATAAACAAATATAAAGATTTAGTTTCTTTTGCGGAACCTCCAATTGAAAGTGGAGATATCTAACTTATCTGATATTTATTATTATGAATCTGTTTAGCCAACTAAATAGAATAAAAGGAATAATGTTAGAGTCTGACTCAAACATCAAAGTACTAAAATCAAAAAAAGATGACGGTACTTTCATTTCTGTTGGAGATAATAAATTTAATTTTGGTAACTGTCAATTAGTTGATTTCAACCAAGCTACAAATATTGAACCTTACTTTTCAATTTTAAACACTGATAACTTCAATCAGGACAATTCATATTATTTACAGGATTTAGAAATATTACCTCAGTTCAGAGGTAAGGGATATTCCCATAAACTATTAGATTCATGTGAACAGGAATGTAAAGAAAACAAAAAACAATTTATCTTAATTATAGTTGATAACGATAATTCTGTGGCAAATAATCTATATAAAAATAGAGGATTTGTTAAATGTGACGAAAAGGGAAACAAGTCGTTACATTATTTTAAAGTCTCATAAAGGCATAATCTTTAACTAACAACAAAATATGAAAACAGTTGGTCACGAGGTGGATAAAATAAGGAAAATAATGGGTTTTATTCTTGAATCCAAAAAAAATGATAAACCTTATTTTCAAAAAGGTATTAACGATTATAATAAAATAAAACATTCGGATGATTATGTTGAACATCCCGATTTTAATCAAAAATTTGATTATATTGAGGAGATTGACCAAATTATAGAAAAATGGTCAGAGAAGTATAAAATGAGTATAGACTGTGATAATCCTAAAGGATTCTCGCAAAGAGCTCACTGTAAAGGTAAAAATGGTAAAAGAAAAAAATAAATATTAAAAACCCCCAAATTTGGGGGTTTTTAATTTGTTATAGACTATAAATTTCTCTATACTTCACACCCAACAACTCCAAAGCATTTTTAATTGCCAAATCTTTATTTTTAATACCTTTACTAACAATTTTTTTAGAGTGGTATACTAAAAATTCAGTTGAAATAACTTCACCTATTGCCCACTTGTTCTTACTTTCTTTTGCAGGTTTTAAATTGTCCTTCGCATATATGTCATAAAATCCTACTTTACATACATAACGACCTTTTGATGATTTTTTTCCCATTTTTTTATTTTTTAATTATTAATAATTAATTATAAAAATTAAAAATTAATATGTCAAACTGTATTTATATATTATGGTAATTTTACTTGAAAACGAACAATTTAATAGATTCAGTAACTACGTTAAAGCTTACTTTGATACAGTTTTTGGGACAAATGAACTATATTGGACAAATGACGAAGATGAATTTGGTAATCCTGATGAAAATAAATATATTTTTTATATAGGTAATTTTTCAGATAGTAATGTGGTATTTGAGTGGATTTCGGAGGATTATTTTGATGAGGAGAATTATGAGTATAGAAACGTTAGCCCAATTGTTCTGATAAAAAAAGAACAAAGTGAGGACTTAAACTCATTATTTGGTAGGTTGTGGAAACCGATATTCAAAGAGTGGTTTAAAGAAAATTTTAATTTAAATGTTAAAACAATTAAATAATGTCAAATAAATTTTTAAGAATAATTAAAAAAAGTGGATTATTTAATTTCCTAAGATTCTCAAACATAAACCCAAATCATTTAGGGGAACACATAAATTTAAAAGATTTATCAAGGGAGGAAAAATATCAATTCTTGGATGAAACTGCTGAAAATTCATTAAGTAGATGGATAACCGATTATTATTATAGTCCATTATATTTCAAACGCACAGATATGGCTTATGAAATACAATCTTGGGGTGGCGGTGAAGTACTTGGTGAATTATTTACCAATGACGGCACTTACGTATCTGATTTTGAATTACCGTATAAAGTTTTAACTGACGATAAATTACATGAATTATTTACAACGGTTCTTTATGGACCTTATTATGAGAATATTTATAAAAAAGATTAAAAAAATTACCCAATGAGGGATAACGGAAAATTAAATGAAATAAAAATAAAAGTATTCAATAAACTTTTGAATAAAAAATTATCTCAAGATTTTCCTTGGTGGTTTGAAGGTATTGAAATATCTAGAGCTGGAATAAGTGATAATCAAACATACTTATATATGGATGGTAACATTTATGTTGATGCGGATTGGATAGGTGAACAATGGAGAAAATATAATGATTATAGACCATTACCTGAATTTGGAACTGATTATGATGAATACACTTTTGGTGATTTGGTTGGAACAAATGATGGTTGGCTTGACCGATTTAAAGAGACATTTATTTTAGTATTTAAAGCAATCCACGGAGGAAAATCTCCAAAATATTTATCATTCAGTTGGCTTATGGTTAAACCTGTTGAAACTAAAGAAAATAATGATGAAATGGTAATTCAGGAGAATACTAAGTTTGATATCAACGACATCACATTCTTCAAAACATCACAAGGTTCTAAATACGTTAGAATGCCTGACGGTAGATTAAGAAGATGGAAATCTTATCATCAGAATACTGCGGGTGAAGATAAAGGATTACACGAATGGAGTGATATGTCCGTGTTTGTTGACCCAAAATATGGAAATGAGGCTAGTTCAATTGAGTTTTTAATGGACAGAGGTTTTAAGGTATCAATATCAAAATCAAAAAATGGTAAAATGGTACTTTTAGTTTATGATAATGGTCAGTGGAGAGTTGCAACTTGGAATGACGCTTACCCTAAATACGTCCAAGAAAATCCTAATTTAGATAATAAACCATTAGGATGGGAATACGTTAAAGAACCTAAGATTGGTTATCATGTTGTTGATTTTAGTTTTAAGAACGGAAGATTAGGTAGTTATCATTTTGGAAGTGAAGTTTCTGAAATTGGTGAATTTTCTGATGAGGATAAAAAATTGTTTTTTCCGAGTTACTTTAAAAATAATTTAAAAGAACAAATATTAGAAGTTCTACGAGAAGAGGCTCGTAAGAAGTATTTGAAATCAAATGAAAGAACTGAAAAATTTATTTTAGATAGGTTGAATAAGATTTTTTCAGATATGAATATGTATCACACTGAAAGTTATAAAACAAGACACGATATTGAGTTTTGTAAAAATGGTAAAAAAATGATGAATTTAGCATTGTTTTTTGAAGAAACTGATGACCGCAGACCAACATCTGAAAGAAAATTCATGGAGTCATTTTTATCCATACCCAAAGAGTTTTTTGACGATATATTAAATTTTGTACCTATTAGAAAAAACTATCTTCTTTACTTAATTGAAGAATGGTTTGAAGATAATTTTCTAAACGACATAATAAATGAAATGGGTAGAAATGATATATCTGTGGACGGATTATCATTTATGGATAGAGTTGATATATGTGTCCCACCAGTTACTGAAAAACCTGAAGGTGTTACTCAGGATGATATGATTGAGTTTATTATGAAAGGGACTTTGTTTAAAAGAAATGATTTATTAAGATATGAAGATAATGAACCTGGATATATTGAAGATTTGTATTTAAAAAAACTTCGTAATAAAGAAATGGATAGATTAAGTAATGAGCAAAGGAATTGAAAATATTAGAAATATAGTTAGTCAGATTGGGTTATGGGAGACCAAAAAAATCATGGGTATTTCATTAACAAAACTTGTGAAAATACTTGGAATGAGTATTGAATCTGGTGTTGGGATGGCTAATGAAATAATAATTGAAAATATTAATAACGGTAATTTACCAACAGAATATAAAGAATTTAAGATTTCAACAAATTCTGATGGTGTTGTTTATTGGGAAGGTAAATTTTATGGGGAACATTTCTTACCTAATATGGTTGAAACAATATGGGTAATGGCGACTCCTTTTTGGGATGGTATGACGTGGACTCCTGTTGAAACTGATTGGTATTCATTGGTTAATGGGGATGATAATATACTTATTGCTGAAATTGAAGGCGGTGGGGATTACTACGAACAACTTAATGAGGTTGATACTTTTAGTAATGTGGATGATTTATTTAGTTGGTATGAAAAAGTTTATTTACCAAGTGTATATGAAATTATAATGGATAATTTTTTACCTAAACTACGACAAGATATGGATGATAGGTTAGATGATAATGAAGGTTATAGTCCTATGAGAGAAAGTATTGTTAGAGCATTAAGGGAAGAGACCGAAGAAAGTGAAAAGTTTGATAAGATAAAACATTTTATAAAAACTGCCAATAAATTATTTAGTAAACTAAAATTTGAGGCGGTTAAACGTGTTGAGTTTGAATATGACGAAAGGATTGAAGGTTATAACGTTAATATATTCTATGATAGACAATTTGCTATAGATAACCCAAAAAATTTCAATAAAGTAAAACAAAACTTTATTAAAGAAATTGGCTCAATTGTTACAAGGTTTTTCCCATTTAAATTCTTTTTTTATTTATATTCCGAATAATATGAACCTACATAGACAAACATCAAATCATTATTATGGTTGGAATGGAATACCTAACCAATGGACTAATGATAATGACAGGTCTTATCCTGATAGATTTTTTGATGATAAAAATTATGAAGATTTTTATTTTGATAATTTTTATGATATGGATAATATGTTTGGACACGAGAATTCATTGTTTGGTACTAGAGGATTACCTGTCGGACATCCTGATAGAAGTTCAAAATCTTTTGACCTATATAATAAATTACATGGACCAATGATTGTTAGAGTTATTAAAGGTAATAACCTACAAGAAACAATCAGAAGAGTATTAATAGAAGAATTATCACCAAGGATAAGAAGAAGACTTTCTTATAATGAAATGGAAAATGAATTTCTTGAATCGTTTGAAGAAGCTTATCGTCTTACAAAAAAAAGAAAAGTTTTAAGTTCACATTTTTTAGATGAGTTAATTTACACAACAATAACCTTTATGATGGATGGGGTACATTGGAGATTTGTTAGCACATTACCTGAAGATGAATTTTGGTATGATGATATACATCAAGAATTAGAAAATCATTATAGAGACAGAATTATACAGATGTATAATGAAAGGAAGGGAATTAAAGAATCAATATTAAGGGAAGAACTATATTCTCCATCAGGAGATGAATATACTCCTGGCAAATTTGTTGTACACAAATCAAATCCTATATGGAGAGAGAACATAGAACTTACAGGTTTACAAACCTATGTGGGAGATTGCTACCAACAGCATGTTGGAGGTAATTTAGAATGTAGACCATCAATATTTGCGACAGATTCATTAGATAAGAAACAAATGTTTGACTCAACCTATGACGATGATATATGGGTAATTAATACAGAATGTGCTGGTGTTACTTGGTATAAAGATAGACATTTTGAGGGTGGTGACTACAAACACCATATAGTTACATTTGATAACATATCACCTGATTGTTTGAAATTAATACATAAGGGAACAGGAAAAAGTAATTAATATGAACCTACAAGAACACATAAGAAGGATACTCAAAGAGGAAACAAAGATGAATACTCGTCTCAGAAGAAGATTAGGGATGGTTGATGATGAATTTCATAGATTGATGAGTGCAGTTTATAGACCTGATATTATATGTGGATATTATAGAAGTGGTGAAGAATTATTAGATGTTGTTGGAACAGCGGTGATTGAATTTATGTATTATAATCATTTTGCAGATATTGATGATAATTCAGGAGAGTGGGGTGAAATATATTATGATATGGTTAAATATATTAAAGACAAATACGGAGAAAAAATAAAAGAATACTATCACATTAATTGTGGAAACTAATATGAACCTACAAGAACAAATATCAAGAATACAATCAATGATGGGAGTTATTTTTGAGGAAAATAGATTTCAAAAAATGGGGGAAGATAAATATAAATCTTGTTCTATGTCCGATATTACAAGAATGGAGATTATTGATATGTTTTTTAGTAAAGTAAAAGAGAATCCTGATTACCATAAAGAAAAACCTAATTTTGATTTACTAACAGATGACTGGGATGGTTATGATGACCAAGTGTATATTCAAAACAAATTAGAAGACGATACAATCATATTTTATGAGGGTTGGGTTGATAGTTGTTGGGATGCTGTATATAACAAACCACAATATGAGAATATGAGTGAAGAAGAAGTTATTGAAAGTATTATAACAGATAGATTCCCAAGAATTGCGGATGAATTTAGTATGTTTATAAAAGATTATGGTTATACATACCGTAATGGTTATATTATGTATGTAAAATTAAAAAAAATATAGATTAATATGAACCTACAAGAACAAATATCAAGAATACAGTCAATGATGGGATTAAACGAGGTATCAAACCCATATTCAGTTACTTGGTTAGAGCCAACAAAGAAATACTTTATTCAGGAGTTGGATGAGTTACTTGGTAATGAGATGAGGTTCAGTAAAAACGAGTTCTTTCACCCACAAAATTATGATTTAATGTATTCCATATTCCCTCATACATTTAAACTTATTGCTGAACATTCAAAAGGGGATGATGTGGATAACGAACAAGAAATTAAAGATATATTATTAGACAAAGAAATATATGAGTTAATGGATGATTGGGGAGATTTTAGAAAAGTATTACTAAATGACAAACAATCACAAAGGGAAGGGTTTAATTTGTTTAATATGGGGAGAATGGAAGATTGGGATGATAAAGTAGATAATACATTCTATATGGGTAAATTTTCAAAGGAATTTCCAGGAATGTTTAAAGATACAACATCGTCAGGATTACTTAAACAAATGAAAAGTGATGATGGGGAAGTTGAACCACAACATAAAGGTTATGTTTATAACTTAGAAAAATTAAGAAACGAAAGGGACATAGAACTACCAGCACCGTTTGTAATGAAATTACCAACAGGAGGAAGAGATGGAAATGAATATACATTAATTGGTGGACATAAACGTTCAACAATTGCTAACCAACTAAACGTACCAATATCAGTTTGGTTTATAGATTTATCAGAATGAACTTACAAGAACAAATATTAAGAATACAATCAATGATGGGAGTTCCACAATTAAATGAGGAAATTCTAACAACTGAAAAAGAAACACAAGAAGGTGTTATTAATAAAATGATAAATTCATTGAGCCGATTTATACAGGGTAGTGAATTATATGATTTTTTGGATAAAATAAAAACGGTATCATCTTTTGGTGACTTCACTTTGAAATATGAAAAAAGTCACGAAGGGGCGAACCAATTTATTATTAATATCACTAATAAAGAAAATGAAAAAGTTGGAAAGTTCGTGGCATTTATATATAAAAATAAAGAAACAGGAACACAAAATTTACAAATACAAAAAGTTGAAATATTCCCCAAGTTTAGAGGTCGGGGTATAATGAGGACTTTTTACCAAGAGTTTAATCAATGGCTCAAAGACAACTTTGATAACTTTGATAAGTTCACATCTGATTTTATATTTTTATATGATGAAAAAACTGGTAATTATGATGGGTTTAACATGTGGGAAAATTTAGTTGATAAAGGTTTAGCGGTAGATTGGGGACTGGCGAAAATTTAAATCCAACCCAAGAACCCCCGAAAGATAATATGTGGCGTATAAAAAGTGGATATGCCTTAGTATAATATTAAAGATACGGGCTTAGGACCGCTGTAGTTTAGGCTACATTAACCCCATTGAATTCGCTACTCAGTGGGGTTTTCATTTAATGTATCTTCCACCTTTCTCCTCCGGCTCCGACTGCTCTTGGTAGTTGTAGATACCTTATGATTTAATACCTTATCTACCTGAAAGTGTTTGGGTGCACCAAAACTTTTTGTTGTTTCTACCTTATGATTTAAGACTTCTTCCACCTCGTTTGAGCATTTCCAGTCATGATGAAGAGTTGTAGATACCTTATGATTTAAGACCTCTTCCACCATATTTGGTTGGGTTGAGTGACCTGACCATGTTGTTAATACCTTATGATTTAATACCTCTTCCACCTGAACCTGTTGGTTTGAATCATAATTCAAGGTTGTAGATACCTTATGATTTAATACCTCTTCCAACCAAAAAATTGAGGGTATTTTATTGTTTTTGGTTTTAGATACCTTATGATTTAATACCTCTTCCACCCATTCAGATATAATTGGTTCAAACTGATTAGGTTCCATACTGAATATCTTAAAAAAGTTATTGAAGAATGAATATCTCCAATATAGATTTCCGTTTTTTTCAAGTTCAAAATACCAATACCTTTCTTCTCTATCAATAAACCATATTGAATCATTATATGGAATTATCTCCACATTGGATAGGTCTTTATATAGCTCTTTGAATATAATTTGTTTTAGTTTATCTTTACTCATAAACACAAAGATAAACAAAAAATTATTGGACTACAAATTTTTAAATAATTAATCGCATTCGTGGTAGAATACCAACGATTAAAAGTAATAAACTACGATATTGGATTGACTCTCTACGGTACCAAACTCCAATCCTAATTTGTTTTCAACCCATCTTGCAATAATTGACATTGCTTCATAGTTTTTTAAAGAAAAGAAAGAGGCGACCTCATCCATTAAACTTCTTGAAATTGTACACCATCTACTCGTTTCATTAACTTTAATTTGGGCATTTGTATCATCCTCGGAATTAAGAAAATAAATACTACTAACCTTTTCAAGTTGAACAAAGTCCTGATTATCAAGATACTTAAATATTACTTTATTTAATTGTGATTCTTTGATTAGATATTTCATGAGAATATTACACTTTTAACTGATTTAACTTCATAGTCTGGGAAGTATATATTAAATACATCTGATAGAATAAAATCGCTGTGGACTAACCAAATGGGATGGGGAAATATCCTCTGATATAAGTTATCAAGATGTCTACTATAATATAATTCACCACTTTGTTTTATATACATCATTATTAGTTTCCCTTCAGAGTCAAATAAACCAATTCTAAATTCACTTTCATCATATGAGTCAACCAACTTCTCAAAATAAGGAACAAGTTTATGTTTAAGTTTCTCATATTGCTCAGCATACTCAACATTTCTCCAAGTTCTTTCAAGCTCGGTGATTAACTTATATTGTGATTCAGTTATAATGTATTTCATCATTTATAATTAACGCATACGTAAGTATTCTGAAAAGAATTCCCCAATTCCTGCAACGTCTTTAATTTCCACATTTAATTTATTACCAACCCATTCTTTAACAATAGTTTTAGAGTAAGTTGACCCCACAGAAAAGAAACTTGATATTTCGTCTATTAAATTTAAATCTATATAACATCTTTCATCACGACTATCATATCTTATAACACCTTGTCTATCGCTCCTTGAATTAACAAAATAAGTTTCATATGTATAATTAACCTGAATGAAATCCTGATTATCAAGATACTTAAAGATTACTTTATTTAATTGTGATTCTGTTATCAAGTATTTCATATATATAAATCAAGAAATTGTTCTAATGTTATCCCAAGAGCTCGGATTCCTAACATGCTCATAAAATCGGATTCTTCATACAAATCACCTTTATTATCAAGAATCAATGGGTGGTTTGAACTATAATTCATTTGATATAATACCTTACGATTATCATCCAATTCTATAAGATACATCGGACCATAGTTATCACCTAATTGTCTTCTTCGTAAACCATCATAACTAAAATAGAAATCAAAATCAATCAGTAATGAATATATACTTGGGTCAAGCTCCACACGACCTGTTAAGTCAATATTAAACTTGTCCTTAATGAATGTTTTTAATTTAGATTCGGTGATTAATAGTTTCATGTTATTATGAATGTAAGAATTTAAGTAATGCTCTAACATAATGGGAGCGTTTCTCATAGAATTCAGGTTCGTTATCATATTGTGAAAACTCCTCGCCCCTATTTCTATCAATGAAATCATCTATTAATGTATAAATGTAATCCTCTCTGTCGGCAGAATCTTCAAAATCCTCCTCATCCATTGCGTAGTTATAATCATCTTTAAGTTTTTCCAATTTATCCATAGAAAACCTCCTACGTAAAAATGTATCTAACTGTGATTCGGTGATTAATACTTTCATGTTATTATAAATATTAATTTAGATGGAATCATCAACAAATAACAATATAGAATTTATATTTTGAACCCACATAGAAAATTCAATCTCCACACCTAATGTTTTACCAACCCATCTACCGATGACTTCTCTAGCATCATAACCTTGCATAGAAAAGAAAGAAGATACCTCATCAATAAGACCTGTATATATTGCACATTTTTTATCCTTTTTAAAATATCTAATCTGAGCATATTCATCTCCTTCTGAATTTACAAAGTATATATCATCACCCATATCAATCTGAATGAAGTCCTGATTATCCAAGTATTTAAAGATTACTCTATCTATTTGTGATTCGGTGATAAGGTATTTCATTTGTTTAATATTACTATCTAATTATAATTTCTTTAACTCTCCTATCCAACGTATTCTCAACCCATCTAGCAATAACATATTTAGAATTATCAAATTCTATAGAGAAGAATTTTTGAATCTCATCAATTAACTCAAAACTTATTACACACTCACCACTTCTAAAGTATTGGATTAATGAGTTGGTATATTCATCACCCTCTGAATTAACGAAGTATATTGTATTTCCTTTTTTAATCTGAATAAAATCCTGATTGTTCAAGTATATAAAGATTACTTTATCTAATTGTGATTCTGTTATAAGGTATTTCATTATGTATAAATATTAGTTAGAGGGTATTCTTAACTTATAAACGAAATCTACAGCAATAGTCAAAGGTATTGGTAACTTTCATTTGTAGGGTATCCTCAACCCAATTACTGATAATTTCCTCAGAAACAGATTCACCCAAAGAAAAGAACGAGGATATTTCCTTAATTAATTTGCGGTATATTGCACACCAACCATATTCTTTATCATATCTAATCTCACCATTTTTACCATTCTTAGAATTAACAAAGTATATACTATTTTCTTTTTCAATCTGAATAAAATCCTGATTGTCAAGATAACTAAAGATTACTCTATCTAACTGTGATTCGGTGATTAAGTATTTCATACGGAATAGTATAGTGTGTTTGAGGTTACATATCCAGGTTTGCCGATGTTAGTCACTTCCATCTCCAAAACATATTCAACCCATTTACTGATAATCTTTTCAGCGTCATATGTTTTCATAGAAAAGAAGGTGGTAATCTCTCTAATTAAATCGTAGTTTATATAACACCAACCATCATCTTTATTATATCTAATTTGTGCGGATTCATCACCTTCAGAATTAATAAAAAATAAACTAAGACCATTACCAACAAGAATAAAATCCTGATTGTCAAGATAACGAAAGACTACTTTATCTAATTGTGATTCGGTGATAAGGTATTTCATATGATATATAAATATTAGTTAGAGGGTATTCTCAACAGCAGGAGTGGGTACCATATCCACTTTGAGGTGTTAGTGACCCTCATTTGTAGGGTATTCTCAACCCACCTGTCAATAACTTCCATAGAATCAGATTCTTCCAAAGAAAAGAAGGAAGAAATTTCATCAACTAATTTGTAATGTATATAACACCAACCGTCATCTTTATTATATCTGATTTGAGCATATTCATCACCTTCTGAGTTAACGAAGTATATTTTATCTTTCTTTTCAAT
>JACCDX010219109.1_pt1 | contig 11745 bp, 10 predicted proteins | sample 7449681 | NCBI WGS metagenome assembly JACCDX01 (sample SAMN15323450, study PRJNA562643) | freshwater metagenome | isolation source: river surface water | place: USA:Blue River Watershed | collected 2017-08-18 | reverse complement strand
CGACCACGGTCACACGAACAACGGCCGTCACATCTTCGGGCTCGACATCCCGACCGTGTTCCTGTCCGATGGAGCGCTGTTCGGGACGGCCCCTGTCGAGGGACGGCTGTCCATGTCGACCTACCGGCTGCTTCTGGGCGCCGAGTTCGGCGTCCTCCCGCCCGCCGAGTACGACGGCGTCGACCTCGGGGCGAGGCTACCTGAAGGAAGTCCGCTCCGCGCCGCGGCGGTGGCGCGCCGCTGCAGTGGACCTCCCGCGAGGGACAGCGCGCCTTGGGGCGTGCTCGTCGCGTCGGCTGCCGCGCTGATCGTGGCGACCCGGGCGGCGCGCGGCGCGCGCGCGTGGGTACTCGCCGGCGGGTTGGCGGCCTTCGCGCTCGGGTTCGTCTACCTCGACCTCGTGCCTGTCGTGCACTACCGGCCGGACCTTCCCTATGTGGGCGAGCGCATCGCCGCGGGCGTGCTCGGCACGTCGGCGCTCGTGGGTTGGCTCGGCGGCTGGCGCGCGCGCACCGGCTCCGTGGTCGCCGCGTCGCTCGCTCCGGTCGCCGTGGCCGCGCTGGCGCTCCCGGCCACGCTCTACAACTACGGGGTCTTTCAGTTCCTCCCGCACGCCGTGGTGGCGCTCGTCGTCGTCGTATTCGGCATCCCGGCGTGGCGTGCGGCCGAGGGTGCCGAGCGTCGGACCGTGTTCGCCCTTCTGCTGGTCGTGCTCGGCGCCGGGTACGCCCTCGGCGAGGTCTACGTCGGCACCTTCGCCATCAAGGCGTACCCGCGGCTCAAGAGCACGCCGCCCGCGCTCGTCGCCCTCGTGTGGGCGGGGCTCGCGGCGGCGCTCGTCGACGGGCGCTTCGGCTGGCGAGGTCGCTTGGCCGCCGGCCTGCTCGCCGGAATCGGGGCCTCGGGCTGGATCGTCGTGGATGGGCTCCCGCTCGCGGTGGTGACGACCGCCACGCTCGTGACGACGTTCGTCCGTCCGGCATGGCTCGTCGCGGTGGGCGCGTGGGCCGTTCCGGTGTGGTACGGCGCCGCCGACGGGCTCGCCGTGGCGTGGGTCGGCACCCTCGCCACGGCGGCCGCGACCCTCGCGTCGCGTGGGAGCGCCGTTGACGCCGCTGCGCGCCGCGCGCTGATCCCGGTGCTCGTCGTCGCGCTGGCCTACCTCGGCATGGCGCCAGCGACGGGTCTGCGCACGAACGGTCTCGACTTCAACTTCGCCATCGCGTGGCTGCCGGACGACATGCACCTGCGGCTGTGGCCGGTCGTCGGCGCGGCCTTCCTGGTGAAGGCGCTGTTTCCGGTGGCCCTGGTCGTGCTCGCGGTGCGTTCTCTGCGCCCGAGCCTGGAGCGCCGCGTCGCCGTCCTCGCCGTCGGCGCCCGGCTCGCCGGGACGGCCTGCGCGGTGGCGGGGCTCCTCGTCGCGACGGCCTCTCCCCCGCGCTACCGCCTCTTCGAGCAGCTCGAGGACATGGTGGCGTGGACGGTGGTGCTTGTCACGGTGCTCGGTTTGAGCGCGTGGCTCGAGCGTCGCGGGCAGGTGCCTGAGGCGGAGGCAAGCTCGAACGCGGCGTGATCAGCGCCGCGCGAGGCCCGTGTCGAAGTTCCAGGTGACGTCCAGCCACGGGATGGGCACGAACTCGCCGCTGAGCATCGACCCGGTCGGCACGAAAAAGCCCAGGTCCGTGGAGAATGCCGTGCCGATGAAGCGCACGCCACCGCTGGGCGCCAACAGGACACCGTCGGCGTACTGCGACGTGACCACGTAGTTTTCGGACACGAGCGCCAGGTTGTCCCTCACACGAAGGCTGCCGGCGAGGTTGTAGAGCGTGAGTCGTTCGTCCGTTTCGCGCCCTGCGCCGAGCGAGCCGACGCTCAGCGACGCGTGGCGGTCCTCCGTTCCCACCGTGCCGACGATGAAGGGCAGGGTGAGGCTCTCGTGCGCGACGTTGAAGGTCTGGAGGCCCGCGCCGATCCGAAGCTTCTCGCCTACCGGAATGCCCACCTTCACCGCGGCGACGAGCATGCGGGCGTCGCCACCTTCGATGAAGAGCGTCGGCGCTATGGTCCCGACCTGGATGTCGGCGTAGTCGGAGAGCCCGATGGCCGCGGAGGTGAACACCACCTCCTTCTGGCTGACGTAGCCGCGGCCGTGTCCGAGCGTGAAGGCGCTGGGGGCGTAGAAGTAGCGGGTGCGGTTCGCGTCGCGCGGGCGTTCACCGCTCGCCGGCGCGAGGACGGGCGGTCCGCTCGCGGCGACGACCGCGTCCGGCAGGACGAAGCGCTCGCCGTCGATGCTGAGCTCCCAGCCATCCGTGATCTTTCGCGCAGGCGCGTTGAGCACCTGGCCATCGCGGAGGGTGAAGGAACGTCGCTCGACCGGCGTCTCGGTGGGAGCCACCGTCGGCTCCGTGGCGGGGACCGGAGCCGTGGGCGACGCCGGGGAGGCCACCGATGCCGGAGCGGCGGTCACGGGTTCCTCCGCACGTGCGGACACGGAGAGCAGGGTCAGGAGCGTCAGCATTGGGACTCCAACGTCGGTGAGGCAAGATAGCTTGGCTTCCCCTCGTTCGCGTGCCCGCTGCGGAGGCGTGACATCGCCTGACGTCGCGTCCCCGGTTAGTCGCGCGCCATCCGGAGGGTGTCATGGGCGCGCAATGGAAGCACGCAGGTCGCATCGAGGCTGGCAACAAAAAAGGCGCGCTCTTCACGCGTCTGTCGAAGGAAATCATCGTCGCAGCGAAGAACGGGGATCCGAACCCTGAGAACAATGCTCGGCTGCGCGCCGCCATCGAAGCGGCCCGCAAGCAGTCGATGACCCGTGACACCATCGAGCGTGCCATCAAGCGCGGCGCCGGTCTGCTCGACCCCATCACCTACGAGACGGTCACCTACGAGGGCTACGCGCCGCACAACGTTCCGGTGATCGTCGAGTGCTTGACCGACAACCGCAACCGCACGGCGGCCGAGATCCGGATGCTGTTCCGCAAGGGCCAGCTCGGCGCGCAGGGCAGCGTGCAGTGGCAGTTCGACCGCAAGGGCGTCGTCGAGGCCACGCACCCACAGGGCATGGACATGTTCGAGGCCGCGGTCGAGGCTGGCGCCGGCGACGTCGAGGCCGACGAAGACATGGCGGTGTTCACCTGCGATCCGACCGAGCTCGCCGCGGTCAACGCGGCGCTCACGGCGCAGGGCTGGGTGCCGAGCTCCTCCGAGATTCGCTGGGTGGCGAAGGACACCATGAACCTCGACGGCACCGCCCGTGACGAGGCCACGGCGTTCCTGCAGGCCATCGACGAGAACGACGACGTGCACCGCGTGTACACCACGCTGGCCTAGTTCCTAGCGGATCTTCCCCTCGACGAACGGGACCTCGAACACCTTGTCGTGCTGGATGGGACCGTGGCCGAAGTAGCCCCGCTCTCCGAACAGCTCGCCGTGGTCGGCGGTGAGGGTGATGTAGGTGTTCTTCGGCACCGTGTCGAAGAGCTCCTCGAGGCTGCGGTCGACCCACTGGACAGCCCGAACCTGGCGCGCATGCAGCTCCTTCATGCGCGCCTCGTCGAAGAACTGCGGCGCCTCGCTGGCGTGGACGAGGTTGCCAGCGCGGACGTGGTCGTCGAGGTGCTTGAACACGCCGTTGACGCCGGAGATCCTCGGCCAGCTGTTCTCGGGTTCGTCGGGCGTCGCGTAGGGGTAGTGGGTCTCGCCCGTGTTGAGCACGTAGAAGCTCGGTCGCTCCTCGTAGAAGCGCATCCGTCGGATCATCGGCACGATGTCGTTGTGGTGGTCCATCAGCGCGTAGTCGTCGAAATCGCGGTTGATGGGCGTGGCCGGGTTGAGCACCGGCATGCTCGCGTACATCCCCGTGCGGTAGCCGACGCTCCGCAGGTAGCCGGGCAGCCACAGGTTCGGGACCATCTTCGCGAAGGACACCTCGAAGTTCAGGCGCTCCTGGAAGCGGAGGAAGTCCTCCTTGTAGTACTCGCTCGCGTAGACGTTCTGCGGCGAGGCGTGCGGGAGGAGCCCGATGAGCAGGTTGTAGTGGCTCGGCGCGGTCCACGTGGCGTAGCTGTAGCGCTTCTGCACCTCGCCGAGGCGCGTGGCGAAGCGCGGCTTCGCCTTCATGAAGCTGTCGAAGCGGCAGGAGTCGAGCGTCACGATGACGTAGTTGTTCGCGCCGTCCGGGGGTGTCGGCCTCGCCTGCGGCGCGGGCGCGTTCTGCGGGGTGGCGACGGCCTCCTCGGAAGGAGCGGGTTCGCGGAGGGCGGCGGCGAGTCGGGAGAGGAGCGACATCGGAGCAGGGCTAACGTGGGCCGGAGGTTGACGTTAGCAGGCGGGCGTGCTGATCCACGCGACCGCCATCGTCGATCCTCGCGCCGAGCTTGGCGCCCACGTCCGTGTGGGTCCGTTCGCGGTGATCGGCGCCGGCGTCGTACTCCACGACGGTGTCGAGGTGGGCGCGCACGTCGTCCTCGAAGGGCCCTGCGAGCTTGGACCGCGCACACGCGTGTTTCCGTTCGCGGCCATCGGCCACGAGGCGCAAGACCGCAAGTTCCGGGGCGAGCCCTCTCGGGTGGTCATCGGCGCGCGATGCACCCTCCGCGAAGGCGTGACCGTCCATCGCGGGACGGCCGGCGGGGAGGGCGTCACCCGTGTCGGGGACGACGTGCTGCTCATGGCCCAGAGCCACGTCGCGCACGACTGTGTCGTCGGCAACGACGTGGTGCTCGCAAACAGCGCGGCCCTCGCCGGGCACGTCGTCGTGGGGGAGGGCGCCGTGCTTGGTGGGCTCGCCGCGGTGCACCAGTTCGCCCGCATCGGGCGCCTCGCCATGGTGGGTGGCGGCGCGATGGTGGCGCAGGACGTGCCGCCGTTCTGTGTCGCGCAGGGAGACCGCGCGCGTCTGTTCGGCCTCAACCTCGTGGGCTTGCGTCGGGCCGGGGTGTCGCCTGAGCGCATCGAGGCGCTCCGTGCCGCCTACCGAGCCCTGTTCCTCGCCGGAGAGCCGCGCGCGAGCGTGCTCGCGCGGCTGTCGGACGCCGCGTCGGACGAGGTCGCCGAGCTGCTCGCGGCGATGCGGGGCTCGCGTCGTGGCACCTGCCGCGCCGCGGGCGATCGCGACGACGCCGGCGGGAGCGGCGACGCTTGAGTCGGCCGCGCGTGCTCATCGTGGGGATGGGCGCGATGGGGCTGCGTCATGCGAAGGCGTTCGCGCCGCTCGCGGACGTCATCCCTCACGACCCGCGCCGCGGCATGGAAGGTGATGCGCGCGCCGTCGACGCGGCGGTCATCGCCGTGCCGGCGACTTCGCTCGCGGACGTCGCCGTGCCGCTCCTCGCGCGCGGGGTGCCGTGCCTCGTGGAAAAGCCCGTGGGCGCCACCTTCGCGGACGCCTCGCGGGTGCTCGCGTACCCGCACGCCCGCGCGGCCTTCGTGGAGCGGCACAACCCCGCGTGGGGAGGTCGTCTCCCGCGCGACGTTCGGCAGGCGCGACTCTGGCGGCTCGCCCCGCCTTCCGTCCGCGCCGGGGACGTCGACGTGATGCTCGACCTCGCCATCCATGACCTCGACCTCCTGAGCGCCTGGGGCTGGGACGCGCCGGGCACGCGCGCGCGTGCGTGGGGCGTGGGTCGCGCCGCGCATCCCGACGTGGTCGTGGCCGAGCTGACGCGTGAGGACGGCGCCGTGGCCACCGTGACGTCGTCGCGCGTGGCGGGCGTCCGTCGTCGCGACGCGTTCCTGGACACGGCGGACGGCCTCCTCCGCGCGGATCTGCTCCGTGGGCGGTCGTGGCGCGATGGCGCCATCGTGTCGCCTGCGCCGCAGGACGCGCTGACCCGACAGGCTGCTGCGTTCCTGAACGCGCTGGGCGCCGCGAGGTCCGCGGACGCGGACGGGCTCGGCGCATGGCGGCTGCTCTCGAAGGTGCGCGCCGCGCTCGGGCGCGCGTCGTGAACGTACGGCCGGGCGCTCCTCTGCGCCGTGTCGTATTCGCCGCGGCGGAAGCGAGCGGCGACCTGCTCGGCGCCGAGGTCCTCCGCGGGCTCCACCGTCATGGGCGCTTCCTCGCCGTGGGGGTCGGTGGCGAAGCCATGCGCGCCGCCGGCCTTCTGGCCGTGCCGGGGAGCGTGCCGCTGCGCCCCGCGACGGGCCTGACCGAGGTGCTCGCGAGCGTGCCCACCCTCGTGCGGAACACGCTCGCGCTGCGACGCGCGCTCCTCGGCGCGGACCTGCTCGTGGTCATCGACGCGCCCGACCAGCACCTTCCGCTCGCGCGAAAGGCCCGCGCGCTCGGCGTGCCCGTCGTGGGGGTCGTCGCGCCGCAGACCTGGGCGTGGCGTCCGGGGCGCGTGTCCACGGTAGCGGCCTCGCTGGACCAGCTGCTCTGTCTGTTGCCATTTGAGCCTGCGATCTACGCGGACACCGGTCTCGACGCCGTCTTCGTCGGCCATCCCGCCGCGGAGCGCGTGCCGGCGTCCAGCCGTGAGCCAGGCGTGGTGGCGATCTTCCCTGGGTCACGCCGCGCGGAGCTGCATCGTCACCTGGCGGTGTTCGTCGCTGTGGCGCAAGCCTCTGGCGCGCGTGAGATCCTGCTTCCCCGGGCGAGCACCATCCCTGCGGAGCTGCTTCAGGGGCTCCCTGCGACGGTGACGGTGTGCCTCCCCGAGGTCGCGCGCGCGCGTGCCGAGCGGGCGGTGACGAAGGCCGGTACGAGCACGCTCGAACTTGCGCTCGCCGGCATCCCCGCCGTCGTGGCGCACCGCGTCGCGCCGTTGACCGGGTGGATCGCGCGACGGTTCGTCCGCGGCGTTCGCCACGTCGCGCTCCCGAGCATCGTCCTCGGCGAGCAGGTGTACCCGGAGGTGCTTCAGGAACTCGACATGGGCGTCATCGCGGACGCCTTGCGCTCGGCCTCTCCTCCCGACTCCGCGCGGATTCGCGCCACGCTTCGCGCCCATCCCGAGGGGTTTGGTGCGGCGTGCGCGGAGGCCATCCTCCGGCGATGGCCGACCATGACCCTCAGCGGGTGACCTGCGCGCTCCACTCCGCCAGGTCGCGGAGGTCCTGAAGGGGCAAGTCAGCCGCGAGGGCGTCGCGGATCCGCTGCGCGGCGACCTCGGCCTCGGCGGCGTCGAAGTCCGCGCGCGCGGCCGCCGTGTCGAGCGCTGGAAGACGGCTGCGAAGCTCGGCGACGAGCGTGGTGCGCTCACGACGGCTGCGGGCGGTCGCGTCGGCCTCGGTGGCGTCGCGGGTCATCCGGGCGCGCTCGTCGTCGCGGAGCGCGGTGGGCGCCTTGATGGCGACCGCGCGGCGGGCGCCGGAGCGCGTGTCAACGGCGCTCACGTTCACGATCCCGGAGGTGTCCACCGCGAAGGTCACCTCGATCCGCGCCGCGCCCTTTTCGCCGGCTGCGATGCCGGAGAGCTCGAACTGGCCGAGGCTGGTGTTGTCGGCCACGCGCGGGCTCTCGCCCTGCAGTACGTGGATGCGGACCGTGGCCTGGTTGTCGCTCGCCGTGGTCACCATCTGCGTGCGTTGCGCAGGCAGCAGGGTGTTCTTCGGGATCAGCGTGGCGAAGCGGCCGCCTGCCACCTCGACGCCGAGCGCGAGGCTCGTCACATCCAGCAGCGTGACGGGGGCGCCGTCACCGGCGAGGGCACCGGCGTGTAGTGCGGCGCCCAGCGCGACGACGTCGTCAGGGTTGAGCGTGAGGTCCACCTTGCGGCCAAAGCAGGCGCCGACAGCAGCGCGCACCGCCGGGATCCGGGAGCTTCCGCCCGCGAGGACGACCTCATCGATGTCGGCGGCAACCATGCCCGCTTCCTGGAGCGCGCGACGGCAGGCGTCGATGGTCCGCGCGACGAACGGCGCGATCCGCGCCTCCAGCATCGCGCGCGTCAGGGTTCGGACAAGGCTGTAGGGACGCTCTGGAGTGCCGCCGAGGAACGGGAGGTGGATGTCGACGGAGGCCATCGTCGACAGGTCGATCTTTGCGGCCTCGGCAGCGTCGCGGAGGCGCTGGCGCGCGACCTTGTCCTCGGCGAGATCGAGTCCATCGGCCCGCACCTCGGCGAGCAGCCACGCTTCGATCTCGCGGTCGATGTCGCTGCCGCCGAGGGCGTTGTCGCCGTGCGTGGCCCGAACCTCGGCGACGTCACCTTCGACGCGCACGATGGACACGTCGAACGTGCCTCCCCCGAAGTCGTAGACGGCGAGGGTGCACGCCTTCATCGCGCCCTTGCGGCTACGGAGCCACGCGAGCGCCGCGGCCGTCGGCTCGTTCAGCACGCGCACCACCTCGAGGCCCGCGATGTTGGCCGCGTCCCGGGTCGCCTGGCGGCGGCGGTCGTCGAAGTGCGCCGGCACGGTGATCACCGCGCGGGTGACCGGCATCCCCAGGTGCTGCTCCGCGGACTGCCGCACGCGCTGGAGCACCGCAGCGGACACCTCCGCCGGGCTGAAGGTGCGTCCGTCCACGCGGAAGCCACATTCGCCGCTGCGGGTCTCGACGACCTCGTACTGGACGAGGCCCAGATCGGCGGTGGCGTCCTTGTAGCGGCGTCCGATGAAGCGCTTCGCGGAGTGGAGCGTCCGCTCCGGGTGGACGACGAGCTGGCGTCGCGCGACATCGCCGACGTTGCGCTCGCCGGTTCGCGCGAAGGTCACGACGGACGGCAGCAGGGTGCGCCCGTCGAGCGTCGGGATCACGCGCGCCTCGCCACCCTCGAGGATGGCGCAGACGGTGTTCGTGGTGCCGAGGTCGATTCCTAGGATCATCGTCGTGACGCGCGAAGATATGGGTGGAGTCCGTGGTTCGTCAACGACGGACCGCAGAAAGGTGCCCCGGGCGGGACTCGAACCCGCACTCCCGTGATGGGAAAGGGATTTTAAGTCCCCCGTGGCTGCCGTTTCACCACCGGGGCGCCTCTGGGACGCTAACGCAGCGCCGCTCGGAGCGCTGCCTCGTCGACGCGACCCCAGGCCGTCCAGCGGAGCTCGCCCCGGCCTCCGAGGATGACGGTGGCGGGCAGCACGCGCGGCCATCCCGGCAGCAGCGCGCTCGTCGCCTCGCGAAGGTCGGGGTCGACGAGCTGCACCGCGGGAAGGTCCACACCGAGCGAGCGCAGCCACCAGGCCACGCGCTCGTCGTGTCCCGGCAGGTCGAGGGACACGAGCGTCACCTCGGTCACGCCCTCGCGGGCGAGGCGCTGGAGCATGGGGAGCTCTTCCGCGCATGGCTGGCACCACGTCGCGAAGAACGCCACCACGCGCGGTCGCTCCGAGGGCGCGTGAAGGAGGCGTGCGAGTTCGTCGCGCGACACGGCCTCGACCGGCGCTGGCGGAGGCACGCCGGTGATCGCGTGCAGACCCTGGTTTTTTGGGGTGTGCAGCGGGGCACAGGCGACGAGGAGACCGATGACGAGCGCGATCATGCCTCGGTCGTCCCGTGGCGCAGCCTCGCCCACGTGGCACGTGCGTGGACCGTCATGTGGCGCGGGGGCTCGCCGGGTCGCAGCACCACGGCGGCCAGACGGTTGCCATAGCAGGCGCCGAGGTCGACCCCCGTGGCGTGCGGGAAGCGCACGGGCGCGTGCGCATCGACCCAGGGCTGGTGGCCAAAGTAGACGTGACCGTGGCGGCCATCGTAGCGTTCGGCCCAGTACCAGGTGGAGGGCCCTTCCTGGCCGAGCGGGACCATCCACCCGCGCGCGTTGACGTGCCGCACGCGGAGAACCTGCTCGTAGCGCTTGCGCGTGTCGCGGCTCATCGTCGCGAGCTCCGCCATCGAGGGGAGCCGGTCCACGGACGGCGGGATGCCGGCGTGCACGACCACGGCGCCGTGCTCCGGGAGCGCCACGTGCAGGGGCGCGGCATCGAGAAAGGCGACGTCGGCCGCGGAGAGGTGCTCGGTAGCGTAGGTCAGCTCCTCGGGCGCGCCCATCGGGTTGTGCACACCTTCGGCGCGGCGGCGCGCCTCCCACCGTCGGAAGCGCCCGTGGCGATCCTCATGGTTGCCGCGCACGAGCGTGACGCGTGTCCGTGCCGCGAGGTTGCGCACCTGACGGACCACCCCGACGGGGTCCGGGCCGCGGTCGAGGAGGTCGCCCGCGAAGACGATGTGGTCGTCGGGTCCGGGCGCCGCACGCTCGAGGAGCTCGTCCAGCTCCTGCAGGCACCCGTGGACATCCCCGACGATGATCGTACGCATGCAGGCTTGTACGTCGCCGCTCCGCCGGACGCTCGTCACGAAATCGCATAGACGCGCGCCATGCTGCTCCTCGCGCTGGCTGCGTGCTTCCTTCGGCCATCCGTCGAGGTCGATCCCCGTGACGTGGCGCTCGATGCCGCGGACGCGCGCTTCCTCGCACGGAGCGAGGACTCCCTCGAGGAGCATCCGGCGCTCGACGCCGCCATCGCCGGGTGGTCGGCCCTGCTGGCGGAGGACGCCGCGGACACGGCCGTCCTCTCCAGGTTGGCCCATGCGAGCTGGATCCTCGCGCAGGTCGACGCCGCGGGGCGCCGGACGCACCTGGAGGTCGGGGAGGACTTCGGTTGGCGCTGCCTGCTCACGTCGCCGGCGCTCGCGGCCTCCGGGCAGGTCGACCGTGCACGGCCCGACGCGTTGGAGGCCCTCGATGCGGGCTTTGCCCCATGCCTCGCATGGACGGCGATGAACGCGCTGGACCGGGCGCGTCTGCGTGGTCCCGGCGCGGCCCTCGCGGTAGAGGAGGCCGGGGCGCTCGTGCGGCGCCTTCGTGTCCTTCAGGCCGAGCCGACGCCGTGGGCGCCGGTTCCCGGGCTCGTCGACGCGCTGGAGGGGCAGGTGGCCTGGGCGCTCGCGAAGGACGACGCGGCGCGTGGCGTCGCGCGGGGGCGGATCGCGGATGCGGTCGCCGCGGCGCCGGGATTCCTGCGCTGGCGGATGGACCTCGCGCGGACGATGCGCGCTCCGGGCGCGGCTCCTCCGGCGCAGGACGGCCCGTTCGCGCTCGAGAACCTCGCCGTGCGCCGGGACTGGCCCGGCGCGGATTCAGCCGGCGACGAGCCGTAGGACGAAGCTCTCGAGGATGCGACGGTCGCCAGCGCGGCTCGAGTTCATCCGCCGGTTCACCTCCGCCAGCTCCTCGAGCAGCGCGCTCGGCGACTGCGGTCGTGCCTCGACAGCCTTTCGGACGTCCCGCAGCTTCTGCGGGGGCATGCGCACGCCGGCCTCGCGCTCGGAGATGCCCCGTCGCGTGCAGTCCTGGACGAGGAGCACCTGACGGAGCTGCCACGCCACGCTCCCGAGCAACTTGTGCGAGGCCTCGCCGTCCTCCAGCAGACGGTGCAGCGTCGCGAGAGCGAGGTCCTTGTCGCGCGCAACGATGGCGTCCGTGAGCGTCCAGGCGCTCGCCTCGGCGACCCAGGCGCAGACGGCCTCGACGGCCTCGATGTCGATGGTGCCGCCCGGGCCGACGAAGTGCGCGCACTTCTCGACGTCGGCGGCGAGCGCCGACAGGTCGCCACCACTGAACTCCGAGAGAGTGCGCGCGGTCGCCTGCGGCAGGCTCACGCCGTGTTCTCGTGCGCGCGCCTGCGCGAAGCTGACGGGGTCTACGCCCTCACCGTCGAGCTCGACGATCACGCCCGTCTTCTTGACGGCGTTGCGGATGCGGAGCCCGCGATCCATGCCGCCGGACGCGGAGGGGAACTTCTCTCCGCTGACCAGGAGCACCGCGCCGGAACGCGGAGCCTGCACGTAGG
>JACCDX010088747.1_pt1 | contig 11747 bp, 11 predicted proteins | sample 7449681 | NCBI WGS metagenome assembly JACCDX01 (sample SAMN15323450, study PRJNA562643) | freshwater metagenome | isolation source: river surface water | place: USA:Blue River Watershed | collected 2017-08-18 | reverse complement strand
TCGTCGACATTCATCTTGGCCACTTGCAAGCGGCCCTGGTAGCCTTGCGCCACTTCGTCCAAAATGGGGGCGATCATGCGGCAAGGACCACACCACTCGGCCCAGTAATCGACCAAAACCGGGTGGGCAGATTTCAGGACATCGGACTCGAAGCTTTGGTCCGTGATGTGCTTGATGAGGTCGCTGGCCATGAGTTTTCCTTGATAGAAATTCTTTGTTGGACAGTATTTTGTCAGAAATAAACCAACTTTGTGCAGCGCCTGGGCATCCACTAAACTGCAGTCATGCAACCTCTACACATTGATATCGTCTCGGATGTGGTCTGTCCGTGGTGCTATGTGGGCAAGCGGCGTCTTGAAGACGCCCTGACCCAGTGGGCCAAGGCTCACCCGGACCAAGCCCCGCCCTTGGTTCGTTGGCACCCCTTCCAACTCAATCCCGACCTGGACCCTGCCGGCATGGCGCGCGCCGACTATGTGGCGCAAAAATTCGGTGCCCGTGCGGCCAGTGTTTACGACCGCGTCAGCGCTGTGGGCGCCTCGGTGGGCATCCCCTTTAACTTTTCTGGCATCCAGCGGCAACCTAATACCCTCAAGGCCCATGCCCTGATCGCACTGGCCGAGGCGGGTCCCGAGCAAGACCGCCTGGTACAGGCCCTGTTTGACGCCTATTTCATTGAAAACCTGGATTTGACCGACGATGCGGTGCTGACCGATGTGGCAATTCGTGCCCACATCAGCCCCGACCGGGCCCAGCAAGCCCTGAACGACCCTGACCTGTTGGCGCAAGTGACTCAAGCCGACGCTAAAGCGCGTTCATTGGGCATCCAAGGTGTGCCCTTTTTCATTGTCAATGGTCAGTATGCCGTGTCAGGGGCGCAAGAGCCCGAGCAGTTGCTGGCTGCCATGGCACAAGCCAGCGCGTCGCTTTGAATCGATGGCCGCAGGCTTTGAAGTGAGGGTGACGAGCCTTGACCCCGGCACTGGCTCGGCGGTTAGGGCTGCTCGGTTCCCCGCCTGACCCGGTTGGCCGCTTCCCCATGCGGGAAGGCCCGTCGGTGTCCATTGTAGTCCTCACTGAGCCCTCGCGCTCCAGGGTTTCAAGCGCTAACCCTTAAACCTTCAGCGCACCGACTCCACCCCCTGGTTAGCCAAGGCATCCGCCCGCTCGTTGCCCGCATGCCCGGAGTGACCTTTGACCCAATGCCACGAGATGTCATGCGGACCCCCCAAAGCCAAGGCGTCGAGCTGTTGCCACAAGTCCGCGTTTTTCACGGGCTGCTTGGAGGCCGTACGCCAACCCTTGGATTTCCAGCCGCTGATCCATTCTGTGATGCCTTTTCGCACATATTCACTGTCCAGATGGATCTCAACCCGACAAGGTTGCTTCAGGGCGCTCAAGGCCTGGATCACCGCCATCAGTTCCATGCGGTTGTTGGTGGTCAGGGGCTCACCCCCGAAAAGTTCGCGTTCGTGCGCGCCGGTTTGAAGCAAAGCCCCCCAACCTCCAGGGCCTGGATTGCCTTTGCAAGCCCCATCGGTGTGGATGATCACGGTTTTCATGGTCTGTGTCGCATTCTGGGCTGCGATGATACGCTGCCCGATCCGGTGACCACCAAGGCTCGCGCCGACCGTTTGCGCTCGCGCCAGGCGGGTTCGATCAAGCGCATGCCTTGCACACGTTTGACCGCTGCCTGGGCATAAATGGCTCCCAAAAAGGGCCACCAACGAGGACCCGCACGGTCCATCCAGCGCCAGCGTTGCAGCCAGACCGGGGATTGAACCGAAGGGACATAAGCGCCGAACTGGATGGGCTCTGGCTCAAAATTGAGCAGTTGCAACCAATCACGCAAACGCCCCGTCCCGATCAACTCCACATGGTCGGGCAAGAACGAGTCGGTCGACCACCAACGGCTCAACCATTGTGCTCGGCTATACCGCCAGCCCCACAAACTGTTGGGATTCAAGCCCAGCACCAACAATCGGCCTTCAGGCACCAGGACCCGCGCGACTTCGCGAAGTGTTGCGTGAGGGTCCGGGCTGAGTTCGAGCGTGTGGGGCAAGACCACCAGATCCAGGCTGTCGTTGGCAAAGGGCAGGGCGCAGGGCGCCGAGTGCAGATCCGCTTGCCCGGGCTCGTTTTCGCCCAGGGCGACCCATCGGTGTAGGATCCGGTTATGGCGCAACGCTTGGAGTTGTGACAAACCGAGTTGCAAGGCATGATAGCCAAAGCAATCGGCGGTCACCTCGTCGGCCCAGCGTTGTTCCCAATCGAGCACATAAGCGCCGGCGGGGGTCTTGAGCCAATCCGTCCAATGTGTGCTTTTTATAATCTCGCCAGCCATGAACCTGATCCCCATTCCCGCATTTGACGACAACTACCTTTGGCTGTGGCACGATGGCCAACAAGCGCTGGTGGTGGACCCGGGTGCCGTTGAGCCGGTGACTCAAGTGTTGCAGCAACTCGGCCTCAAATTGTCGGCCATTCTAGTGACCCATCATCACGCCGACCATACGGGCGGTGTGGACGAGTTGCGGCGCCAAACTGGCGCCGTCGTTTATGGCCCCGTGGCCGAAGACATACCGGCTCCCTACATCGGGTGTCAAGGCGGACAATCATTCGACGCTTGCGGACTGTCCCTGGATGTCATCGATGTTCCGGGGCACACTGCCGGGCACATCGCTTATTTTGCGGCGGCTGCCCAACCCGACCCTTTGCTGTTTTGCGGGGACACCTTGTTTTCAGGCGGCTGCGGGCGGTTGTTTGAAGGCACACCCGCCCAAATGCTGGACTCGCTCTCCCGACTGGCGGCGCTCCCCGGCTCAACCCGGGTTTGTTGTGCCCACGAGTACACCTTGTCCAACCTGCGCTTTGCTTTGGCGGTCGAACCTGACAACCTTGACTTGCAGCGGCATCATGCCGACTGCTTGCGCTTGCGTGAGCAGGGCCTGCCTACCTTGCCCTCGAACATCGAGGTCGAGCGACGCATCAATCCCTTTTTGCGCTCGGGCTTGCCCGCTGTGGCGCAAAGTGTGCGCCGACAAAACCCCGATGCCCAAACCCAAGTCGAAGTCTTTGCAGCCCTTCGTCACTGGAAAAATAACTTCCGATGAGATGCTTCAGTGCAGTACTGGGAGCCGGCCTCGTGCTGATCCTCACGGGGTGTGCCACCACCCGGATCGAGACTTCCGCGCCAGCCACGGGGGTCGAACCGGTCGCTGCGGCAGCGCCACCTCGAACTTCAGAGGCTGTGGCTGATTTGCGCCCTTTGCGCAAGACCTCCGTTCAGGGAGAGGCTGTAGCGCATGTCGACATTCCGCGCGACATCTGGGAGCGGATTCGACGCGGGTTTTCCATGCCCGACCTCGAAAGCTCCCTGGTCGATGACCGTGTGCAGTGGTACACCCAGCGACCCGATTACATCGTGCGCATGACCGAGCGTTCACGCCGGTACATGCATCACATCGTCGAAGAAATCGAGGCCCGTGGCATGCCTACCGAGTTAGCGCTGCTGCCGTTTGTTGAAAGTGCCTTCAACCCCCAGGCGGTGTCTTCGGCCAAAGCCACCGGCATGTGGCAATTCATGCCAGCCACGGGGCGGGATTTTGACCTCAAACAAAATGCCTTCCGAGACGACCGGCGGGACATTCAGGCCTCCACCCGGGCGGCGCTGGACTATCTGCAACGTTTGCATGCCCTGTTCGGTGATTGGCACTTGGCACTCGCCTCTTACAACTGGGGCGAAGGCAGTGTAGGGCGCGCCATCGCACGCAACCAGAAAATGGGTTTGGCCACGGGCTACACCGACCTCAGCATGCCCATGGAAACCCGTTTTTATGTGCCCAAATTGCAAGCCCTCAAAAACATCATTGCCAGGCCAAATCAGTATGGCGTGCGCCTGCCGGACATTCCCAACCACCCCTTTTTCCAGAGTGTGCCCCTGCCCCGCGACATGGATGTGAGTGTGGCGGCCAAATTGGCCGAAGTCAGCGTGGAGGACTTCAAGTCACTCAACCCTTCGGCGCACCGCCCTGTTTTGCTGGCGGCAGGTACCCCGCAAATCCTGTTGCCCTGGGACAATGCCGAAATCTTTCAGCGCAACTACGAAGCTTTTGGCGGCGGGCGCTTGGCCAGTTGGACAGCCTGGGTGGCGCCGAGCACCATGAAAGTTTCAGATGCCGCCAAGCGTGCGGGAATGAAAGAGGCTGAGTTCAGGGCCATCAACAGCATCCCGCCCCGAATGCTGATTAAAGCCGGATCGGTGTTGTTGGTCCCACGGGGGGTGCAGCGCGAGGAGGATGTGGCCTCTAATGTGGCCGACCATGGTCAAATCAGGCTGGCTGCCGAGGCGGTTCCCAAAAGCCCACCCAAAGCCAACAGCAAAAAGTCGGGCTCCAAAGGCGGGACTCAAACCGCCCAAACGACCAAGCCCGCCCCCAAAACCTCAGCGACTCCAGGGACCAAGACCGTTGCCAAGCCGGCCACTCAGAGCACTTCCAAAGTGGCCTCAAAATGATCGGATCAGGCCTCGCGCCGGTCGGCCAGGGCGTGGGCAATGGTGCCCAGATCCACATACTCCAGCTCGCTGCCGATGGGCACGCCCCGAGACAGGCGGCTGACTTGTAACCCGTGCTTTTTCAGGGCGACCGTCAGGGCGTGGGCGGTGGCCTCACCCTCGGCTGTGAAATTGGTCGCCAAAATGACTTCCTGAACCGTTCCATCGCGGACCCGATCCATCAGGCGGCTTAACTCCAGTTCGCGGGGGCCCACCCCCGACAGCGGGTTGAGATGGCCCATGAGGACGTAATACAACCCCCGATAAGACTGGGTGCGCTCAAGCGCCGATTGATCGGCCGGGGTTTCGACCACGCAAAGTCGGGTGCAATCGCGCGAGGGGTCTTCACAGGTCTCACACACAGGGTGTTCGCTGAAGGTGTGACATCGATCGCAATGTCCGATGCGATTCACCGCATCGGTCAGTGCATGGGCGAGCACCATGGCCCCTTCGCGATCGTGTTGCAACAAATGAAAGGCCATGCGCGAGGCCGACTTGGCTCCGACGCCGGGCAGGCGCCGCAGGGCCTCGATCAGGGCCTCGAGAGCATGGGCGGAGGCCATCGCCGGCTCAGAAGGGGAATTTCATGCCGCCCGGCAGACCGGGCATGCCCGAAGTCAGGCGACCCAATTTTTCTTCCGACAGCGTTTCGGCTTTGCGGTGCGCGTCATTCAGGGCAGCCACAATCAGGTCTTCAAGCATGTCCTTGTCTTCGGCCACCAGCAGACTGGGGTCGATGCTGACACGGCGAGCCTCGTGCTTGCAGGTGGTGGTGATTTTCACCATGCCCGAACCCGACTCACCCGTCACTTCGATTTGGGCCAGTTCATCCTGGGCTTTCTTCAGGTTGTCCTGCATGGCCTGAGCCTGCTTCATGAGGCCGGCGAGTTGTCCTTTGTTGAACATGGGGTCGCTTTCTAAGTGGGTTGAATGCTGCCGGGGACGATTGTCGCACCGTAACGCTGCTTCAGTTGTTGCACATAGGGGTCTTGTTCGATCAATTGCTCGGCTGTCTCCTGCCGGTGACGGGCGGCATGGGCGAGACGTTTGGCCGGGCTGTCAGTGACTCTGCCCATCTCCAGCGTCAGACTCACGGCATGCCCGGCCAAAGCCAGGGCCTGTTGCAACTTGTCCCGGGTCTGACCGCTTTGCAGGCTTTCGCGTTCGATGCGCAGCAGCCAAGTATCCTGATCGCGCGCCACCAATTGCGACTGCAGGGCCAATTCGCGGGTCAGCGACTGGATGCGCTCGGTCTCCACCAGGTTTTCAACCACCGACATCCAGAAGTCACCTTCTTCGCTGGAAGGGACCAGAGGGGAGGGGGTTCGTTCGACTGTGGGGCCTGGGGTTTGGGCCAACTGTCGCACAGGCACCGCTGACACACTGGCTCTGGGCGGCGCGGGCTCCACGGGAACGCTGGGCGGTCGGACAGCCGTTGCGGGCACGGCGCTGGTCGCACGCAAAGGCAAAGGGGTGACGCTGCGAGCGGGCGCCGGTGATCGGGTTTCAGGCGCTGACGCTGAGGCCGGGGGCGCGTTCAGAGTTTTTTTTTCAGCCAAGGCGCCGGCCGGTTGGACAAATGACAGGTAGCGCAACAAGACCATGGTCATGCCGGTGTACTCGTCGGGTGCCAAGCCTAACTCGGCTCGCCCGTGGATGCAAAGCGTGTATAAAAATTGCAATTCATCAGGCTGAAACCGGGTGGCTACTCCGGCGATGCGGGCGCCGTCGGGGTCTTGATCGACTTCGTTGGGCGCATGCGCTTGCACAGCGGCACGGTGCAAAATCCGAGCCATGTCTTCCAGAGCCAGACCAGCGCTGTGACCGCTGACCCTGAGGTCTTGACACAGGGCGATCAATCGCCCGCCCTGGTGCTCAGCCAAGGCTTCGAGCAAATCAAACACATGACCGCGATCCACGCTGCCCAGCATTTGGCGCACGCTATGGGCCTGCAGTTGACCGGCACCAAAAGCGATCGCCTGATCGGTCAGCGACAAGGCATCGCGCATGGATCCGCGCGCCGCATGGGAGAGCAAGCGCAAGGCTTCGGCGTCGTGGGCCACCCCTTCAGCGCCCAAGACCTGACTGAGGTGTTGTTGCACGGTTTCGGGGGCCATGGGACGCAAATTGAATTGCAGGCACCGCGACAACACCGTGACAGGGACTTTTTGCGGGTCCGTCGTCGCGAGCACAAATTTGAGGTACTCGGGCGGCTCTTCCAGGGTTTTCAACATCGCATTGAAAGCGGTGTTGGTCAGCATGTGAACTTCGTCGATCATGAAGACTTTGAAGCGACCCTCGACCGGTTTGTAGACGGCTTGTTCGAGCAACTGCTGAACTTCATCGACCCCCCGGTTGGAAGCGGCATCAAGCTCGGTGTAATCGACAAACCGTCCCGCATCGATGTCCCGGCACGCCGGGCACACACCGCAGGGCTGGGCGGTGATGCCCGTTTCGCAATTGAGGGATTTGGCCAGCACCCGCGACACCGTGGTCTTGCCCACTCCGCGCGTGCCAGTGAAGAGGTAAGCGTGGTGCAAGCGCTGCTGCTGCAAGGCATTGCTCAGGGCTTGAACGACATGCTCCTGACCCACCATTTCAGAAAAGGTGCGGGGTCGGTATTTGCGAGCCAAAACCAGGTAGGACATGGTGCCATTGTATGCCCGGCCGGAGCGTCACCGGCGTCAGCAGAACTTAACCCGGCGTGTCAAAAAGCATCACATCGACCCAGTCGCCCACTTGCACATCGCCTTGCTCATGCGGCAAGACCATCAGGCCGTCGGCTTGGACCATCGAGCTCAGCACACCTGAACCCTGCTGGCCTGTGGTTCGCACCAGCCAGTCCCCGTCAGAGCCCCGGCTCAAGATGCCCCTTTGATATTCGGTGCGACCTGGTTTTTTGCGCAATCGATCCTGGCTGCGCGCCCGCACCACCGGCAAAGGGCGCTCGGTGGCACCCATCAGGCGCAACAGGGCAGGGCGCACAAAAGCCAGGAAGGTCACCATCACCGCGACCGGGTTACCGGGCAAACCAAACAGCACGCATTGGTCGATGCGACCCACCGCCATGGGGCGTCCCGGCCGCATGGCGATGCGCCAAAAGGCCACATCGCCCAGTTGGCGCATCATGGCCTTGGTGAAGTCGGCCTCACCCACACTGACCCCGCCGCTGGTGATGACCACATCGGCGCTGCTGGCGGCCTGCCTGAAGCGGGCTTCGAGCAGGGCCGGATCATCCGGGCAAACGCCCAGATCGATCATCTGGCAACCCAAGCGGGTTAAGAGACCCAGAACGGTATAGCGGTTGCTGTCATAAACCGCACCTTCTCGCGGCACATCTCCCAAGCTGAGGATCTCATTGCCGGTGGAGAAATAAGCCACCCGCAGACGGGGGTGTACGCTGACCTCGGGCACTCCCAGGCTGGCCAACAGCCCCAGGGCCGCTGGCCCCACGCGCGTGCCGGTCGCCAAAGCCACCTGGCCTTGCGCGATGTCTTCGCCACACAAGCGGCGGTTGTCGCCCGTTTGCAGCGCCGAAGCCGGGAAAGTGATGCGGTCTTGGACGACTTGGGCCATCTCTTGAGGCACTACCGTGTCCAGCCCCTTGGGCATCACGGCCCCGGTCATGATCTTGACGCACTCGCCCGCATTCACCTGACCATGCCAAGCCGGACCGGCCAGGGCGGTCCCCACGCAGCGCAGCGTCACCGACGACCCTTGATTCAACTCAGAGCCCCGAAACGCATACCCGTCCATGGCCGAGTTGTCGTGGGGGGGGACGCTGACGGGCGAAACCACATCCTGAGCCAGCACCCGATCCAGCGCCTCCATGACGGGCACCACCTGCGTGACGGCGCTCGCCGGGCCCGGTGCCAATTGGCGCAAAAAGGCCGCCACCTGATCAGCGCTCAGGGCTTGAGGGTCGTATCCTTGCAATTCGCTGGCGATTTGCTCGATGGTTTTCAAGCCTTGCCCTCCAAGGCGTGTAAATCGGCCAGCGTGTTGACATTGGCAAATGCCAGCGGGTCATCGCCCGGTTGGTCAAACCTCACGGTCACTGTGCGGTGCTGGTCGGTCCAGGCGTCGATTTTGCGCCCGCCGCTCTGGGTGTATCGCACCAGGCTCTCGAGCAAACTGGCGCGCAACAGGCAAAACACCGGCTGGGTGCGCCAACAGGTTTGCCCTTGCTCATCGGTTTCTGCGCCCACGGCCATGGCGATGTCAGCCGATTCGGCCAGCAGGGCTGCCCCCAATCGCTCGCCCAGGTCCAGCGGAAAACGGGGGGAATCACAAGGCACAGTCAACAAATAGGGGGTTTCACAGCGCTCCAAGCCGACCAGGAAGCCAGCCAAAGGCCCGGCAAAATCGCTCAGGGCGTCGGGCCAGACGGGGGCACCAAAAGACTCATAAGCCCCCAGGTTCCGATTGGCATTGACCATCACCTCAGCACATTGGGGTTGCAGTCGCATCAGGGTAGTCAAGGTCAGGGGCAGACCATTGAACTTTTGCAAACCCTTGTCCACACCGCCCATGCGCGAACCCCGACCGCCAGCCAGGATCAGGCCGGTGACCTGAGAGGTGTCCCAAGTCAAGCTCATTCAGCCTCCGATGTAACTCATTTCGACGCGCGGTTTCTCGACTGGCGCCATGCCCTGACCACGAAGTTCAGAATAGCGGTCGTTGCGCTGGGACCAGGTGCCGGCAATGGCCCGGCGCAATTGATCGTCGTCGGCGCCCTCACGCAACAGACGGCGCAGGTCGTAACCTTGATGGGCAAACAAACACAGGTACAACTTGCCTTCGGTCGACAGCCGGGCGCGGTTGCAGTCGCCACAAAACGCCTGGGTCACGCTGCTGATCAAGCCGATCTCGCCCAGCCGGGGATCATGCTGACCGTCCGAACCGGCCCAGCCCCAGCGCTGAGCCGTTTCGCCGGGTTGCTGAGCCGTGAGGGGCACCAAGTCAAACTGGGTGCGCAGCAAATCCAGCACCAGGCTGGACGGCAGCACTTCATCCATGCGCCATCCATTGGTGTTGCCCACATCCATGTACTCGATGAAGCGCAAGGTCATGCCAGAACCCCGGAAATGACGCGCCATGGGCACGATCTGATCCTCGTTGGTGCCGCGTTTGACCACCATGTTGATTTTCAGGTTGCTGTATTGACCCCAGGCGTCCAGGCCCAGCCCCACGGCCCGGGCCGCCTCGATGCCTTGGAGTACGTCGGTGACAGGAAATTCCACGTCGTTCATGCGCTTGAACACCGCGTCATCGAGCCCGTCGAGGCTGATCGTCACCCGGCGCAAGCCTGCGTCTTTGAGCGCTTGGGCCTTGCGTTGCAGCAACGACCCATTGGTGGTCAGCGTCAGATCCAGCGGCTCGCCATCGGGTGTGCGCAAGGCGGCCAACTGGCTGACCAAGATTTCCAGATTTTTGCGCAGCAACGGTTCACCACCGGTCAGTCGGATCTTTTTGACACCCAGATCGACGAAAACCCGGGCCAAGCGAGTGATTTCTTCAAAGGTCAGTAAATCGCTCTGGGGCAAATAGGTGTAATCGCTGTTGAACACCTCTTTGGGCATGCAATAACTGCACCGGAAGTTGCAGCGGTCGGTGACGCTGATGCGCAGGTCGTGCAAAGGCCGGCCACGTGCGTCTGCCCAGAAACTGCCCAATGCAATCGGGGCTGTTGAAAAAACAGGCTGGATCGCAGCCAGTCTTTGGTCTACCAATGGAATCACGCGTTCGGCCATGCGTGCATTGTGCCCCAGGTCGGGGATGACTTGCGTCGCCCCCGACCGTGACCCCATTGGACTCAGGGCAACAGGGGGACGATCAGCAAGGCCACAATGTTGATGATCTTGATCAGCGGGTTGACCGCCGGGCCGGCCGTGTCCTTGTAGGGGTCACCCACGGTGTCGCCAGTCACGGCGGCTTTGTGGGCGTCGCTGCCTTTGCCGCCGTGATGACCATCTTCGATGTATTTTTTGGCATTGTCCCAAGCGCCGCCGCCCGTGCACATCGAGATCGCCACAAACAGACCCGTCACGATGGTGCCCATGAGCAAACCTCCTAGGGCTTTGGGACCCAGCACCAGGCCGACCACGATGGGCACGACCACCGGTAACAGCGAGGGGATCATCATCTCCTTGATGGCGGCGGTGGTCAGCATGTCCACGGCCCGGCCATATTCAGGCTTGGCCGTGCCTTCCATGATGCCCTTGATCTCGCGGAACTGGCGCCGCACTTCTTCGACCACTGCACCCGCTGACCGACCCACGGCTTCCATGGCCATGGCACCAAACAGGTAGGGGATCAATCCACCAATGAACAGTCCCACGATCACCATCGGGTCAGACAGGTCAAAGCTGACCGACTTGCCGTAGGTCTCGAGTTTGTGGGTGTAGTCAGCAAACAGCACCAGCGATGCCAATCCGGCCGATCCGATGGCATAGCCTTTGGTCACAGCCTTGGTGGTGTTGCCCACCGCATCCAGCGGGTCGGTCACATCCCGCACACTGCTGGGCAGTTCGGCCATTTCAGCGATGCCGCCGGCGTTATCGGTGATCGGACCGTAAGCGTCCAGGGCCACCACGATCCCTGCCATGCTCAGCATCGCTGTGGCTGCCACCGCCACACCGTACAACCCCGCCAGCGCATGGCTGGCGACAATGGCCACGCACACCGAAAGCACCGGCCAGGCGGTTGACTTCATCGACACGCCGATGCCGGCAATGATGTTGGTGGCGTGGCCGGTGGTCGAAGCTTGTGCCACATGTTTGACCGGGCCGTAGTCGGTGCCGGTGTAGTACTCGGTGATCCAAACCAGCGCAGCGGTCAGCGCCAGACCGACCGCGCAAGCACCCATCAAGGCCATGCGCGAACCTTCGGCCTTGATGGCGTTGTCGGGCATCAGCGTCCAAGTGACCGCGGCAAATGCGATCAGGCTGAGCACACCCGCCACGATCAGGCCCTTGTAGAGCGCAGGCATCACATTCTTCATGCCCGGGCTGGCTTTGACAAAAAAGCAGCCGATGATTGAGGCGATGATCGACACGCCGCCCAATGCCAACGGATACAAAACCGCTTGCGTGGGGGCGGCGGCCACCATCAGCGCCCCCAGCACCATGGTGGCGATCAGGGTCACCGCATAGGTCTCGAACAGGTCGGCTGCCATGCCCGCACAGTCGCC
>JACCDX010336422.1_pt1 | contig 11751 bp, 27 predicted proteins | sample 7449681 | NCBI WGS metagenome assembly JACCDX01 (sample SAMN15323450, study PRJNA562643) | freshwater metagenome | isolation source: river surface water | place: USA:Blue River Watershed | collected 2017-08-18 | reverse complement strand
TAAAATGGACGACGGTGATAGTAAAAACAATCAACAAGCTGAAAAGCAAGGAAAACAGACTAATGCTTTACAAAGATATGGCATTGATGCTGGCTCTATTCTTCAATCCTTTTGGGTTCGATGCCGTTCAATATTCCCTACTGCTACTGATGGGAAGTTTATGGAAAGCGAACTTCGTTTTGTATTGTATAGCGGGGTTATTTTTTGGACTTTATATCTGGTTTACGAAGCGTTTAAATAAAAAATAAAATAAATAATATGGGTTACATCGACACGGCTGAAGTATTTTTTGAATCATTGAAGCATAAAAATATGCCAAACATCGAAAGTAGTTTAGCTGAAAATTGTTATATGACGGATTTTAACGGAACTTGGCCTGGCAAAAAGTGGGTGTGCGAAACTATCCATTCTTTTTTTCAGAATCCATATGAATTAACCATATACGAATATCACGAATGTGAAAATACTGTATTTGTAAAATATAGTTTGAAATATAGTAATTCAACAGCGATGAATTGTATCGATGAACTAACATTTAACGATGAATCAAAAATCGAAAAAATCACAAAGTACAAAAGGTAATATGAAACCAATGATACTACATATAGATATTGGTAATCAATCTTTGGTAAATTGGACTAACAATAACAAATACATAATTCATTCGGAACTAATTAGGTATTGTGAAAAACTAATATTAGGCGAGTTTGATATTGTAGAAGCTATAATGATATCAAATTTAGCAGATAATGTAGTGTTTATGGTTAGTGAAAAAAATGTGTTGGATACTTTAAATAAAGCAATGGAATACTTCTTAGAAATTGAAGAGTATGAACAATGTGGAAAAATTCGTGATTTGTTAATACTTATTTCCAATAGAAACAAAGTATAAAAAATTATGGAAGAGAATTTAAAGAAAATAATCTACAAAATTAAAGATGCATTAAAGCAAATGGATTTAGATGGCGTATCGCATCCATTGTTAGATGACATCTACGATTATTGTGAGGAGATGGATGATATTATCTATTCGCAAGAAGATGATGGAATAGATATATCAGAATATTTGGATTAAAATAAAATAAATGAATAGGTTACTTTTGGGGTTTTTGTATGGGCTAGCGGCTCAGATACTTACATTCTTGCAACTGCAAGGTGGGATAAAATATAATTGGTATAACAAATACCCTGTATTGATATTATCCATAGCAATACCGATTAGTTGGTTATATATTAAATCGGTAGAACACTTCGTACACAGTTTTAATGGTGAAATATGGCCATCCCGTCTTATTGGATTTGGGATTGGTATAGTTGTGTTTGCTCTAATGAGTTACTTCTTATTCAATGAAGCTATTAATCTAAAAACATTCGTTTGTTTAATATTAGCTTTTGGTATTTTAGGAATCCAAATCTTTTGGAAATGAGAAAGCTCGATTTAGTTAAAGTAAATGATGAACTATATGAAGTAGTTCGTAGAATACCATATCAAAGATTCACTAAAAACATTGATGGTGAAGGTGCTAAAATTTTAAGAGAATGGGTTGGTTCTGAAAAAATATTAAAGAGTAATCAAACAAATGAATATTTATTTGTAAATTTAATAGAAGAAGCAACTTTAATCGATGACTAAGAAGCAACAATTTATTTCAGATTTACATTTTCCACTATGGTTATTAAAGGACTTTTTGTGGATGGCTGATTTACCAATATTTAGTTTGATATTAGCTATACCTGCTATATTAGTATCGTTTTGGTTATGTATGATGACTGCCGGAAAATCATTAAGTGAAAACAAAATGATATTATTTTGGTTATTAGCAAATACGAGTTGGATGATATCAGAAAAATTTGATTTAAACACATTATGGATGGCTTACATATTTTTTGGTGTTGGGATTATAGAAATAATTTTATATTTAAAACGTTACTTAATACAATCTAATGGAACATATTAATAAAAGATTTTTAGCTGTATGGGATATTGTTCCTGGTCATAATGATATGAATGATTTATCAAATGATAATTTGAATAAATTAGTAGATACGAATGGTGATATTGAATCAACCTTTTTGTGGCTAGAAACCGATAAGTACAAAATTTATTATTGTAAAATAAATGAAAATGAAGTTTCTCCAAATAAAATAAGATATTTTTTTGAAAAATTGGATTCAAAAAATATTCACAATAAGCAATTGATATTCATAAATCCAACTGAAACTGTTTCTGGAGATTTTAGAGAATACTATCCAAATTACGATAAAGCAATAATGGTTACGCCAGATAAATGGCAGGGTGTTGGTACATTTTTATATACTAAATCTATGTTTGATGGAATATATACCGCATATTCCAATATGAAATATCAAAATATTTTAAAAGAAAATTATAGACCATTTGATTTGGTTTACTTAGTTAGAAGAGGACACGATAGACGTTATGAATTTTTTAAGTATTTACAATCTAAAAACAATAAAAAATTATACCTAACTTATAAAAACGCAGATTTAACTGCTAAAGGATTTAATAATGAAAATGAGCATTTAAACTTTTTTGAAAAAGATGGTATAAGATTTCCTTACCAATCGCATTCAGTTATTCAGCCGATTGATTTCCACGCAGCATTTCAGGGTAATGAATTTATGTTTCAAAATTTATGTTTACTTACAATGGCTAAGTTTAATTTAGTAGTTGAATCAAATTACTATGAGGGGGCTATAACCGAAAAAAGTATGTACCCATTTTTAGCAAAAACTATTCCAATATTAACAAATGGTGAAACACATATTAATATATTAGAAAATATGGGATACTATACTTTTGTTGATGAATTGGGAATACGTGATATTTTAAAAGATAAAATAAGCTATTCACCAAATGGCGATAATACACAATATTTTAATAGGTACTTCGCTGTATTAGATAAATTGGTGAATGGCGATTTTAATTATATTTATGAAACGATGTATGACAAAATAGAGCATAATTATGAATTATCATTGGAAATACAAAATGGAGCATTTTTAAACAATTAAATCAATAGAGGATGACAATTAAACAACGTAAAGCCAAAAATAGAAAACGTATGGCTAAGCAAACGATTAAGCAACAACAAAAAAAAGGTATTTACAAAGTTAAATGCTAATTTGGTAATTACAAATAATTTTCTTATATTTGTAAAATGAAAAAATTATTGAAAACAATAAAAGGGATACTCAGCGATATTTGGTTAGGATTCAAAATAGCTGAAGAGAACAAAAACAAATCCCAATGGGGTAAATTTTAAAAATTAAAAACAAAAATTAAATTAAGTTATGGCAAAACAATTGTTATTTGAAAACGATGCGAGAGTAAAGTTAAAATCGGGCGTAGACTCATTAGCTAACGCAGTTAAGGTTACATTAGGTCCGAAAGGTAGAAACGTAATCATTGGTAAATCATTTGGTTCACCACACATTACAAAAGATGGCGTATCGGTAGCAAAAGAAATCGAATTGGAAGATGCTATCGAGAATATGGGTGCACAATTAGTAAAAGAAGTTGCTTCGAAAACAGCTGATTTGGCAGGTGATGGTACAACTACCGCTACGGTATTAACCCAAGCTATTTTTTCCGATGGTATTAAAATGGTAACTGCCGGCGCTAATCCAATGGATTTAAAGCGTGGTATTGATAAAGCAGTTACGGCAGTAGTGGATGAACTTAAAAGAACATCTGAAAAAATCAACACAAACAAAGAGATTGAGCAGGTAGCTACTATTTCAGCAAACAATGATTCTGAAATTGGTAAGATGTTAGCCGATGCGATGGAGAAGGTTGGTAAAGATGGTGTAATTACCGTTGAAGAAGCTAAGGGAACTCAAACCGAAGTAAAGACCGTAGAAGGTATGCAGTTTGATAGGGGATACCTTTCACCATACTTTGTAACGAATCAGGAAAAGATGGAAGCTGAATTGGAAAAACCTTATGTACTTTTGTATGATAAGAGAATCAGTTCAATGAAAGACATCATTGGTATTTTAGAATCAGCAGCACAAACGAACAGACCTTTATTGATTATCGCTGAAGATATCGAAGGTGAAGCTCTTGCTACATTGGTAGTAAACAAAATGAGAGGTTCACTTAAAATAGCAGCAGTTAAAGCACCTGCGTTTGGTGATAGACGTAAGGAAATGTTAGAAGATATTGCCATCGTAACTGGCGGAACTGTGATTAGCGAAGAGAGTGGATTAACTTTAGAAAAAGCAACAATCAAAATGTGTGGGGTTGCTGAGAAAATAAATATCGATAAAGATACAACTACTATCATTAATGGTGGCGGAACTACTGAAGCAATCAAAGCTCGTATCGATGTAATCAAAGCTCAAATTGAAAAGAGTACATCGGATTATGATAAAGAAAAATTACAAGAACGTTTGGCTAAGTTGAGTGGAGGTGTAGCAATTATCTATATTGGAGCATCAACTGAAACCGAATTAAAAGAGAAAAAAGATAGAGTAGATGATGCTTTACACGCAACTCGTGCAGCAGTTGAGGAAGGTATCGTAATTGGTGGAGGTATCGCTTTAGTAAAAGCAGCTGATGTATTAATCAATACAGGCTTCATTACTAAATTAGAAAACGCTGACCAACAATTGGGAGCAGATATTGTTAAGAAAGCAATTGAGTCACCATTCAGAACAATCGTATCAAATGCAGGAGGTTCATCCGATGTTATTATCAATAAGGTAAAGGAAATGGGTGGCAACTTTGGATTTAATGCGAGAACCGATGAATATGTGGATATGATTGAAGCAGGTATTATCGACCCAACAAAGGTAACTCGTTTAGCATTAGAAAACGCAGCATCGGTAGCAGGTTTATTGTTAACTACTGAATGTGTTGTAGCTGAAAAGAAATCAGAAAAGGAATCAGCACCACAAATGCAGATGCCTCCAATGATGTAATAAAATATTACAAATAATCATAATTAAGGGGGGATATTTCCCCCTTTTTTATTTGGTAATATCGAATATTTTTCGTATATTTGATTATATAAAATCGTAAATATGGTGAGTAAATCAGAAATTAACGCAGGTCATTATTTAGAATTGATGGATAGGTTGCACGTTTTAGCGGCAACACTCCACGAACATTGTTTACAACATCCATTAGCCGAAGTAGATGAGGAAATCTATTCAGCAATAGAAACCGCTATCGAAGCAACATACGAAGCGTATCAAATAGTAGGAAGTAAAGATTTTGAAAATGAAAATGAGAATAACACACATTAGCGATACACACAATAAGCATAACCAAATTGGTAGAATGCCGGGCGGTGATTTGCTTATTCATAGTGGTGATATTTCATCTATTGGTAGGGAAACCGAAGTTAAACGATTTGTAAAATGGTTTAATGAAATTGATAATTACACTCACAAAGTATTCATAGCAGGTAATCACGATTTATCGTTTGAATCTGAAATTCTTTTTAGAAACAAATCGGAATATTTTGATAGGGTTCAATACGATGGGTTTGCTTCAGTTGGTAAACCACAATGGTTGGATGTGTTATTGGCATCGGATTTGAATTCAAACGTATTCTATTTAGAAAATTCATTTGTTGAATTCGATGGAATAAAAATTTGGGGTTCACCTATCAGCCCATCGTTTGGATATGGTTGGGCATTTAATGAAGATAGGGGTGAGGATATTTCAAAAGTTTGGGATACTATTCCAATGGATACCGATATTGTAATTACTCACGGACCTATTTATGGATATAGGGATAAAACGTATCGTACATATGAAAACGTTGGATGTGCTGATTTACTACATAAGTTACACGCAGTAAAACCACATTTACATTTTAGTGGACACATTCACGAAGATTATGGATATGCTCCTATTCAATATGGTGATTGGAGTGGGTACGCATTTAACGGATGTATTTGTTCGCTAAGTTATGATGCCGAAAATAAACCAATTACATTTGATTATGATTTTGTTAAGAGAGAATTAGAATTTGTAAACTAATGTTAGAATTTAGAAAACCGATACCCGTAGTAGTAGAAGATGGCAAAGAAGGATATGCTATTTACGTTATGAGTGGAGGTACATTTGAAAATGATATTTGGTGTGTTGTACATTGTGATGATGGGATGGTTAGGCATTATCGTAGTGACCAAATCAGAATACATTATAACGCAACATTTGATATAAAAAAAACAATATGAGAACAAAAAAAATATATTTGTATTTAGATGATGTAAGAATTCCAACAGAGGGTGAGTGGCAAGTTGTAAGGAATTACGATGAATTTGTAGCACACATTCGTATGCACGGATTAGATAGTTACGAAGTAATTTCGTTGGACCACGATTTGGGTGAAAGTGCGATGCAGGAATATTACACAAATACCAAACCACATTTCGAATTGGATTATAAAAGAATAGAAGAGAAAACGGGAATGGATTGTGCAAGATTTTTAGTAGCTGAAAGTATGACTAAGAACATTCCACTGCCACAAATTTTTGTACATTCTGCTAATCCAATTGGTTCGGCAAATATGATGGGGTATATTAACAATTATTTCAGAAATCAAAAGATGCCTGAAATTTGTATAAAAGCAAATATCGCTCACACTTATACTGAATTGTTAAGTGAAGAGGAAAGGCATCGTAGATATAAAATTATGAAAAACAATTAATATGGAATATATTTTAATCGGAATCATTGGCACTTTTATTTGGTTAACATACGAATATTGGAGAGCACCTATGGTGGACGAGAATACTGGCAGAACAATAAAACCTGCTAAAACATTTAAAGATTTATTTAAAAGAAAATAATATGAAAGTACACATCACAGACACATTTACAAAATCATTAAGAAAATTAATGTGGCAGCAACATTGGTTATATAAAACTTATTCATTGTTTCGTTACGATATTCCATTGTTTGTAAAAAACATTTGGAGGTTCAGAAAAGAATTAGCAAACCATCAATGGTGGGATTATCGTTTCAATTTAGAAATGTTATATCGTTCCCTTTCAATTACGCACGCCGGAATGTCTGTAAAGGGATGGGAAGTTAGGGAAACGCGTGAACCAAAAGTAAAAGCAATGGCTAGAGCTTTAGAACTTTTGAAGCACCAATTAGATAATGATTATGTTGAAAGAGCTGAAGCTGAATTGGGCGAAATCATTATGCACGATTGGGATTTTGAAGCAGTTGAAAATGGTAATTATAGATTAGTGGATAAAGAAACTAAAAAAGAAAAAGCGCATAATCGTAGAGTATTTAAAAGAGCAGCAGCTATCGAAGCAAAAGAGTGGAAAGAATTGTGGAATATTTTTGAAGGTACAAAGAATTCAAAAGTGTACGGCGAAAATTACGATGGCACTGATTTGAGGGGTTGGTGGGATTAAAAATTTAGTATGAAACAAATATTATTTATAGCTGTTTTAGTTATGCTAGGCGTAACTTCAATGGCACAAACAAAAAAAGCAACGGGTGGATTTGAGGATGTATTAACTACTGATTCAATTTTGAATAACTTTATGACTCATTGGATTGGCAAACCTTATAAGTTGGGAGGCAAAACAGAAAAGGGAATCGATTGTTCACAATTCAATAAACGTTTATACAAAGATGTTTATAATAAAGATTTGGAAAATGTAGCATACAAACAATATAATCAAACCCAACGAATTAAAAAGGATAGTTTGCAAATTGGTGATTTGATATTTTTCAGAAGTAAAGTATCACCATCGGGTTGGCATACGGGGGTATTCATTGGTAATACATACTTTATACACGCAGCAAATAGATTCGAAGGTGTAAAGATTAGTAGTTTAGAAGAGCCCCGATATAAAGTATCAATTAGAGGGTATGGTAGGTTGCCGAAAAACCCAATTCAGAATTTGGAAAATTAAAAAACTTTTAGTAAATTTACATTACATAAAACCAAAAACAAAGGAGGTCCCAATGGCATTATTCAAAGAGCTCAAAGAGTTAAAAGAAAAATTAAAGTATTATGAAGATATGGTGCCCGTAAACAATATGGGTAAGTGGGGGCGTAGTGTAGCAATCGAAAGTTATAAAAACAAAATAGCTAACTTGGAATCTAAAATCAAAAAACTTAGTGAAGTTAAAAAAGAAAATAATGAAAAATAAAAAAAGAAAAAATAGTGTTCCAAAAAATAAATGGTTCGTAGCAAATAACAAAGTACAAAAGAATAAAGATATAACAATTCTTTTGCCGGTTGTAAAGTTTTGGTACAGCCAATGTTATTTTTTAGAAACGGGAATATATACTCCGGCATTTGGAGTAGCAATTAGTTTCTTAAAATGGAATTACTATTTTACAATTCAAAAAGGATACTAAATGAAAATACGTGGTTGGGAAAAAATAAGTGGATTAACATACAAAGGATTGACAATGGTTAACCCAATACACGATGCCAATGAAACAAAGTATATGGCTGATGTGTTAAATTTAAACCTACCACAAAAACCAAAATGGGAATTAGTTGTATTAACGCCTGCTAATACATTCAGAGCAGTTAATGATGATAAGTTTCACATTATGTTATGGGATGAAGATAAATTGAGTGCTCGTAAGCAAGTTAGTAAAGATGAAATGAAATCGATTAAAAATTTTAGAATGATGGTTGAAGATTTGATTGATGAAATATTATCTTTACAATTAACAATGGCTCCAATTTCATCTTCAATGAATTTGCCAACGTTTGATGCATATATAGCACAACGAAAAATGAATATAAAATAAATAATTATGAAAGTAATTTACAAATACGAATTGGCGAGAACAATTACATTACCAATTAATTCGCAGATTTTAAAAGCTGGAATGCAAAATGGTATTATGTACATATGGGTATTGGTGGATGAAAATCAAAAAGAAACATCCCAACGTAATTTTGAAATAATTGGTACGGGGCATAGTTTTGAATTTGATTATTTGACTCATACCTACATTGATTCATTATTTGATGGCCCGTTTGTATGGCATATTTGGAGTATAAATAATTAATAAATAAATAAGTTATGGAGTTACAAATCACAAAAGAGGAATTAGTAGAAAAATTACAAACCGAATCAGTAAGTGTAACGTTTACAAAAGCTGATGGTAGTGAACGTACAATGCTATGTACAAAGATGGTGAGTAAAATCCCCGAAGCTCAACATCCTAAAACGGAAAAGGTTGTAAAATTGGACGAGAATGGTAACGTAATCGAAACCGATTTAATTACGGTTTACGATTTGGAAAAGGAAGGCTGGAGAAGTTTTAATTTCAGTAAAGTAAAATCAATTCAATAGATGGAGCCAAAATATCAATTAGACTGGGAATGGGATTTATATAAATCATTAACATCAGCTACAATGGGGTTAAAAGATATTGAAGAGCAAATCGCAAAGGAAATAGCGAGGTTAAATAACATCAAACCAATTCATTTTAAAAACCCTGAAAAGCTGAATGGTAAGTATGAATATGAAGGTAATTCATTGGAGGTTATGTTTATTGGAAGGGAACTATCTTTAAGTGAGGATAATTGGACGTGGTTAGTTAAAGAACTAAAATATTCAAATAGAGAGCACACATTGAGCATATTAAAATATCCTAAATTGGATGGATATGCTACAATGATTAAAAATGCTTACGGACAAAAAGAAACAAAAGAAATTCGAAGAGAAAATTTAGATAGTATCGAATGGATGCGAAGTGAATTAGTATCATTAACAAATTTACCTTTTTAGTATGGAATATAGATATCACATTAGGCAATTCGTTTGGAATAAAGATACGAATTCATTTTATGCTCAAGCACCTTTTTTGGAATGTGTAATGCCGGATGGTAATTATCATCCCGAAGCATTTCCGAATATGAAAGGGCAATTCATTATTGATAATCCAAAAACGGGAGGATTCAGACGTTTTAGATTTGTAAAAGAGATTACAGCCAATATCGGTGAAATGGAATTTACTGAATGGTTATTTGAAAGTGAAGATAAAATTGAATGTAGAATAGCAATAGATTAATATATGCCACAATTACCAATACCGCCGATGACATTATCACAAAGGTTACAAACCCTACAAAGTATAAATGGGATAGGAACTTCAACTTCTACTAATGTGAATGTAGCAGGAACTTTATCGGTTGCCGGAGTGGATATACACGATATAGCTATTCAGCAGGCTCGTATGGTATTGGATGAATGGCTGAAAAACAATATAGATTTATTTGAATCAAAAGAATCTAAATTAAAAATCAATAACATTCAGAAAATAATCGGAATGGAATATGATTCCAGACTTAGAGTTATTGGTGTTTTAGAAGAGAATAAGTACTATGAATTTACTTTAGGTAATGATTTATTGAATCAAACTGAAAGTATATTACTACATAGAAGGCAAACCGATAGTGGGCATTATATAATGGAATACAAAGGTAAAACATTATGGTTAACAAAAGATGAAATCGATATGCCGGAAAAAATTATAATTTGTATGAATACAATTTAATATGGAAAAGATATATTATGATGATTCCACTTATATTTGGAAAACAAAATTGAATCTTATAAAAGAAAAACAATTGTTTTTAGAAGAAGCTAATTCGATTATAAAATCTCATCTAAATATTAATATTGATTCTTATCCATACAGAAAAGATTCAATTGAATATTTAAATTTTATTGATGCTATTAATATAGAAACAAAATTGGATGAAATATACCAAATTGGAATTAATAAATGTATAGAAATTTATAATGAAAATAATATAAGTTGTGATACAATTGATGTAGGTTCGTGGATTAATGTAGTACGTTCAAATAATCCCGTACAACCTAAATTTAATAATGGTAAAAAATATCATACACATTCTAATATAACTAAAGCAGATAACAAATTTATTCCGTATTATACTTGGATTTATTACATTCAAATGCCGGATGTAATGTATGGTGATGATGGTGCACTTTATTTTAAAGGAGAAAATGATAAAGAATATTATATAAAGCCTGAAGAAGATGATTTAATTATAATGAAAGCAGATGTTCCACATTCTGCAAATAGTGCACCAAACTCAACGTTAGATAGAATTGTAATTGCATGTAATGTGGGGTTTGATTCTATTAAAAAAGAAAAAACACTAATATAGTATGAAAAAGCAAAGAGCAAAAATACAAAAGATAGTAAAAGAATACAAAGATGCTACCCTATATGAAATTTGGGAAAACGTTTTAGTTAATTTTACATTTGGATTCTTAGGTGCTACCTTAGTTGTATTCATAGCAACCAAAACCGATTTGGCAGTATTGTTAGGATATATAACATACTATTTTTTTATGGGCAAAATAGTTAACCGCCCAAAGTATGTAACCGATTTGGGAAAAATGATTGTATTTCCAATTCCATCGGCATTAGGCGCATTTACGGGGTATAAAATATCTTATATACTTTTAGAGTTATTAAAATAAGAATATGAATTTAATAGAAACATTAGGATGGATAGCAACGGCGGGAACTTTATTATCTTTTGCCGTAAAGGATATGTGGAAGCTAAGATTAATAAATGGTTTAGCATCTATATTGTGGGTTGTTTATGGAATACTGAAAATAGATAATCCAATTATTGTAATCAATACATCGGTGATTGTGATGCACTTATATTGGTTTTATAGAAATTATATTGTGGAAAAAAGAAAATAGTATATATAAATAAAAGAGGACGTTAAC
>JACCDX011453482.1_pt1 | contig 11752 bp, 11 predicted proteins | sample 7449681 | NCBI WGS metagenome assembly JACCDX01 (sample SAMN15323450, study PRJNA562643) | freshwater metagenome | isolation source: river surface water | place: USA:Blue River Watershed | collected 2017-08-18 | reverse complement strand
TTGCAACATCAAAAAATCAGCAGGCATCGCGGTATTGCTTTCTTCAAGCGTTTCCACACCTTCGAGTTGTAGCAAGTAACGTGCACGGGCTGTGCTGTCTTTAAGTGAGCGATAAGCCTCGTTTGCGTAGGTCGCTAATTGCATAGAGCGCATACGTTCATTGCTGGAAGCATTGGTGTAACGATCAGGATGAATTTCGCTTTGGATTTTACGATATTGCTGATCGAGTAAGCTTAGATCAACTTCAAACGCTTGCGGCAAATGAAAAAGCGCGAAGTAATTTTGTTGAAGTTGATCCATGCTGCAAAGCCTTGCTAAACAGTGAAGCTTTCGCCGCAGCCGCACTCGTCTTTAACGTTAGGATTGTTAAATTTAAACCCTTCGTTGAGGCCTTCCTTGGTAAAGTCTAGCTCAGTACCGTCGATATAAACCAAGCTTTTTGGGTCGACCACAACCGTGATGCCATGACTTTCAAATTTAACATCTTCAGGCAGAGCTTCATCCACAAACTCAAGCGTGTAAGCCATGCCAGAACAGCCTGTGGTTTTAACACCTAAGCGCAATCCTATTCCTTTGCCTCGATTGGCAAGGAACTTCTCAACGCGCTGCGCTGCAGCTTCTGTTAGTGTGATCGCCATGTGTTATCCGTTTTGCTTGGACTTTAGATCAGCCACTGCAGCTTTAATCGCATCTTCTGCCAATACTGAACAGTGAATTTTTACAGGCGGTAATGCTAGTTCTTCAGCGATAGCAGAATTTTTAATTTCAGCTGCTTGATCCAATGATTTGCCTTTTAGCCACTCTGTCACGAGTGAACTTGAAGCAATCGCAGAACCGCAACCATAAGTCTTGAATTTTGCGTCTTCAATAATGCCCGCATCATTCACTTTAATTTGCAATTTCATCACGTCACCACAAGCTGGTGCGCCGACCATGCCGGTGCCAACATGCGGATCGTTCTTGTCCAAAGAGCCTACGTTTCTTGGGTTTTCGTAGTGGTCTAATACTTTGTCTGAATATGCCATAGTAATACTCCTTTAGTGGGCAGCCCACTCAACCTTGTTTAAATCAATGCCATCTAAATGCATCTCCCAAAGTGGGGAGAGTTCGCGCAATTTGCCAATCTTCGTTTTAAGTAGATTGATGGTGTAATCAACATCTTCTTCGGTGGTAAATCGGCCGATAGAGAAACGAATAGAACTGTGCGCCAATTCATCTGAGCGACCTAATGCACGTAAAACATAGCTAGGCTCCAAGCTGGCTGAAGTGCATGCAGAGCCGCTAGATACGGCGATGTCTTTGACCGCCATAATTAACGATTCGCCTTCAACAAAATTGAAGCTGATATTAAGGTTGTGCGGCACACGATGTTCTATATCACCATTTACATAAACCTCATCAATTTCTTGTAGGCCTTTTAGTAATCGATCGCGCAAGCGACGAATACGTTCGTTTTCTTCTTTCATTTCTAAGCGAGCAATACGGAATGCTTCACCCATGCCCACGATTTGGTGAGTAGCTAAAGTGCCAGATCGCATGCCACGTTCGTGACCACCACCATGCATTTGTGCTTCGATACGAATGCGAGGTTTGCGACGCACGTATAAAGCGCCAATGCCTTTTGGACCGTAAGTTTTATGGGCTGAAAAGCTCATTAAAGCCACAGGTAATTTTTCCAAATCGATTTCAACTTTGCCGGTTGCTTGCGCGGCATCCACATGAAAAATCACATTGTTTTGACGGCAAATATTGCCAATTGCTTCAATATCTTGAATCACACCGATTTCGTTATTAACTAGCATGACAGAAGCCAAAACAGTGTCTGGACGAATGGCCGCTTTAAATTTTTCTAGATCAATCAGGCCGTTTGGCTCAGGTTCTAAATACGTTGCTGAGTAGCCTTGTCTTTCTAGCTCACGGAAGGCATCTAAAACTGCTTTGTGTTCTGTTTGCACGGTAATAATGTGCTTACCTTTGCTTGGACTGTAAAAGTTGGCAGCACCTTTAATCGCAAGATTATTTGATTCGGTTGCGCCAGAGGTCCACACAATTTCACGTGGATCTGCATTCACCAATTTAGCGACTTCTTCACGCGCTTCCTCAACCGCTTGTTCGGCGGTCCAACCAAATGGATGGCTACGTGAGGCAGGGTTGCCGAAATGTTCCGTGATGTAAGGAATCATTTTTTCGGCAACGCGCGGGTCTACGGGGGTGGTCGCAGAGTAATCTAAATAAATTGGGGTATGTACCGTCATATCTTTCCTATAAAACCATTCTTAATTCTAAAAACTTTTAAGCTTTAAATCGCCACTGCAGTTAGTTGGCGTAGTCTAGTCACTTCATCTGCTAAGACAGCTAAAAACGCGCTTAGTTGTTCTTCTGTATTTGCTGCACTCAAGCTAACACGTACTGCCCCACGAGCTAAGTCTGGAGCTACACCCATCGCCATTAGCACGTGACTAGGTTCAGTGCTATCACTAGAGCAAGCGGATCCACTCGCCACGGCAAAGCCTTTGCGGTCTAGAGCCATGACTAAGGTTTCACCATCGATTTGGTTGAAAGCAAAAAAGCTCGTATTGGGTAAGCGTTCAGCCTTATTGCCAAAAGTGATGGCCCCCAGCTTTGCTAAGCCCTTTTCTAATTCACTACGAAGCTGACGTGTTTTGTTAACTCTTTCAGCAAGCTCGTTTTTAAGCAGTGCACATGCTGCACCAAAGCCGACAATCGCTGCGACGTTTTCTGTGCCACTACGTAAGCCTCGTTCTTGGCCGCCACCATGGATGAGTGGTGCAATATCAACACGCTTGTCCAAAATTAAAGCGCCAGCGCCTTGGGGGCCATGCACTTTATGGGATGAAACAGTCATGGCGTGAACGCCTAGCGCATCAAAATTCACAGGAATCTTACCCAGAGCTTGAACAGCGTCTGTGTGAAACAAAGCGCCCTTGGACTTGGCAATTTCTGCGAGTTTGGCAATATCTTGAATAACGCCAGTTTCGTTGTTGGCTAGCATCACAGAAACCAAGCTGGTCGGCTTCTCCAAAACAACTTCTAAGCTCAATGGATCAGTTTGTCCTTGCTGGTCGGCGCCAATGACCGCAACACGGTGTCCTTGTAAACGTAGCGCAAAAGATGGTCTAGTCACTGCAGGATGCTCAATCGCACTCACGGCAATTTGTGATTGGTTTTCGCTCTTCGACACGATGCCGTGAATAGCGAAATTGTCTGCTTCTGTGCCGCCTGAAGTGAAAATCACTTGTGAAGGATGTGCACCACAAGCCTCAGCTACTTGTTCACGAGCCTGATCAATCGCTTGGCGGGCAGTTCTTCCATAAATATGGCGGCTGGTTGCATTGCCATATTGATTTTGCAAATAAGGCAACATAGCTTCCAGCGCTCGTGCGTCGAGCAGGGTGGTGCCGTTATTATCTAAATATACGTTTGAAGTTTGCATCTTTAAATTTAGTTGGCTGCCGCAAACTCGCGTTTTGCAGTCAATGAAATCGGCTTGTTGACGCCTTTAGTAGATGCCTGATTGCTTGCTACAAGATCAGCAAGTGTGACGCCAGAAAGATACTCTAAAATTTTAACGTTAAGGCTGCTCCACAAATCGTGTGTCATGCAGCGACGTTCATCACGGCAGTTTTCATGGCCGCCACATTGCGTTGCATCGATAAGCTCATCAACAGCGCTAATAATTTCTGAAACGGTAATCTGATTAAGGTTTTTTGCAATACGATAGCCGCCACCTGGGCCGCGCACGCTTTTAACTAAGCCGCAACGACGCAAGCGGCTAAATAGCTGCTCAAGATATGACAAAGAGATGTTTTGGCGCTCACTAATGCCAGCTAAAGTCACAGGTTTATCAACCTCGTTGATTGCGAGGTCTAACATTGCTGTAACTGCAAATCGACCTTTTGTGGTTAATCGCATTGCTCGTTTTCCTTGATTGAAGTGTTTTATTTAGTAAACACTGTTATTTCAAGTGTGCAATATATAATAACCTAATACTTTAGTCAAGTATTATTGAGGTTGATAGATTGTGCCTGAAAGACTGTTTTTTTGGGGGGGCTTAGAGCTTTTTGAAGGCGTCTACGTCAAACGCTTTACCTACTTCCGCGTCAGAATCAACGTCAGCGCCAAGCTTATTGAGTTGAGTCATGACTTCATGCAGTTTTGCATCTTGGGCGACAGCATGATCAAGCAAAGCGTGAATCGCTTTAGTCATTGGATCATTTAAGTTATCGCTGACGGCATAAGCTGAAAAGCCCATTTTTTCTGCCATGCTACCGCGTTGGGTTTCTGTTTCTTGATCCAAGATTCTTGCTGGAATGCCGACCGCAGTAGCATCGGCAGGCACGTCTTTCACAACGACGGCGTTTGAGCCAATTTTAGCGCCTTTGCCTACAGTGATTGGACCAAGCACTTTGGCGCCAGCGCCAATGACCACGCCTTGCTCTAAGGTTGGATGGCGTTTGCCTTTGTTCCATGATGTGCCGCCAAGTGTGACGCCATGATACAGCGTGCAGTCATCACCAATCACAGCCGTTTCGCCGATGACTACGCCCATGCCGTGATCGATGAATACGCGGCGCCCAATTGTTGCGCCTGGGTGGATTTCAATGCCAGTCAGCCAACGTCCGATGTGTGAAATGAAGCGCGCAATCCAAAAAAAACGTTTACGCCATACCCAATGTGAAAGGCGATGGATAAGGAGTGCATGCACGCCAGGGTAAGTGGTGATGATTTCCCAATGTGTTCTCGCCGCTGGATCGCGTTCAAAAACAACGGAAATATCTTCTTTAATTTGATTAAACATTCTTTTCGCTCTCTGAGTTTTTTTGCTCAAAACTTCTTGGTTTTTGCGTGAGTTTTAATATACCACGCAAAACATTCACTTCCTCTTTTTCCAGTTTGGCTCGCGCATAAATTCGACGTATGCGTTGCATCAGTTTTTTAGGTTCTTGAGGGTTTAAATAGCCAATTTTCACTAGCGTTTCTTCAAGGTGCTGATAAAAGCCTTCCATCTCATCGTTAGTTGCCAGCGGTGTTTTGGCTTCCGCTTGAATGTTGCCTTCAGTAATGGCTACGCGAAGTTCGTAACACATCACCTGAACGGCGGCGGCTACATTCAATGATGAAAAGTCTGGGTTAGTTGGAATCATTGCTAACAGTTGGCATAAATCCAGCTCGCGATTAGAAAGCCCGCTCATCTCTGTGCCAAATACCAACGCGACTGTTTGCTCGTTTTGTGCAATTTCCGCAGCGCGTGTAGCTGCTTCTCTTGCGGCAACTAACTCGTGGGACAGTTGGCGTTTACGGGCGCTGAGTCCGATGACTAGTGCGCAGCCCTTTAAGGCATCTTCTAAGCTATCACAAACCACTGCATGTTCAAGCAAATCGACTGCGCCACAGGCGAGTGAGTCTGCCTCAGCATCAGGGAAGTGTTTGGGCTGTACCAAGTAGAGTTGCGTGAGCCCCATGGTTTTCATGGCGCGTGCGGTTGAGCCAATATTGCCAGGATGGCTTGTTTGGCAAAGTACAATCCGCAAGTTATTTAGTAAGTTTGGTTTGGAAGTCATGGCATAAAGCATTAAAATGCCATTTTAACAGCTCTTTAACTAAGCCTCATATTTCTGCATAAGTTCAGATGATGGGGCAATGATGGAAAACAGACATGCATCCAATGCTTATCAATGCGGTGAAAGCCGCGCGCCGTGCGGGCGCAATTATTAATCGTGCCTCACAAGATGTGGGTTCGCTCAAGATTCACAGCAAAACTTATAACGATTTTGTGAGTGAGGTTGATCACGCTGCAGAGCAAGCGATTATCGAAACACTCAAAGAAGCTTATCCAGATCACGGCTTTTTGGGTGAGGAAACTGGTAAAACGCGCATGGATGCGGAGCATATCTGGATTATTGATCCGCTTGATGGCACCACTAATTTCTTGCATGGTTTTCCTCAGTATGCTGTTTCTATCGCTTGCATGAGCCAAGGCCAGTTAACGCAAGCCGTGGTGTATGACCCAACTCGTAATGACTTGTTTACCGCGACCAAAGGTCGAGGCGCTTTTTTAAATGACAAGCGTATTCGCGTCAGCAATCGTTCAAAACTTCAAGAATCTTTAATCGGTACAGGTTTTCCATTCCGTGACTTTAAACACCTAGATACCTACATGGGGATGTTTAAAGACATGGTTAAAAAGACATCCGGTATTCGACGTCCAGGCGCTGCTGCGCTCGATTTGGCTTATGTGGCGGCAGGTTGGTTAGACGGTTTCTGGGAAATTAATTTATCTGCATGGGATATCGCTGCAGGTGGTTTGTTGATTCAAGAAGCAGGCGGCATTGTGGGCGATTTTGAAGGTAACGAAACTTGGTTGGATACAGGCAATATCGTGGCAGGTAATCCAAAAGTGTTTGCACAAATGTTGCAAACTTTGGAGCCACACTTAACTGAAGAGCTACGCTCCAATTATCACGCTCAGAAGTAATCTAACCCTAAAATAAATGAATCCATCTTTAGGTAAAAATATGAAAAAAGTCACGAAAGCTGTTTTTCCTGTTGCGGGTCTTGGCACACGCTTTTTGCCAGCGACTAAAGCAAACCCAAAGGAAATGTTGCCCATTATCGATAAGCCGTTGATTCAATATGCGGTGGAAGAGGCGATTGAAGCAGGTATTACCGATTTGATTTTCATTATCGGCCGCAATAAGCGCGCGATTCCTGACCACTTTGATATGGCCTATGAGCTTGAAAATGAACTAGAGCGCAACGGTAAAAAAGAATTGCTGAAGATTGTTCAAAACATTATTCCTAAGCATGTGAACTGTATTTATATTCGCCAAGCGCAAGCTTTAGGTTTGGGGCACGCAGTGCGTATTGCAAAACCAGTGGTGAATGATGAGCCTTTTGCTGTGCTACTTGCCGATGACTTGCTAGATGGCAATGTGCCTGTAATGAAGCAAATGGTCGAAGCCTATGACTATTACCGCTGCTCATTGTTGGGTGTTCAAAATGTGCCGCGTGAACAAACCAAGAGTTACGGTATTGTCGCTACCACACCAGTGAATGAAAAAATTGAGCAGGTATCTGGCATTGTGGAAAAACCAAAACCAGAAGAAGCCCCTTCTACCTTGGGTGTTGTTGGCCGCTATATTTTAACGCCGAGAATTTTCCACCATTTGGATCGTGTACAACCTGTTGCTGGTGGCGAGAGTCAATTGACAGATGGTATTTCTGCTTTGTTGAGCGAAGAGCAAATTTTGGCGTATCGCTATGACGGTGTACGCTATGACTGTGGCTCAAAGGCAGGGTATATGGAGGCGACGGTACGTTTAGGTCTGCGTCATCCTGAAGTCGGTGCAGACTTTAAGAAACTACTAGAAAAAATTGTGAACGAAGAGAAGTTTAAATAAGTTATTAGATCAAATAAAAAGGCCCAGTTAATCTGGGCTTTTTTATTTCAAGTTCAGCGTATTCAGTGTCCTAGTTCGGACTTCTTTTAAAAGTGCAGCGTCATCTATCAGTGATTGGCCGTAAGACGGAACCATCACTTTCATTTTTTTCTTCCATTCTAATGTTTGCATACGGTCACTAAAGCAGCGTGCAATTACATCCATCATGGCTTGTACCGAAGTTGACGCTCCTGGCGAAGCCCCAAGCAATGCGGCGATTGAGCCATCTTTGGCGGTGACGATTTCTGTGCCAAATTCTAGTTTCCCACCTTTTTTGTTACAGTTTTTAATAATCTGTACACGTTGTCCTGCTTTTGCCAAATGCCAATCTTCATTTTTTGCATCGGGGAAATATTGTTGCAAGGCTTGTAAGCGTTTAGCGGGTGATTGAAATACTTCGCCAATTAAATAGCGTGTTAAATCCATATTGCGCAAACTTGCCCAAGTCATTGGTTTAAAGTTGTTTAGCTTGAACGATTTCACTAAATCCAAGAAAGAACCTTTTTTAAGGAACTTGGTAGTAAATCCAGCAAATGGGCCAAATAATAAAGCCGGCTCGCCGTTAATAATGCGAGTATCTAAATGCGGTACCGACATTGGCGGCGCACCGATAGCAGCTTTTCCATACACTTTGGCATGATGTTGTTTGATAATTTCTGGATTTTTGCAGACTAACCATAATCCACTCACAGGGAATCCGCCGTAACCTTTGCCTTCGGGAATGCCTGATTTTTGTAGGAGTGGCAGTGCGCCACCACCTGCACCTAAAAAGACAAAGTTGGCCTTAATGGTGTGTGATTTTTTGCTGGTGCGATCTTGTACGGAGACGTGCCAAACGCTACGTTTGTCTTGCTTGATGCGCCTTACATTTTGATTGAGGGATAAATCAAAATTTTCTTTGCTTGATAAGTGTGCAATTAGGCCACGTGTTAAGGCGCCAAAGTCTACATCTGTGCCATAAGCTACTTTGGTCGCAGCAACAGGATCATCTGTCTTTCGATTTTCCATAATCAGCGGCATCCAAGAAGCTAAGGTAGCTTTATCTTCGCTGTACTCCATATCTTTAAATAATGGATGTTGGCTTAATGCCGCATGCCGTTTTTTAAGGAAATCGACGTTGTTTTTCCCCCACACAAAACTGAGGTGTGGGGTAGGGTTAATGAATTGCGCTGGTTCTAGAATTTTCTGATCAACTAAATAAGACCAAAATTGCAGGGAAGTCTCAAAAGCAGCATTAATGCTCAAAGCCCGATCAGTGGCGACCGAGCCATCTTTGTTTTGTGGGGTGTAATTGAGCTCGCAGTATCCTGCGTGACCTGTGCCAGCATTGTTCCAGCCATCTGAACTCTCGCCGGCCACATGTGGTAAGCGCTCAACAATACTAATCTTTAGGTTGGGATCGAGTTCATTTAGCATCGCTGCTAAAGTAGCGCTCATGACGCCTGCGCCGATGAGTAAAACATCGACTTCGTGTCTAACGTTCACGTTTGAATCGACTGCTTTTGTTGACATGAATCCTTAACCTAAAATAAAACGAAACGTCATAAATTTGTACGCGGACAGCATGATAAGCGCGAATGTCAATTAAGTAAATTGGCTTGCTTAAAATGCAGATGGGGCATATCGCCCCATCTTATTGATTACCATAGTTGTTGCTGAGTCTAAACGACGGGTTGTTTTAGCTGTTCTAAAATCGCTGGATTTTCAAGGGTAGAAATGTCCGAAGTAATCTCTTCGCCTTTTGCCAAGCTACGCAACAAGCGACGCATGATTTTTCCTGAGCGCGTTTTAGGTAGATTATCTCCAAATCGAATATCGTCAGGTTTGGCAATCGGGCCGATTTCTTTACCCACCCATTCACGTAGTTCAGCAGTAATTTTTTTAGCTTCCTCACCTTCAGGGCGTTTGCCTTTAAGCACTACATAAGCCACGATAGACTCACCTTTAATATCGTGCGGTCTACCAACCACGGCGGCCTCTGCTACTAGTGGATTAGCCACTAAAGCCGATTCAATTTCCATAGTGCCTAAACGGTGACCTGATACATTCAGCACATCGTCAATGCGCCCCATAATCGTGAAGTATCCTGTTTCTGGATCGCGGATTGCACCGTCGCCAGCGAGATAAATTTTACCGCCTAGATCTTCAGGGAAGTATGACTTTACATAGCGGGCATCATCGCCCCAAATCGTCCGTATCATTGAAGGCCATGGGCGTTTAATCACCATTAAGCCGCCAGTTCCCCAAGGGACATCTTTGCCTGTTTCGTCCACCACATCCGCTTGTATGCCTGGAAATGGTAATGTGCATGACCCTGGAATTAAAGGCGTCACGCCAGCAATCGGTGTAATTACGTGGCCACCTGTTTCTGTTTGCCAGAAGGTGTCCATAATAGGGCAATTGCTATTGCCAACTTCTTCGTAATACCACATCCAAGCTTCAGGATTAATTGGCTCGCCCACAGAACCTAAAATGCGCAAACTGCTTAAATCAAATGCTTTAGGATGCAGCTCAGGATTGCTTGATGCTGATTTAATTAATGAGCGAATCGCGGTCGGTGCAGTGTAGAAAATGCTCACTTTATGCGCTTGTATCATGCGCCAGAAACGGCTGGCATCAGGATAAGTTGGAATGCCTTCAAACACTACTTGCGTGACACCTAAAGCCAAAGGCCCGTAAGCAACATAAGTGTGGCCAGTAATCCAACCTACGTCAGCTGTACACCAAAACACATCTTTGTCATTTGCATCAAATGTCCAGCGCATGGTGTTCATGGCATGCAATAAATAACCAGCAGAAGCGTGTTGAACACCTTTAGGTTTGCCAGTTGAGCCTGAGGTGTAAAGCAAGAATAGCGGATGTTCGGCATTCACCCAAACTGGCTCACAGGTGTCGGCTTGCCCTTTGATTAAATCATCCCACCAAATATCGCGAGCAGTCGTCGTAATGTCCATTCCAGTGCGTTTATAAACGACAACCTTTTCAACAGACTCACAACCTGGCATTGCGAGCGCTTCATCAACCGCTGATTTTAGTGGTAATGCCTTACCGCCTCGAAATTGACCATCTGCGGTAATGACTGCCCGTGCGCCAGTATCTTGAATACGCTCTTGCAAACTTTTAGATGAGAAACCACCAAACACCACAGAATGCGTCAATCCTAAACGCGCACAAGCTTGCATAGCAACGACAGCTTCAACGCCCATCGGCAAGTAAATAATGACGCGATCACCAGTATTGAGTTTGAGCGATTTTAAGCCGTTCGCAAATTGACATACACGGTGATAAAGATCTTGATAGCTGACATGTGTGACGCTGCCATCATCAGCTTCAAAAATAATGGCCGTTTGATTGCCGCGTTTAGCTAAATGACGATCTAAACAGTTGTAAGAAACATTAAGCTCGCCATCAGCAAACCATTTGTAGAAGGGCGCATTGCTTTCATCCAATGTTTTGGTGAAAGGCTTTTTCCATTCCAACAACTCATTGGCTAGATCTGACCAAAAGCCTTCGTAGTCTTCATCTGCTTTTTTGCATAAAGCTTGATATGCCGCCATGCCTTTGATAGCAGCATTTTTTTGCAGGGACTCACTTGGCGCAAAAACACGCGTCTCATGCATCACGGATTCTATTGAGCTCATTTTTATCTCCCACCAATCGTTTTTTGTTTTTATTGTTTTTTAGTTAATTTTTAAGTCAATCTAAACGTCTTTAACTCTGCGCAATGCCAATGACTTTTTTGTGTTGATATTCAGGCATGAGGTTGAAGTTGAGGTACTGATAGATCTTCGCTTGGTTGGGGCTAATCGTATCACCTACAATCTCGAGGTACTCTTGCACGCTTGGTAAGCGGCCGAGTTTGGCTGCGACAGCGGCCAGTTCAGCAGAACCTAAATACACACGTGCATCTTTACCCATGCGGTTATCAAAGTTACGTGTACTGGTGGAGAAGACCGTGGCTTTGTCCGCGACACGCGCTTGATTGCCCATACACAGTGAACAGCCTGGCATTTCCATACGCGCACCGGCTAAGCCAAAGGTCGAATACACCCCTTCTTCACGTAATTGTGCTTCGTCCATGCGCGTCGGTGGTGCGACCCATAGTCTGGTTGGGATCGCGCCTTGGCCTTCGAGGACTTTAGCGGCTGCACGGTAATGCCCGATATTGGTCATACAGCTACCGATGAACACTTCATCAATCTTGTCGTTTTGAACCGCTGATAGCGGTTTGATGTCATCTGGGTCGTTAGGACAAGCCACGAGAGGTTCTTTGATTTGGTTAAGATCAATCT
>JACCDX010247062.1_pt1 | contig 11752 bp, 14 predicted proteins | sample 7449681 | NCBI WGS metagenome assembly JACCDX01 (sample SAMN15323450, study PRJNA562643) | freshwater metagenome | isolation source: river surface water | place: USA:Blue River Watershed | collected 2017-08-18 | reverse complement strand
GTTGTTACCCAAATACAGATATGCCAACTTGGGTAGATTACAAAACTCTGTAGGTAATTCAGATAATTGACAAAATCCTGCATAGAACCGTTTCAGATTCGATAGACTTCCTATCTCTTTAGGTAGTGAAGTTAATGGATTAACACTCACATTGAGTACACTTAATTCAGTGAGTTTGTTTACCTCTTTAGGTAGTTTTACCAACTTATTGGATTCTACTAATAATCTGGTCAACTTTGTGAGATCTCCAATCTCTTTGGGTAGGGAAGTCAGTTCATTGCATCCTAACATTAATTCAGTCAACTGTTGTAACTGCCCAATCTCACTGGGTAATCCTGTTATCTTGTTGGTGTCGACAGTTAATGATGTTAATTTAGTGAGCTTACCTATTGATTTTGGTAGAGCTGTTAGATCATTATTTTCACATTGGAGTACTTCCAACTCCGTCAGTTCAAAAATTTCTTCTTGTAATTGCTTTAGATTATTGGCATTCAAAACCAAGTGGGTCAATTTTGTGAGTTTACTCAATGACTTCGGTAGAGAACTCAAACAGTTATATTCTGCAATCAGACGTGTCAGCTTTGTCAAATTTCCTATGTTTTCTGGTAAACACTCCAGGATCAAGCCCTGTATATATAATTCCTCCAGATCAGTTAGTTCACATATTTCATCAGGTAATGTGGATATTTCATTTTCGTATAGATATAGTTTAGTCAACTTTGTGAGTTTACTGATCTCCTTCGGTAATTCAGATAAGCTGTTTCCTCTTAGGTTTAGATGACGTAATTCAGTCAGTTCCCATAATTTATCTGGTAATGATATTAGTCCCATATTACTTAAATCTAACTTCTGCTTACCGAACGTCTTTGCAGTATCAATTTTCCGCAGTGCAGCTGCCGTGTTTGGATACGTCGTCATGATGTTGCTCCCCGTTGTGTGATCGTTGACCATATAATTTAAATTTACCCATGTATCTCAAACCATAGATGCCTTTGGGAACATCTGTTAGCATATTCCCATTCAGATATAACCCTCTTAATTGAGAAAACTTCTCGACCCCTTTTGGTAACTCAGTTAAATCATTATCTGTGAGCATAAGGTCTTCTAGCATTGTACAATTTTCAATTTCTTTGGGTATCTCCTTTAGTTTATTACTACATATAGAGAACGTAGTCAACCATTTCATGTTACCTATCCCACTAGACAGTGTTGACATTTCATTATGGTCAAGGGAAAGTGTAATCATCTGGTTCAGTTTCCATAATTCTTCAGGTAATTCTGACAGAAGGTTGTCGTGTAAGGACAAATGTGCTAGTTGTGTTAATCCTCCAATTTCTTTTGGCACTGATGTCAATCTATTATCATTGAGTCTCAAATCAACTAACTGTTTTAACTCTCCGATCTCATTAGGTAATTCTGTCAGCTTATTTCTGCACAAATTGAGTTCTGTGAGTCGAGTTAGTTTTTTAATGTTCGGGGAAATTGAAATGAGATCGTTTTTATGAATATCCAATTCAGCCAAGTTCTGTAGATTACAAATTTCTTCTGGAAAATCTACCAGATCGTTATTGTTTATTCTCAATTTAGTCAGCAGAAAAAGTTCGCCAAAAGTTGCTGGTAATTTTGTCAAATGATTAAAGTACAAACTCAGTCTGTTTAACTGAGTTAGTTTTCCTATATTCTGCGGTAATTCATGTAACATGTTATCTCCCAAATCTAAATAGTATAGTTCGGTAAGTTCACATATTTCGTCTGGCAATTGAATTAATTTGTTATGACTTAGCTTCAGATGGGTAAGAGCTTTCAGTAATCCAATCTCTTTAGGCAGAAATGATATATCATTTCCGTCTAAATCCAGTGTCTTTAACTTCGTCAATTTCCCAATACCTTTTGGTATTGAAGTCAGTTGATTATCATCTAACGATAAGTGCTGTAACTGAGTAAGTTCCCATAGTTCATCTGGTAATGAGTGTAATCCTTCTCCTGATAGATATAGCTCTGTCTCACCATACTTTTTTGCATTTTGTATTTGTGCTATAACACCTTTTGGGATAGTATGTTTCATAAATACTCCTTATTGAATTTGTAAATATACTCATCACTGTCTTCACTAAATACTTCCGTGATATATGCTGATAATCTGCATAACAGCTCTTTAGGCAACGCTTGACCGTCATTTACTCTAATTTTGGCATGTGATAATATCTTTACTTTAAATCCTGAATCAAATAACTCCTTTAGCACATGCAGTTTTTCAGGTTTATCTCCTTTGAAGTTGTTACAACGGACACATAATAGCTGTATATTGGAAATATGGTTAATTCCTCCTTTGGCTTTCGGGATAATGTGATCTAACGTTAATGCTATATCGTCCTCAGTATATAGATCCCAATGTAAAGAGTCTTGAGATAGTGGTTTACCCAACATGAACTTAGAACCTTCAACTCCACAACAAGCACACTTGGAATCTACTTTACATATTTCAGCTAGAACATGAGTCCGACTGAATCCTTTCTTTTTATTTGGAAGAGATGCTAAGTGAACTATACCATCTTTTAAAGATTTTGTTTCCAAAATTTGATAATTGAAGTTCTTCATTGGAATGTTCTCTAATTATAGACAGGCTATTTCTAGCCTGCTCTTTTCTAATCTAATTGGGTATCTAATCCATACATTCTCAAATCCTGCATTTTGAAAAACTTTAACGGTATAGATTTGATTCCATTTTTACCAAAGTACAGTTTAGTCAGATTTCCTAATTGGAATATTGAAGTTGGCAATGACTGGAGTAGATTTTCTGATACATCCAATTCTTCAAGATTTTCTAGTCCTGCTACTTTAGGAGATAACTCTTTCAGCAAATTTACTCTAAGATCCAGGGTTTGTAGTTTTGGTAAGCTCCATAATCTATCTGGTATACTATCCAATAGATTGAATCGTAAATCTAGGTAAGTCAGATTTGCTAGATCCCCAATTGACTGAGGTAATGTAGTCAAATTATTTACACCCAAATTTAAATATACCAGTTTATGTAGAAGTCCAATTTCTTCTGAGATGTTTGTTAGGAGGCTATCTTCGATAGATAATTTTATCAATTCTGATAAGCTAAATAACTCCTTCGGTAGTGGTGTACCCTGTATGATTAAGTGTAACCGTTTCAGTTTTTGTAGACCTTCAATTTCTGGAGGGATATGAGATATTTTTGAACCTGTTATCTTCAGATGCTCTAGCTCTGTCAATTGTCCTATTCCAGGAGGTAAGGATTTGATTCTGGTATTTTCACAATCCAGTTTCTCTAATGTAGTCAACTGACCAATTCCTTCTGGTAGATACATGATGCGTGAATCTGATATATCTAAGGATTTTAATTTCTTTAGTTCACATATTTCTTCAGGGAGCGTCGTTATATGCATACTGTCAGTCAGTGACAGTTTCTCTAAATTTGTCAACTGGCATATCTCAGAGGGTAATTCTGTGACATCTACATTAAACAAAAGCAGTTTCTTAAGGGAATCTAACTCGAATAATTGTGGAGGAATTTCTGATACATTTTGTATGCAAATGGACTCAGCTTTGTTATCTTTTGCTAATCGTATTAGTTCTAATGCATACTCCATCGGACGTTCCATAATGTGTCTCCTAGTCTAAGTAAAGAGTTAAAAGTTTAGTCTGAAGAGTTACTGAGTCAATTGGTAAGGACTTGAACTGGTTTCCTCTTGCCCATAAAATCCGTAGATTGTACATAGTACCCATCTCTATTGGTAAATCTGTTAAATAATTGTTACTCAAATCTAGCCTGTTTAATTTTTTCAACAAACTTATCTCAGGAGGGATTAACGTTAGTTTGTTTCCTGATAAATACAACCATAACATTTCTGATAGCTTAAATAACTCTAGTGGTAATACTTCAAGTTCATTGATATGCAAACTGAGTTCATTTAACTGTGTGCAATGTTCTATCTCTGGGGGTATGACTGATATTTCGTTTACTCTTACATCTAACACTTGGAGATTGACCAAATTACGTATATCTGGTGGGATAATCTTGATTTTGTTGTAACCTAAATATAACTCTTGTAATTCCGTTAGCTCAAACACTTGCTCAGGTATTTCAGAAAGTTGGAAATTTGATAATTCTAAAACTTTAGCCCCTTTTTCTTTAGCGTACTGTATTACTTTAATAGCGTCATTATGTGATTTCATCAGCACCTCCATATATGTAAGATAGCCAGAATTCTTATGAGAGTCTAGCTATCTTTTTGTCATCTACTTATCGTGAGAGTATTCTGTGGTTACTCTGTGAATTTAATTCGCTCATAATATCTATTTTCCTCATGTATAATGAGGTACATTGCCTCAGTTTGATGTTGTAGGGATAGGTCATCAAAATGTGTATGAACACCTACCTTACAAGTATATCCCTCACTCAATCTGCAATTGCCCTGCACATTCTTTACACAATATCTGCAAATATTATCAGTATCAAGTGATGACACTCCCTTGCCGATGCCTAAGCCGTTCTGGATCAATTCAATGGACTTGGATGATCTGGATATTTTGCTGCTTGGAGGTACTACCATGACTACTGCTTCCCTTCCGTCTTCAAACTTACGGAATATCCACTTTGTAGTGGTGTTGATTGCATCCAATAGTAGGTTGTGTATCTTATTTTTAACTTGAGATGGAGATTCAGAACCAGTCGGTCGGAAGAAGAGTTTATTTTGAATTTCGGCAATCTCCATAACCACAACATAAGTACCATCTGACTGTAGAGACAATAAATTGTACTTTCCTGCGAAAGGTTCGCCATCAGGTTCGTATAAGGTAAATTTCAGCTTAATAGGGGAAGGCTTTTTTAGCAGAGCTAAATGGACAGCCAGCCTGTCCCTTATCACACCAGAAAATGTTTTGTACCCCTGATATGGAGGACCTATTCTTGTTGCTACATCTACTAACATTGACATTTCATCTCTGGTCATGTCTTTATCTAACTCGACATAGAACTTACTCATAACGTATTACTCCGTTGTAGACCGATGGTATACTTCATAAATTTTGTGATAGCAGTATCACTGTGCGGTGGGTACAATACTACTGATTTTTCTAGTGTTGTGTGATTGAACTTGTTCATCTTGATATAAATAGGTTCGTCACGAAATGTGATAAATTGTCTGACTATATACTTGTAAGATTCTGTGCAGTCCCATAATAACTTGCCGTCTCTTTCGATACAGAAAGCATCTCTTATTTCAGCTGTATTAATATGATCAAACACTAATCTTTGAAGACATGAAAAATTTACAAATTCTGTTTCTCTGTTAGACCATACTCCATGATACATCACATAAGGTAATCCATCTTCGTGGATTTTGACAAAACCCTGTGCACCATCTAATACCGGATTGATTTCTTTTGCTCCTAACCACATATTGAGCATATATCTGTCTCTGAATGACAAGCTCATTTAATATACCTCTTATTATTTATTACCTATTGTCATGATAGAGTCACACCAATATATTAATGTGACTCACGATGTTATTCAGGCATATTGCTTATCCTGATGTAATCAGAACTCTGGTTTGAATTTGAAACCTTCATGCTTCATGCCTTGCTTCTTAGCAATCAATTTAAAGATGTTGCTCAGATGATAATGTTCAGGTCGGAGAAGGGCTTTCACAGAAAGTTTGCGTGGATATTTGGAGATACACTCGCATTGAGCAAAAATTGCATCATCCATACTTTCCCAAAACTGCTTGGTTTTACCATCATCTGCTAGGTCGTTGACGATCTCATGTGTTCCTTGGCTCACAAGGGAAATTTGCTTCTTGGACATATTGACGGTAAATGGGGCTGTGTAAGAGAGTACTTGATCTAATTCCTCTTCAGTTAGTTCTACACTGAACAATTCCACTCCGTATTTGTTGATTACCCAAACTGTGAAATTGGAGAAATTTCTCATGATGGAGGATAATTCTTTGATGGCACTATATACTTCTTTATCCATCGTAGAATAGATTCTATGTGCTGTTGATACTCCAATATTCAAGATTTTGAGTACTTCCCCAAGTTTGTCGTCACTCAATGTAGTGCCATTTCCAGTAGCATCACTGGTAGGAATTCTGATTTCTGCACTTTCAGCCTGTGACAAAATGCCTGCTAGTGCCATTTGGAAATCTCCGTTTTCACGACTTGTTTTGTTTTTTGTGGAGGATGTGAATAAATAGGGGTTGGTTTTTGCACTCATGGTTATTTCCTTGTGGGTTTAGTTAGGTACGGCAATTGTGTTACTGCTGGAATGTTCTGGTTGATCTGTAGATTGAAACAATTCTTGTACTAATTTATCCGACGGGTCATTAAACTTACGCCCTAACCCGTCCGATAATACTGACGCAGCTCTGGCTGGGGTGTTGTATGCCACTTGCTCCAATATGAAGGATATGTCACTGGCATACATTTTGGCACGATCTAAACGAATGTCATTTTTGAAATGTGTAACTAATTCATTACATTCCCAAAAAATGTTAGATGCAATGCGTCTGACAGATACTACCTCCACCAATGTAACCTCTCCATTAGCATACTTTACTATAACATCTAAGAGGGACGGGTCACTCGGAGGATTTTTATCCTCAGGAAGACATTCTTTTGCGTATTTATAAATAAACAGCAATAAGTCTTTATGATGACCTTCAACTGTTTGAATACAATTCAACGCATATTTTTTTCCGCATATATCCAAGATCACTGATAATGGTATCGGAGTATTGGGGGACACTTCTCCTAAAGTTTCTAGGTGCGCTTCCAGTTCAGTTGTTTTGCTGGCAGTGATGATGTGATTTTTTAATGAACGGATGTTTTCTAAAGTTGTGTGCATACAAATTGTTCTCTCGATTTAAATGAATAAGCTCACAAAAGTATGTGAGCTAAATTGAATTTATCCTAACGGGATAGTTGTCAATCGGTCGGTACTGATTTAGATGTATCTTTCGAGTACTTGGTCTCGTAGATGTGAATCAGTTTAGTTACGGCATTTCTCAATCTATTACTCCATTCGATGATCTCACCGTCCCCATTCCAGAAGTGTGTGAAATTAGCAATATCCTTATTTACGCCTAGTGTAGACAAGAATGCCTTGTTCTGTTCCATTGATTTTTCAAGGTTCTCCTCGAAAAACTTCCATACTGGAGGACAACTTTCCTCATCCAAAGTCATTAACCATTCTCGTTGATCCTCTACAAGATTTTCTTCCTTCTCCATATAGAGTGGTACATATTGAATCAGGTAGAAATACTCCATCATAACTGAGAAAATGGCTTCAAATTCCCATTTATCGAAATTAGGGGTGACAGTAGAATTGAGTTTGAATAGCTCAGAACATCCTGCCATATACACATTATCATCCATATGCATATGTCTTGACCATGATGACCTCGATGTATGGTACTGCCAATTTTCACCTTTTGAGTACAGCTCCATTGCATTAATGAATGCTGGGAACATGTGGAGTAGATACCCTTTATCCTTGTCATACACACCTACTGTACTTGATACTTCTCTCATCAGATAGATGAGATTGGCATTTTCTGGGTATTTCCATATCTCCTTCAGTAACTCATCGAAAGGTTCTTTGAGATGGTCTACATGTACACCCTTTCTCTTGAGCAAATCTACAGCATATAATTCCTCTTGATCGCCAGGATTTTGATCCTCCCATTCTAAATGGGCAGCTACATACGCCAATATCTTCAGTTCTACTGCATTGTACGGCTTGTTTGTATTGCTCTCATCTACAGAAAGTATTTGAGGTTTGTTCATAATTTTGTCTCTGTTGTTGAATCAGTGGTTAATTTCATTCTTGAGGACTGTTGTGTTCAAACATTTTAACAGTAGAGATGAAAACCTCTCTATTGTCTGGATCTCTTTCCCAATTGATAGTAGCAGCTGAGATGGCACTCGAATATAATCCGAGCTTCCATCTGGTAATGTCAACACTGAAACCGTCGTCATCATCTGCCAACTGTTCTGGAAGATCTGAATCAAGTAAGTCTGCGATTGCTTGATCCAGTGAATTCCAAATTCCCACCGTCATGTCTTCATCAGCCATTTCAAGATTGGCTATAAAAACTGAGCTCATTTTATATCCTTCTGATAGTAATCTACTACTTTAGGCTGCTTCCTTTAATGGTACTTCCTGTGTGTTGTTACTGCGTGGTATGGACTTTTCATCATCGAAAGATTCGATTTGTGCCAGTAGGCTGGGATAATACTGCATTGGAGTGAAGAACATAGTGTTCACGATGATATGTCGATCCAAAATATCGGCAGCTATCATTAAAGTGTACCACCACACTTCTGTAACTTCTGGGGTATATCCTAATCCAACTCCATCTACATACAGATATTTAGCAGGGTTGTCATACCCAGCTACAATCAAACGATATAGAGATGTCACCAACTTGTTGAACATTCTACTGTATGCTCCACTGTCATGATCATTATCTTGCCACCCTTTCACGGCTTTACCCAGAATGGATACTCCATATTTGGCTTGATATTCGGGCGATATTACTCCTCGGAAATCAGTGATTCGAACCACTTCCAAGGTTACTTCTTCTAAGGCATGTGAAGGTTTCCATGTCCCACCATTGGCTTTGAAGTCAACTCTGTATTTACTGTTGAGTAATTTCAAGGCTCTGTTGATTATGATGTTTGGCAGTTCTACACAACGTTTCACCAGCTCATCTGGCGTTCCAGGATATGTTCGGTGCATTGCCCATGACAGATGTTGCTTGAGAACATTTATGTTGGCATCTGCTGCATCAATATTTAATGCTGTGTAGTGAAGCTGAAATTTCTCTGGGAAGGTTTTAGATAGCGTTATTGGGTTCTTATTCCCCCTCATGTATATCTTCACCGCAGATGTATTATTAGACCAGTTATCGAAATAATTTCCCAGAGTGCCATGACACATGGTTTTCAAGAAACTGCCTACATCAATGCCACGATTCTTTGCTTCCAGTGGACCTTGCATGTGTGCAGGCACTAAAGTAATCAGTGATGAAGATGGCTTAAAGTAGTATTGAATATCGGTGGGTGCATTATCCAAAGGACTGATTGGATTTTTCAGTACATACGCTTCGACTGGGTTGAAACTCAGTGGTTTGGTGACACTGTTATGGTACGCTTGGATTTCTTTTGCAATTTGTGACATTTCCATGACATTCTCTCTTATGAACAAAGTGGGTGATTACTAAATAGGGACGGCATATTTTCAGTCAGTGTTTCTGTAATTCCGAAACTAAGTCTGTAAAGGCATTCTGGTATCCATACATCTTCACTTGCATGATGGTTTTCGGAAAAATACTCTACTGCAAAATAAGGTGGGATTGTTCCATTAGATAATGCTGATTTGATTTCTGGATTCTTCATACTAATCTCTCCTTAACAAATTCTTCACCGCTCTTTACTACAATCGCATAATTTCGTGTGTCAATGTATCTGGTTTCAAAAAAACTAAATTTCCGACCTGGATTACCAAACACATCGGACTTGAATGTATCAGTGTTGAATAACTCATTCAACAGTGACAGATCTGATCTAAAGAATGCAATAACCAAATCTCTGATGGTATTGCCATTTCTGTCCAACAGGAGTGCATTAAAAAGGATGGAGTCATAGTGTGGATTATTAAAATATTCCATAACAAAACTACCAGTCCATTTCACAGATTCTCCTGAAAAATCTAAAATATATGATCTATCAGAAGATACTTTATTTAAGAACTTCGATACTTTCTCTATCGCAGCCCAATTTCTAGCGTCATTTACCAATTCAGGAAAGGTGACTTCCATACGTGAGTGGAAGGATCTATGGGAGCTATACAACTCTCCACCATATATCTGCTGTGTGAACGGTACACAGTTCGGGTCTGGTCTGTCGCCTCTATGGCGTATGTAATCTGCGTGTTTCTTGGTATCTTTTGGGAGTTTCCCATCCTTCATGACTTCTGGGGGTGGGAAGGTCTCGCTATAATGATAACCACAAACCTCTGTATAATTCGGGGATAACATTACTAACAGATTCAATTCTTCAGCGAAAGCTGCTCCTAAATGCATCATAAAGTTGAATGCACTTTTCTCAGATAAAAACGTCAACTCATACTCCCCGTTTTCCAATCTATTTACTGACACAGTTGAAGCTGAGGCTCTGTGCACCCCGTCCTCTTTGACGTTCTTGCTGGGAATCACCGTCCCATCATATTTGAACTTGACCACCACTTTATCTGACGATCTTTTATGTGATAGAGATACTGATGAGGTCAATGGCGGGGAATTTTCCTCGCTCAACTCTGATTTGAATTTTGTGTAGGACTGTTTTACAAAAACTCGCCCTGGGATTCTGTGGATTGACAATGATGGGAAAAGGATACCCTTTTTAGAAAATGCATACTTCCCTGCCACAATCATTGGAATTTTTACAGCTTGGTTATACAACGATATTTGCATCTGCATAATATTACCTTCTCTGATGTCAAGTTGTTTATAATACAGTATTGGTTAAATCTATCAGAATGCTATCTACTACTTCCCCATCTTTATAATACGGTATGGTTTCCCATACGCCCCTGCTATTAGACACTACTATCAACTGCCCTTCTGTTTCTACAATTCTCTTCTTCATTACACTTGTTAAATTCGTTACATACTCTGTATGGATTCCGTCTGTGTAATTGTCAAACATGACTACAGCAAATTCATTCGCTAATGTTTCAAACTGTAAATATTTCTTGATTATCGAGAATATCCCATCGCCCACTTCGCTTATCTTACATCTGTGATCAATTGTGGGATTATGAATGTCGAAATTAGCAATGTCATCTACCCAACAATTGTCTTTTAGGATGAATTTGTAAGGAGGTATTATATCCTGTATTAATGACAATACTTTTTCTATAAGGTACATATTGCGATAAATAGTCCCATCAATCGTCAAAGGATTACGAGTGAGAAAGGAACTCCATTTACTAATCTCTTTTTTAGAGGGATAAGGATCAAGTCTCCCGCTATACAGGGAAGACTCTTGTTTCACTTTTTCGATCACCATCGCCTTTTCTAGTTGATCAATTGGTGTGAAATCTTCCGTTGGCACATACCATTGTTCGGGCGGACTCCCATCGGCTGTATATTGTATGAAGGAGTTTACTTTGCCTATGGAATTAAAATTTACCTCAACTTCGAGTCGTATGAACTTTAAATCTGTGGGTACGTCATATTTCTCCAGATATAATTCTGTGATGCTATCATGATTCTTTAGAGTCATCATTAGAGCATGTATTGTCTTTAAAATCGTTGATTTTCCTGATCCATTGACTCCTGCGAGACATATCATTGGTACTGTTTTGCCTGCGTGTGTGAAATCTATGATATGACCTTTTCTGAATATTGAACCTACTAAAATCAATTTTTTTATTCGTATAGTCGCTTTCATTTTTATCCCTTCTTCTGATGTGTAAGTGCGCCCATAAAGGACTTTTTTAACGTTTTAACTGAGAAACATACAAATAGTCACTGAGTCTAGTGATGGATCTGATACATTTTATATGTTTCTAAGTGTTTGTTTTTCTTAAAGATCATACTGAGTGATCTATATAAAATCAAAATCAATAAATACATTCTTAAAAATTGTGTTTTTCCTTTGACGTTAGAAGAAATCCTCTATGCGACCAACATCACAATGTTTAAGGATATAT
>JACCDX010101192.1_pt1 | contig 11752 bp, 10 predicted proteins | sample 7449681 | NCBI WGS metagenome assembly JACCDX01 (sample SAMN15323450, study PRJNA562643) | freshwater metagenome | isolation source: river surface water | place: USA:Blue River Watershed | collected 2017-08-18 | reverse complement strand
GCCGTTGGCCACAATAGAGCGTTGTGTACTGCTACAAGACCAGCGTGCCGTTGCTGTGGCGTTGACCGAAGGCGAACTGTTAAAAAGGTTGGAAGCATAGTCGCAAAGTATGCCCGCCGTGCTTGAGCTGGTGTTGGTGTTGGTGTTGGTGTTGGTGTTGGTGCCACCGCAACGGCTGCGGTGGTGAAGCTCTGAATTGGTCCAAGCAGCGGTGGCTGTCCGGAAAGTGGCCCTGTGAAGGCGGTGATCTTGGCGCGGAAGTAATAGGTGGTCGAAGCTTTCAGACCAGTTAAGTTAAGGACGATCGTGTTATCGATTGCATTGGTGACCGCATTTGGAGTGCCTGAGACCTCGACATTGCCTGTTGCCAAAGCTGGATCAGTTCCCCAGATAAAGGAGTTGCGAGTATTGCTCGCACCGCCATTCATCACAGTGCGCAATTGCGCCCCTGTAGTTGTGATTGAAGCAGTGCTGTTTGACTTAATCACTGGCATTAAGACCAAGACATTGGAGCGCACTGGAGTACGTGTTATTCCCGAAGCATTACTTGCTTCGAACGCGTAGTAATAACGAACTCCCGGAGTAAGCGTTGTAGAAGGCGCAGAGACGTTAACTACATCGGTTCCTGTAATTGGTGAACCAGGCACATCAATCAAGAACGGAGCAATTGTCAATGATTGCTCTCTGCCCATGATGAGGCGGACCTTTGTGGTCTGCCCCTGTGGATTTACAGATCCAGTAATAGTTGTTACTGATGCCGTAAAAGGAGATTGATTAGTAGTGACAACAGGAGCAAGCCCTGGAGCAACTGGCGTGACAAAAGTGGAAACTGGCGAAGTCGTTGAGCCAGATGAGTTAGTCGCAACTAACTTGTAGTAATACGTCTTCCCACCGTCCAAGAATGAGACATTTGTGTGGACATTAAAGAAGTTATTTGAGCCAGAAAAGTTTGCCGGGGTCGCAACTGTCGTGATCGTGTTCACTCTAAAATCAGGATCTGTTCCGTAGATAAAGGTCAGACCAGTCTGCCCATTATTTGGATTGACCACACCATTGAGCTTGGCGCTGTAGGCAGTTACTTCTGTCGCATCAGCGATGCGCACAGTCGGTGGAGTCACTGGTGGTGCCAAAGAAACAAATGTCCCTACCTGGCTTACGGTGCGCCCAGATTCATTAACGCCAATAATGCGGAAGTAATACGTGGTCGAGGCAGTCAAACCTGAAAGATTGACCACTGCAGTAGTTGCTACTCCTCCATCAACGCTTCCTGGAACAACTGGTGCAGTCTGTGGCGCAGCAAGAGTTGAATCTGTTCCGTACTCAAAACTTAAAGTCGTTGGCGCAAATCCTGGATTGACATCGATATTCACATCAGCGCTCTGATGGGTAATGTTAGTAACGCTCTTGAGCCCCACAACGGGTGCAACTACTGACGCTCCACCATCTGTTGGTGAGACGTAGAGCAACTTGTTAGGAGTACCTGCAGCAAGTCCGGTGATGACATCTTTAGTTGATTCAGCATCTATGTAGCTCGTTGCCTCAAGCACTGAAGCGTTTGGCTTCAGCCCCAAATAAACAGCCACCGCACCTGCCACATGCGGAGATGCCATCGAAGTACCACTGATTGTGTTTACCGCTGTAGGTGTACCTATCCATGCACCTGTAATCGCAGATCCAGGTGCGCTGATATCAACGCAGCTACCTGAATTGGAGAAGCCAGATTTAGCATCAGTGATCATGGTGGAACCTACGGTGATCGCACTTGGCGCACTCGCTGGTGACTTTGTACAGGCATCTCCGTTGTCATTGCCAGCAGCTGCTACAACAACCACGCCTGCATTAGTCAAACGCTGAATCGCAGCATTAACTGCGTTGGACTTATTTCCACCGATAGAAAGATTCACAACGGCTGCAGTCTTTGAATTTGGATTCTCAGGACTCAAAATCCAATCAAGACCTGCAATCACGCCCGCATAGCTTCCAGAACCAGCACAGTTCAAAATTCGGACTGAGACAATCTTGGCGTTCTTTGCAATTCCGTAAGTCGTTCCCGCAGCGGTCGAAGCCACATGCGTTCCATGTCCGTTGCAATCTGTGATTCCGTTTCCATCAGCAATAGCTGTGTAACCTGAAGTGGAGAGTCGATCTCCAAAATCACTATGCGGATAAACTCCAGAGTCGCCGACATAAATAGTCGAACCAGTACCTGCGCTGCGATATCCGTAAGCGCTGATTGCACCTGCTGAACCAACAATTCCACGTTGATCAACTCGATCTAAGCCCCAAGATGGGGTTGGAGATTGTGTGTTTTGAATGTTGAGTCCCAGAACTGGTTGATCTTCTTCGACCGTCAATACATTCGGAATTCTTGCAAGCAATCCAGCTACCAACTTAGGAATCTCAACAACATATCCATCAAAGACATAGCTGTACTTATTTGTCAACTTTCCACCAGCCTTTACAACAGCTGCCTCAATCGCAGCACGAGCTGATGGCGTTACCGAGATGATGTACTTGCCTTTTGCACCTAGATCTATCGCAGATGCCGGAACTGTTGTCATCCCCATCGAAAAGATAATTGTTGCAACTAAGGTGGCAACGCGGAATCTAACAAGGCTGGTCTTGCGCATATGAACTCCCCAAAAGATGGCCCTAAACCAATGAGACAAGGGTAGAGCTCACCCTGGTGTTATCCAATGCTCAAATGGGCAATTTCCTTAAATTACCCAGGATCTAGTCAGCTTTTAAGCTTGAAAGTGAATGTAAATTTGCGCTCCTTGCCAGCTAGATAGTAATTCCATGCCAAGGTTGAATCTAGCGGTTGGGAATAAGTTCCATTAGTGAGCTTCAGGACGATCCTGGCTGAGCAAACAAATAGAGAACTCGAAACTTGCTCGGTAGGAAACTGAATAGTCTCTCGATTATCCTCACGCATTCGTATATTCCTAATCGAGTATACCTGTGTTCCTTGGCTCGCTAATTGATTTCTAGCATACTCAAACACATCAGCAAATCTTGCAGCCTCATCAACGAGCCCCTCATAGAAAAGTTCACACATAACATCTAATTGATTATTCTTGATTTCTTTCCAATCCTCTTGAAGTTCCGCTCTCCAGGCTTTTAATTCAGGTGTGACTTCGGCTTCCTGAAAATTTGCATTGTTTGGGCTCACTGCTTCAGCAATTATCAATTCATCTTTCGTATCATCAACATAGGTAGACAAAATGCTATCTCTGAATCTCTCCTGCAAAGCCTTTACATCAGTTCGCCCAGAATTAAGCGCCTCCAAGTCACCCTCTGTAGAGCACCCTGAGAGAAAAACGACTCCGAGCAAAAAAGGAATAAATCTCTTAAGCATTCTTCATCAATTCAGGATTCTCGTTCTCGTAATCCCAGTCAGTACGATTTAGCCAATAAAAAGTATTTGCAATTCCTAGCATTAGAAGTAAGCCCAGTACGGGGAAAACTACTGTGAAATCTAGAAGAATCCCAATTGGTGGGTTACCAGGGAAGTTAGTTCGTACCTGCAAAATTGCAAAGAGAACTGTGGCAAGCCAGAGCAATAGATTCATTGAGGGTGGACGCTTGAATCTGGCAATCGAACGCGTGATAGCGAAAGCGGAGCCTAAGGCGATGAGCATGAGGATTAAAAGAATGGAGACAGCTATGTATACAACATTGGCTCTACTCAAACTCCAGAAAAGTGTCGCTCGACCATTTTCGTACAGTGCCTTGCCGCTCGTCTCTGCCGACGGAAGCTTTTCCTCCTTAAAGTTGAGCTTCCACCCTGAAAGAGTTGAATCAGAGGCAATGACCGTAACCGGAATCTCCTCTTTAGTGACCTCAGCGATGGCTTGAGCTTTTATCTCGCCAGAGTAACGATCAAAGGGATAATAGAACAGAGCATTCCGAACGCTCATTTTTGCTCTCAGAGTAGTTCCCTGAGATGTGCTTCCATCATTATTCACAAGACGAGACGCATCTGTTGAATCAACGTCCACAAAATATGTCTCCGAGACCCAGCCTGAATTTCGCATAGCTGATCCGAACCTGCCAGCAGGTAAAGTAACAAATCTAATGTTCAATTCAGCTGCTCGCTCATTTACAAACGCTGGCTTAAACACATACTCGACGATATCCGGACAATTAGACACGTCTCCGGTGTAATACGGGCTTCCAGACCACTCTCCCTGATTACAAGAAATCGCTTCGGTTAGGTTTTTCGAAGTTGTTGTTGTTCCTCCTCTTGCAAATAGCCCAAAAAGCAATGAAATCACAAAGAATAAAACTATGAAGACCCTTGGGTCACGAAAATTAATATGTATGCGGTTTGACATTCTTCAAATCCCAGTCATCGCGCTTGATCCATAAGTATACCACCATAGCCATTTGAATAAGCAAAATCAGAAGTATCGGATAAAAAATCAATAAGTCATATAGATTTCCATTAGGTGGGTCTCCCGGAAGACTAGAGCGAATCTGAAACATCGCAAATAAGAATGCGGCCAGCCAGGCAAGTGTATTAATGGATGGAGGCCGTTTACCATTCCACACTGCTTTAGTTACTGAAAAGCTGGCTGCTGCAGAAATCAACATAAGAATTGCCAGGAGCATTGCAGCATAGACATCACCGGGCTGTCGCTTAATCTCCCACTGCACAGTAATTTGACCCTTTTCGAGATCGCTGACAATTTTCTCTGTGTTTGTTGCTTTCTGCGGGTACATGTCATCGATGTAATTTGGTACACCCTCCGAGGTGGTTATGTAACCGGGCAGATTTTCAAGTTTTTCTCGCAAGGCAAAACCACCCTGTTCGAACGCTGGATCCACAAAACTAACCGCAGCTTCATATTGATCAAATGGGTATCTCCAGGTATTTCCACGCAGAAGGATGTCGTATTCTTGACGACCTAATATCTGTCCTATCTCGCCCGTAAACACAGAGTTTCCCTGGAATGAATCAACCAGAATCTCAACATCACGCAGAACTAGCGCTCCGTTTTGAGTTGGTTCCCCAAATGCATTCGTAAACCTGGGCGTAAGGCTCACTTTAGCTAGAGACTGTGGCACATCGATTCGAGTTAGTGCAATATCAAATTTGTAGTCTTTATCAGGAGCCTCATTCGTTAAGACTGGAGCAGATGTTGATTTAATGAAACTCGAAAAAATGAATGGTGCAAGGAAGAAAAGTAAAAGGCTGAGAGCGACGCCCACTTTCCATTTTGTAAACAAGCGGTAGTCAATTTTCATTCAAGTCCCTTTATCAGTGGCTGGCTCATTTCCTTAAAATACCTGAAATCTTTTGTGCTTAAGCCTATGTAGCAAACAACGCGTTTGGGGTAGCGTTTGGCCTCCGGTCCTTTATCCGCGAGCCAGTTGCCCGTTCCAGTCATCTCATCAGGGCTAAAGTTGTAAGCATTCGCGCCCCTTCCAAGAATTACTAGATTCTTTTCTTTTTCCAAGCAATGATTCAGTGATGCCTTGCTGGCAGGGATTGGGTTGCCGGGTTGTGTCTTCATTTTCCCTGCCCAATAAACTTCGTAATGATGCTTTTCAGAACAACTAACTGGATACAACTTCTTAGGTGCTTTTGCGGGTATCGTCCGCGCGCTTATGTATGTTGCGGAATAGCACCCTGGTTCCGCTGCAATGTAAAGAACTGCTCTCGGCCTCTCCTCCAATCCGCTGGCAGGAGGACTAAGGGCAACCGTGGCAAGTGCACTCACAAGCAGAGTTGTAAAAAAGTTGGTTTTCATAATCAGAAAACGAGGCTGCTAGAGATTTCTCTTGGCCTTAAACTTTTGGCCCTTCCAGGACACGAAGACATACGGTTCCGTTTCATCGACAATCTTCATAGCATCACAACGTAACCATCTTTCACCTTTTGCCCAAGCAGCGCGATCGGGGGTGTACCAAGCCCAATATGTGAAGAAAGAATCCTGTAGTACACCGCCTTTACCCCAGGCTCGGCATAACGAATTGGCCACTTCTAAACCTTCACCTTCGGGTAAATCCTCTGGAGGTGTTGTGAGGGGCCACTTTGCGACTATGTAGGTCTCAGCATTATGCGTCTTGGCGCAGCTGATTGGGTTCTTTTGTGCATATGAAGCGGAGATTTCAGCTTGGGTGTGCATGAAGCACTGACCAACTTTTGGCTTTACTGTGTACGCCGCTTGTGCCGGCGCCACCAACGTGCCGCCGATGATTACTGAGGCTAAAAATGCAAATCCGGTAGCCTTAATTATCATATCTTTTCTCCCTTAAACAATTGCTGTAAAGTGAGTCTAGATTGCAAATCATGACTTTAGCAATCAAAAAAAGTTGATTTTCACTAGAATTTTCTCAATTTACCCATTTACTCTTTCAAGTTATCGATTTACGCTTCTCTTATCGCTCAGAAGGAGATTCAATGGCAATCAGGAAAACTTACGATGATATGGCCGACCGCTACCAATACAGAGGAGACTCACACAAAGTCATTGATGACAAACATGGCTTCGGTCAAGTTTGGCTGAGCATTGCTTATGTGGACCTAAAAGAAGGAGGAGATACTTTTTGGCTAATGGCCACACGAAAGGCAAACGATTGGTACTGGATTGAGGACACCAACTTCATCCTTCTAGTTGACGGCGAGAGATTCACCGGTGTTGGCGCTGTCCGCGATAGTGAGGTAACCCAAGAGCAAGGTTTCTTTGAAACTAAAGTCCTTTGTAACGAGGAGATTCACTGTGGTGGCGATTTTGGTGTGTTGGAGTTGATTGCTAACAGCAGGTTGACCAAGTTTAGACTTGGGAATAGAGATTTTGTTCTTCCGCCCGGTTTAATTTCTGATGCTCAGGAAATCACGGCCGATATTAGGGCTAACGGAGGTTATGGCGAGGACTGATTTGCAGTGCCATTAGCAAATTTCAATTTATTCTCGACGCACTCATTTAAGACATCGGTCTTAGCCCAAATGTCTGTGATGCGTCGTCGCTCATCTCCCTTGAGAATCCAAAAAGCATCAACAAGTTGGAAGACTAGAGTTGCAAAATAGAGAAGCACAATAAGTACCGCAGTGGCATCAGTTAAATCTGGATCTAGGCTCGCTCCGATACCACCAACGAGAACCAATGGCACTAGCCCAGCAAGGCTAATTGTGAGTGGAATTAGAAATTGGCGGACAGCCATATGGGGCCAAGTCGCTGGCCTGAAATTCTCTGACGCATAGACTCGCATCCTTAAAATTTGCTTACCCGGTGTTTGACCTTGTCCCCAAATAATAAGTGCCCACACGATATAGCCAATATAGAACGTGACAAGAACGAGAACAACATCCAACGCCAGTCCTGCAAGTCGGTGCTGTGGTGAAGCCTTAACGTATGGATAGTTCATTTGATTCTCTCTTCTGTCACCGTGGTTAGGCCAATTGTCACAGCATGTGCGCTCATTTAGCAAGGATATCTATTGGAAAACAGCCTGCGTTCACCTAAAGTTAGTGAAGGAAATGGGGGCCTTATGAAGAAAGTCAAGGCATATGGGGAAATTCTTGAGCTTCCTAACTACAGAATTCACTGGTTATCTAAAATTGTTTACAGCAGTCCATTCGAATTGGTAATTGCATTCGTGATTCTCCTTAATGCCATTTCTCTCGGATTGCTGACAATGCCGGGAGTTGAAGGAAGAACTCGTTCTGCTTTTGAAAATCTCGACCAATTTGCCCTCTACGTATACGCCGCAGAATTGCTATTTCGCATGATTTCTTATGGCAGGAAACCATGGGAGTTTTTCCGGAGGAGTTGGAATGTCTTTGACTTTCTTATAATTGCCCTTTCCCCTATTTTTGCCGGCCAAATTGTTATCTTGCGCTTGCTTCGACTGCTACGTTTAGTGAGAATTTTCAGATTTCTTCCCGAAGTTCGGGTCCTAACGCTCTCAATTGTGAGGTCTATCCCGCCGCTACTCAGCATGGGTGTATTGATATTCCTTGCTTTATTCATTTATGGCATGGCCGGCGTTTACATTTTTGGTGATGACTTGCCTCTTCATTGGGGTGATATTTCAATTGCTCTAACGACATTGTTTATCCTATTGACATTGGAAAACTTTCCAGTTTATTTAGAAGAAGCCGTGTTGGTGAGCCCTTGGGCTCTCCCCTTTTACTTATCGTACATATTTATCATTGTTTTCACAGTTCTAAACGTACTCATAGGAATCGTTTTGAATGCCATGGATGAGGCGAGATCTGATAATAAGAAAAGAATTGAGAAAATTAAGCAATTGGATGAGATTGTTCATGAAGTAGACGATATTACTGCCGATGGAAAAATTACCGATGACGAAATCCAGCATTTAAGAGAAAAATTGAAAATGCTGGAAAGGGTTGCGGCAGAAAAGCAACAACAATAAGTGTTCACCAATTATTTTAGGGGTTTACTCTATCTTTTCTTGGCAATTCTTCTGGTTAGCTGCTCAAATAAGGTTGTTCTGATTGACCAAGTAATTGATGGAGACACTGTCGTAACATCAAATGGTGAGAGAGTGCGGTTAGTGCAAATAGATTCACCAGAAATGTCTAGCGGTGAATGTTACGCTCTAGAGTCGAAGAATGCATTGGATAAAATTCTAAAACCATACATGATTTCTTCGCGTACAACAGAATCTGATTTAAAAACACTTGAAAAGGAAAATGGAGTAAAGGTCGAACAGGATTCAAATCTTGATTCAATTGACAGGTATGGAAGGCAACTTGCCTATCTGTATGTAGGCAACATGAATGTCAATATCGAACTCGTAAGAATAGGTGCGGCAGCCCCATACTTTTATCAAGGTTCTAAAGGTGCTTTTGCTGAAGAATTGAAGAGTGCAGCAGATTTTGCGCGAGGTAATCAACTCGGGATTTGGAAAAGCTGTCCTCGATTTAGCTACGACCCAACAAAGTCGATTGAAACCGGATACTCGACAACCGTTTCACAAGCAGCTCTGCTCGGGTCCCGTAGCGATACGGCAGCACTTGGCAAAATTCAATGTTCCCCAGATTATCGTGAATGCGTTCCTCCATATCCCCCAGATTATGACTGTGGAGACTTGGTCAACTTGGGCCTGATACATGTTCTCGGTTCTGACCCGCACAGATTAGATCGTGATGGAGATGGGTTGGGTTGCGAATCCAATGCTCGTTAGAAAGCTACCTCTTCATTGCCAACAGAATTTGAGCCTTCATTTTCAAGAGCACTCTGCTTCGATTCTCTCGCTTCGCGCTCCCTTAGTTCATCTTCAGATGGCTCGTAGTCTTGGAAAATAGCTAATTCCTCAGGATGGCACCATTCACTAAGGTCGACTCTGATTGATACCTCAAACGGTCTTGTCCCTGAATAGACTTCTTTAAATGAATTGACCTCTTTATGCGCATACTGCGTGGCGCGATCGGTTGCGATGAAAACACTATCTGGTTTTTTCTCATGCCTAGCTGCCATTTGGCCACGGGCTGAGAAAGTCCCTGGAGCCCAAGGAGAGCCAGCACCAGCAATTTCAGACAACCTTTGCTCCCAAGGAGAAACATCTTCCTCTGAAGTCCCTACGAGGTCATCTGAGAGCTCCAAATTGAACAAGTCATCTGGCCGTAGTGAAATCACTTCAGGTTGGGCAAATGGCAGAACCTTGGCTTGGACTACAGCCGCAAATTCTTTCACCATCTTCTCGCCAATCTGAGCCAGGACTGTCTCCTTGTCATCCAGAGAAATCAGCATCTGGCGCTTACCACTTCGGCGCTGATCCTGATCTAATTCACGCAGAGCAACATCGGGTACTCCAAAACCGGCGCTCTCTGATAATCGTTGGATGGCATTCTCAAATGCTGCTTCTCTCCAACCTGGCTGTTGTATCTGATTGAGCGCACGGAAAACCAATTGGGGAAACACACGTTGTGATGACTTCTCGGTTGGAACAGATACATCCAACGACTCAGGCAGTTTGGACGCGTCGGGAAGAATTCCTTCGAAAGCCAAGTATTTGGGGTCAATCGCCCAAGGTGAGTGAAGCCCTAACGAAAGCAATTCCAGAATTTGAGGGACTTGAGGGTGTAGTGAGTCGACTCTTTCTCTCTCGCTCTTGATTGAGTGAACCGCCTGTTCCATCACCTTTGTTAGCTGCGCTTCTTCTGCGACCAACTGGCGAAATTCTGAACTACGCCTCGAGTGCGCAAAGAGAGCTCCTGTAAACACAGAGAACATGACCATCGCCAGCATGAAAGTTACCTGCAGATGAGTTAACCCAAGATTTTCTAGCAACCACTTGTCAAATTCAAGCACTTGAAAAGTGGCGGCAGGATTATTTGGATCTGGAACTTCAACAAAATCAGAGTTTCCCCGGATTAGCTCCATAACCAGAAATATTCCCAGCAAAATCAGCGCTGGAATTCCTATCAGCTTCATAACCCATCGACGCGTTTTAGCTCCAAACTCGGTATCCAAAACAGGTTCATTCGCTGAAAAATCTCTTACCTTTGTTTCGTCAGCAGCAAGCTGCTTCTCATGACTTCGGAGAATTTCAGTGAGCTTCCAAGCAAAACTTTCCTTACGTGCATTAATCCATTGGTTCAAGTCCTCTTGGACTGACACATACTTTTCAATCTCGTCCGATAAGAGCTCTCTATGTTTCTCTATATCTTCTTTATCTACAAGAAACTTAGTACGCTTATCTTCGAGCGTTCTAAGGCTTTGTTCTAGTTCAAGATCGGGTCCCATGGTGCTCGCTGGTAATTGAGTTTCTTGAGGCTGCGATAAATGTGTCTCAGCTTCCACAACAGACGTTATAGGTAGATCCTCAGTCTCACTCTCAAATCTAGCTTCAACATCGGTTTGAGATTCCACATCCTGCTCACTCGCTATTTCGGCTGTATCAACAACGTCTGACGAAACCTCCTCCTTCGACAAATCCGAGCCTTCGGTGGGTGCCTGATTATGATTATCTGCGTTAATCACTGAAGTCCCCCATTCAAATCAGAATTACTCATTGAAATTCGAGATTTTTCAAACTCTACTGAGGTCGCCTGAAGCTCCTCATTTAACTTAGAGAGCTCGTCATCCAATTCGCTTGATCTAATTCCCATGCGATCAATTTCTAATTGCGAGGCTGCAATCTTTGTTTTCAAAAACTCTTCAATCCCTGTTAGTACATCCATCTCCTGCCAATTTGCAGATGTAGGATCGGATTCAAGGGTCCGCTGAATATCTTCGGGAAGTTTCCATTTTTCATGCAGGGAAGGTAAAACTTGATTCAAATCACCTAGAACTCGAAGTCCTGCGCTGTCACGCACATGTTCCAACCCTACAGGTAGGGATGAACCATCAAGTCGGCCCAAAACAATTTTCCGTAAATCTGCCCACAGCCCTGGCTCAGATTTTCTGAGAGTATTTCTTGGCCATTGCACCAAAACCTCTTTAACCTTTTCTCGTCGGAGCTTAATTTCTAATAAATTTGTAGCCGCATCTTTATCGAGATCGGTCTTTGGGAAATCTATTGTTCCCTTAGCGACTTCTCTACCCCGAGCTCCAAACAGTTTTAAGGTTACTGCTCTAGCAATGAAATTCCACAGAGCCGCAAAGAACCATAGTGGCAATACCTTAATCAAGGACCAAGAATTTCGACCAAACATTCTAATTGCCGCAAATACTCCTGATGCTGTTTGTTCAACATCCACATCTAAATTAACTTTTTCATACTTTAGTGCACCATTTTGAAATTCTAATGTGTCCTGCACCATTTGATCTAT
>JACCDX010851113.1_pt1 | contig 11759 bp, 13 predicted proteins | sample 7449681 | NCBI WGS metagenome assembly JACCDX01 (sample SAMN15323450, study PRJNA562643) | freshwater metagenome | isolation source: river surface water | place: USA:Blue River Watershed | collected 2017-08-18 | reverse complement strand
GGGTCCAAGGGGTCCAAGGGGTCCAAGGGATCCAAGGGGTCCAAGGGATCCAAGAGAATGAAAGTTTGAAAACAAAAAGTCTGGCAGCCCAGGTCCGGCTAGGAAAGTTTCTGATTTTACTTTGTTCTCCTTCAATTGGGGGATGTCTGGGGATGTAGGCATACATCTCCCCTACATCCCTACCCTACATTCCAGTTTGGGAGGAGATGGCAGGGGTTCCAGAAATTCAGGGCGGGACACAGGATGTACGGCCTCTCCTTCGGATTCATCTTCGGACAAGACAAGTCCCTCGGAGCCCATGAAAGGTTCTTTCCATTCTAGGAGGCGTTCAACGGACTTCTTGGATGTAGGATGGTAGTAGTGAATCCAAAGGCCAGAACCCCACCCACCTTCGACTTCAAACAAGAGTTTGAACCAACAGGCAGGATAAAGGGCATTCAGTTGGGCGAGGAAACGAATGGGAGGACCCCATGCAGTCAGAAACTTCAGTTGACACATTGTTTCTTCCTGCGCGATAATCTGGAAATCAATGGCTTCCCATTTGGTTCCCCAGCACATATTTCGCTTTTCAACAGGACAGGGAACAAAGTGTTGGAAACTCAGATCATGCTTCAGAAATTCGGCAATTTCCTCGGCAGGACCTACGATTCGTAGGGAATTGAAACAATAATTCGGCATGTTTGCATTGGGTTCTTTGAGGTAGCTGTGAATTTCATTTTTTTAATGGACCACTAGAGAATGGCCGTCGCAGCACCAACTAATCTAGCCCTCACGCTGGGTCTAAAGAGTCTCACACTTTCCTGGACGAACTCTGCAACAGCAGGAGCCACCCACACAGTCTATCGATCCCGTGGTGCCTGTGGGGCCTACGTCCCCGTTGCCACAGGAATCTTGACTCCCTACATCGACTCTAATGTTTCCAATGGAGAAGTATACCGGTATTATCTTGTCGCACAGGTAGGAAGTACAACAAGTGCGGCAACTAACACGGTAACACTCACATATGTGGGAAGTGCAGATCCTTACAAAGATAGTTTGACAAGTCAAGATGCCCGAAGCGACCAACGGGGTGCAACTGTGGTATATACTAATGGTATAACGGCAGGATGTGGGGAATTCCAGCGTCTCCAACAACTCCGCGGAAAGTCCTATCTTTGCGGGAAATAATCCAATCATTCATAACAAATAAAATAACAAATAAAATAATAAATAAAATAACAAATAAAATATTTGTTATATTATATAAAATTATAAAAATTATAAATATCAATGGTGGCGTTCATGTTAGATCCAGTGGCATTTGTCATTGGAGAGAGAGTCATCAAGATGGGATTCAAGTTCATCTCGTTCAAAATGGGTGAGTTTTATCATGGGTTTTCGGACGGAGGGATCGGTGCAGGCATTGGGGAGACTCTTTTTCAGATCTCCGCCAAACATGGTGTTGTAGCGGTACGGTCCATCTTCTGCCTTGAAGAGTTTGAGTTTATCGACGGGATATTTGTCGGCTTGTAGGACTTTCATGGATGCCACGAAGACTGCGAGGTATTCTGCATAATTGATTTCATCGAGGGATTTGGTGTTAACTCCCATGTCGCGCACGGATTGAACGTAGTCTTTGACGGTAGGAAACTCGGCCATTCGCAGAAACTCGGAGCACCATGCTTTCATGAAGGGGCTGTTCTTTTTGGAGACGAGGAACCAGCTTTCAATGACGGGTGGAATGTCGTATCGTGTGTGTCCTGCACTGTAATATCCGAAAAATTCCTGGTTGTCATCAAGGGAGAGCCAGGCATCAAGGGGTTCCGACATGAGGATGGAAGCATCCATCCAGATACCGCCATATTCATTGAGTAAATGGAGTCGCAGAAGATCCGTAAAACGCGCCGAACTGTCATTGAAGTTGGGGTGTTCCAAAATATGTTGGGGGAGTCGCACATACTTATGCAGAGTATCCTTGTGGAGGAGGCGAATATCGTAGCCAGGTGCGTATTTCTTCCAGCTCTGTTGGCACATTTGGACGGTACGGGGCATACTTGGTGTGTCCCAATACGCCCAGATAATCCGAGGAACCGTATCCTTGGATACGAAGGATTCAGTTCGGCGGCGTCTTCGAAGAATCCAAAGGATCCCCAGCAGTACTACAATGAGTCCGAGGAGAACATATAAATCGTTTTTGCGTAATTTCATTCCCTACACTACCCAATTACAATTTTTATTGGAAAAGTCTGTATCGAATTTGGACTCGAATGCCTGTCGTTCATTTTGCCGCATTTTCAAGAAGGGTTTTCGGTACGCAGGATTGTTGCATGCGGCGGCAATGGCTTTTTCGGGGTCCCAGTTGTTTTCATGAATGTAGCGGAACGGCCCCTTGCCGCACGGCCAGAGTTGGAGTTTAGAAAGCGGATACTGATCGAGCTGTAGGAGTTTGTGGGCGGCATGGTGCATTGCCAAATAATCCGGGCAACACCAATCACGATTGTCGAGTCCTCGTTGTACTAGGTCCTCCACGTAATCCTTTGCACTTGGAAAATCCTTGAGCCGTAGGAATTCATCCCTCCATTGTACGACAAAGGGACTTTGGGGAGGCGCTGCAAGAAACCAGTTTTCAACGACTGGTGGGCGTTCCGGATGATTGCCGAACTCGACCGTGAAAGCATACAGCTCTTTTCCAGGTTCCTTAAACAACCATTCATCCAATGGCTGCCCCATTAATATAGAGGAATCACACCAAACACCGCCGTGCTTTACCAGCAGGTAGCAGCGTAGAAGGTCCGCAAATCGCTGGGGCATATCATTGAAACGCGGATGGTTCGCAATTTCATCCGGAATTTCCACATAGTCCTTATAATTCTGTCTGTTGAGGAATCGAATGGTGTAGTCTGGATTGTATTGGGCCCACGACTTGCTACAGATTTCCACAGTCTTAGGAATCGTATCAGGATTGTCCCAATACGACCATATGATCTTTGGAACAGGATGGAAGGTGTGATTGCGACGTATATATTTGTAAATTGCAAAAACGAGTATGGCAACAAGTGCGACGGAAAATACAACACACGCAACTTGAAACTGTCTGTTGTATTTTATAAGTTTCATACCTCTATTAGTACCATTTACATTTCTCATTGGAAAATTCGCCATCGATACCGTTTTCAAGGGCAGCACGTTCTTGACCGCGGAGTTTTGCAAAGGGTCTGCGATAGAAGGGGTCATTGCATACGAGTCGAACTGCTTTGACGGGATCTTCCCATTCGGTATCATGGGTTAGGCGAAAGGGACCTTCTTCGGAATGTTGGAGTGCCAGTTTCCACAGGGGGTATTTGTCAATTTGAATGAGTTTCTGGGCGGCTACATGCATAGCCAAATAGGTTTTCGCACCAAATTCATCCAGATTCACCCCCATTTCTTCGCGCGATTGGACGTAGTCGGCATGTGTTGGAAACTTCATCATTTCATAGACAAATTCGTCGCGCCACTTTTGCATAAAGGGACTACCGGGTGGTGCTGCAAAAAACCAGTTTTCTAAAATGGGATAGCGGTTGTAAATCTTTCCATAATGAATTGTGAATCCGTATAGTTCGATATTGGGGCGTCCCTTGATCCATTCATCGAGAGGCTGTCCCATTATGATGGACGCATCACACCATACCCCGCCCTTCTGGGTGATCAAGAAAATCCGTACAAGATCTGCAAAACGCGCAGGGAAATCATTGAAATGCGGATGATTTGCCACTTCATCGGGAATATCCACATAGTCTTTGTAGGTCTTTTTGTTTAACATTATAATTTTATGATTCGGATTGTATTTCTTCCAGGTTTTCATACAGATTTTAACGGCCTTTGGAACAGTATCTGGATTGTCCCAATACGTCCAGATGATTTTGGGGATTTCATACGATGGCGCTTCAAATCCCTCCGCTGATTTTACGCGGCTCTGAAACCAGACAATTACTACTACTACAATTGTAAGGGCCAGGAATGTTTTTATAGGCAGAGATAACTTCATTCTAATTATTCAATATATTTTGCAACAAGCGGTCTAAACCACAGTACTCAATAGAAAAACCAGGATTTCCAACAGAATCAGTAGTATGACAAAAACACTGGTGACCCTTTTGATTGGTTCCAGTGGTCCAACCTGGATACGCAATGTATTATTGGATTCAGTTCCGGAACATTTAAAGGAGGATATGGAAACCTATTATCGGGATTTTTTGGGGGTAGGGAATGTGAAGGTGGTTTACAGGACCTTTGAGGTTCCGGAATCGTTTCCGCTGGCATTGTTGGGTCCATCGGAACCACAGACGTTTCCCATATTTGACAAGGAGGTGATGAATGAACTAGAGAAAGAAAAGTATGTGGCTCTTGTGGAACGTATGGTGGAAATGGAGCGCATGCGGGTTGAATGTGGACTGAGTGGGGAACCGGCATCGACTGGTTCATCGACACCAACTGCACCAACCGGTCGTTATGAAGCATGGGTCGAGGAACTGTTGGAAACCCTGCGACAGCATGAACCGCAAAAGGAGGACACGCGGTCAATTCCAGATGACGCGACGGTTGCATGGATCATAACACCCGTGTTGGAAAGTGAACGAGCGAAGAAGGGATGTCGGATTCTGACTGATATGGAGTTGGGTAAGTATTGGGCGTCGCGGCTTGGAACGGACCTGTTTCCAGATTTGGTGATTTGTCGGCGATTATCTACATGTCGCTGGCGTATTCGTAATCAACATGCAGATCTGTTGGCAAAAGCAGCCATTGATTGGTATGTGGCAGGACAGACGCTGATTGCCGGCCCTCTGCCAGGATTAAGTGCATGGATCCAACAGGCGGATCGTGATCTTGCCTCTGTTCTTTTGCCCTTTCAGAATGTAGGTTTGGCGGAAGCATTCCATCCATCAGGAGAAGATACAACCCATTCTCTTACCAGTATTCTGCAATCTCTGGAAGGAACACATATCCTCTGTTCTCTCACAAACACCAATACTAGCATTTACAAACCAACAAGGGATCAATGGACGCGCTATATGCGTCATATATTTCGTATGCACGGTATTTTAACGGGTGTTATTGATTCATATTGGCAGGGCGTAGAGGATTGTATTGCTTTATGGATACGAGGAGGACAAGGAGTGGATGTAGGAAATACGGCTTTATTTGATGCATGGAAACCTATTTGGAATAAGCTCTTTCGCGATCGGGATTCCATTACAATCGATGTGAAATTTGGGGAATTTTTGGATACATTGGATCTTCATGTACCCATGACGGTCATTGGTATGCAGTCGTATGAGAAAATGGCTATTGCCAATATTTGGATTCAAATGTTTTTTGAAGAGGAACTTGTGGAAGATACTACTGGAATCCTGCATGCATCGGTCTTATATGATTCTGTACGCACCTTTGTATTCCGATATTGTCCCAAACTTGCGGTAGATTCTGTAGTGCAACCTACGAGTCTTGCACCCTATTTTACAACGAGGGGGTATGCTAGTACTCGCACAAAAAAAGGCCGATTTATTACTGGATTACGGTATAAGAACCCGGAACTGTGGGTACCCGAACAGTTACTGCATGAAAAGACACGGAAGCGATCCAAAAAGAAGGAGGAAAAGATATCAGGATCGATTTTGGAAACAATGCAGGCACATTGTGAATCGCCTCTTTTGGAAGAAGAGGACGGTGTCATTCATTTGGGGTCTCTTTAGAACCCATTGGCCCTCAAATCTTGGGTTGTTGGATTAAAGTTTCCTTTTTGGACGAGGGAGGCTTTATACATTTGTTTTTTCACGCGATCCTGTGTTGCTTTGAGTTCCTGTTCGTTGCGCAGAATCGCCACGTACAGGTCCAATTCACGGAGGAGGAGTTGTTGGGCGGTGGCGATGAGGGCGGGACCGCGCAAGGTGGCGAGTGTGCGTGTACTGGGTGCGGTCTGGAATCCCTCGGCGCGATTGAGTTGTTTGTTGGCAAATTCGAGGGCAATTTGGACTTGTGTTGATTTCTGGACTTGCAGGAGAACTTCTTGGTTTTCCAACAGGGTTTGTAGCTCCGTACAGGCTGCACGGAGTTCTAGATCCTCGGCAGAATCTTCGGATACTTGGGTCTGAAAACACTCGAGCAGGGGAACCACGGAGTTTCGAAGGGATGCATAGACACGCCGGTTTTCCTGGAACGATGCGGCGGCCCTGGCCTCCCTTGCGACCCTTCGTTTGTCCTGTTCCTCCTTGGGTAAATCGTATTCCGAATCATCGGTAGGGGCTGCCCTTGCTCCTACATATCCCTGTTCGACATCCTTAACAAGCGAACAGGTTGAGTCGGTTTGGTCGAGAATAATCTCCCCATTCTCCTCAATCCGACGAATCGCTGCCTGAATTTGCTGTAGGAGTACGGGGACTGTCTGGCCTACCTCGGAGGCACGCTGAATCGCACCGACTTCGGTTGCTTTGGTAGCCGTCGTGGCTGTGGTGGCTGTGGTGGCTACCACAGGCTCACGATTCTCCTGTGTCAAACGGACCTGAAAGGGTTCATACGCGGCGGATGTAGGATATCCAGGTTGGGCTGCAGCCGTCATGGCAATCCCTCGTACCAGAAAAAACAATCCTGTTGCCAGGATTCCCCACAGTCCCACAGGAACCAGGCTCACAAACAAGGACACATAGGGTTGAAAATCTGGTGGAATCGCAGCACCCTGCAATGCCTTGGAAGTTCCAAACAACACCGAGGCAGCCATGATAAGATAAAGAATGCGCTGGGCGGTCGGTGAAAACTCCCCTTTCCCATCGCTCTGCCTGAGACGACCCTGCAATGTCGCCAGCATTGCAATACATGATACGGCCATAATGTAAGTTTCATATGTCATGTTGGTAGTGTAGACAAGCAGGGTTCCCAACACAAACACGGCGGCGAATGCCATAACAAGGAATTGAAAACTCGGCGGTGGAATGGCCTTGTCATAGGACATGTAGGGAAGCCCAAAGATGGCAAATATGAGAAAGGCGGATCCCAAAAAAATGGGAGCCTTATACATTTTGAAAAACTCCGACTCAATCTTGTCGTAGGCAAATAAGATGAAGGCGGTTAATGAAATGATTGTAAATGTTATGGAAACAACGGAAAGAACGGAGGCATCCGACATTTCCTACACTCTATCGATTCTAAAGTTTTTAACACTGGAATCGATAGGAATATGAATCGATATACAAGCACAAGGACATTTTGTTCTCAATTGCAGGGTCCTATTGTATCAACGGAACAGTGCTGTGTCACGGTTCTTCCTTCCAACAAGGAACCGCTACCAGAATCCCTGCGTATTCGCAATCAGTTGTGTATTCCCTATGTCTATGTACCACCGGGTCGTGGTTCTTCCTGTGCGCCCCAGTTTGTCTCTGGTGCTGGTGGGTCAGGCGGAGGTATGGGTTCCACAGGGGCTACAGGAACAACCAATGCGAATCTTCCGGGACTGCCGGCCTATATTGATGCACCTGTGATGGTGCGTACGGTTGCTGCATCGGAGACAACGGCATTGTTGGGAGCTCAGGTGTTGAATGCAGCACGGAATGCGGAGAACCCGGATACACGCTTCGCCCAATACTTTCCAGAACAACCTCCCTTTCCGATTGAGAAAGTATGTCCTGAGCGGTATCCGAATCCGGCACCTGTGCGGGATCGCTTCTGCGTTCCACAGGGCATGTTTGCACCGTCGGTTCCTCCGCCATCTTCGTAGGAAATTCCGAGACCCTAAGAAATGAGTACCAATCGTGATGCCAGTGAGACAACTCGCCGAAGGGGACAACTGGCTCTGTATACATGGCGCGTGGAGAACAACTTCACCACCAACCCTACTGGTGCAAGGCCCGAGCAGGCAACCAATTCCATGAATCTGGGACCTTCTTCCACAGTGCCTCTGAATGCCTATGTGGGAGCTCAGCTGATCGGACAGACCAGTGGCGCCGGATGCGGATGCACCACTTCCGTGACACTCCAGGGATATGACAAGAAATCCCCTGCATGCTAGACCACCCAATAATTAGTATTATACAGTGTTGGAAATTCAGAATTCCCTACACAGTAGCGTTCAATTGAAAAAGAAACAAACCACGGAACCCCTCGGACTCGAACCGAGAATATCAAGGGTGACGGGCCTTGGATTTTACATTTAAACTAGAACTCCTCTAGGGCTGCCCTGCAATCCTGAAACACTTCAGGGACAAGACGATGTTTCTTTGGAAACCCTTCTGAGTCTCCAATAAGACATTGGAAAATTTACTGCAGAGCGGAACGACAGATCCAGAAGTAGGTCATGCCGTGTAGGAATTGGATGGCAGCCATGATGACGAGGGCCAGAGAACCAAAGGTTCCGAGTTTCTTGAAGGATGTCAGTAGCACTGCAATGGCAAGTCCGGCGCCTAGCAGAGAACCAAACAGATAGACGTAGCACCATGTCGGGGCCCAGGTGGGAGGGGTTAGCAGATCGATCATTTCTGTTGAGGGGCAATAAAAAATGAAATATGTGTTTCTTTCCTGTAATATTACACGTTTATTCCATTTCTTCCAAGATGTCTCGTACCTTTTCCTACAAGAATGGCTCCAATCACAGCCCCAAGATGGCGTCCAAGTACTCGGTCTGCGAGAATGCGACTGAGACTTTCACCATCGGCAATGGATGGGAGAAGAGTTGGGCCAACATGACCCAGAAGGACCTCATGTCCGTTCCTTGGATGAAGGAGGCCATGGAAGCAACCGGTGCTAAGTTGTTTATCAATGACTGTCTGGGCTTTGACATCCAAGAGATCACGGAGGCTGGGGCTATCCACCTCAAGCATCGTGAGAACCACAGGTGTGAGAGCCATCTTCGCATCTTGAAGAACAGCAAAAAGCCCAGTCGCTTTCTTCTGATGGCGTACTACCGCGTGAAGGGTGGTGAATGGGAGGTGGATCCCAACTACCCGTCCTACATTCATTCTGCAACGGTCAGTACCAACTTTGGTACTCTTGAGGATGGTTTCAGGGTCTTCAGCGACGGGAGGAAGAAGTATCTCTACAGCAGGGATGGTAAGGAGCGACTCTATGTCCCACCCGTTCACGATGACTATTACTGCTCGTGCTGCTCGTTTGACCTCGATGATTAGACCAGGGGAACCTACGGTGCTACGCAGCGCTTCGCAACCCCTTTGACCCCTCTCTTTTTGAAAGAGACAATCAGGATGCAATGTAGGAAGTCCAGGATTCCCTACAGTGTATCAAATCAATTGTGATGCTAGTTTAGTTGGAAATGAGTTATCAGGATGCAATGTAGGAAGTCCAGGATTCCCTACAGTGTATCAAAAAAGGCGTGGTGCTACTCAGATTTGAACTGAGATTACAGGATTCAAAGTCCTGTGTCCTAACCAGATTGGACGATAGCACCAAGCAGGGCGTTTGCGCCCTGCTTGGTGCTCTGAGCTTTGATGATGGCTATCGCCTTATCAAAGCGATAACACCAGGTGCAGCCCACAGAGTGGGCTGCATTCCGGTATAATTTTGTATGCCTCTTGTGAGAATCGAACTCACGACCTTCTGTTTGCGAGAGCAAATAGAAGGCTGAGCGTCCATGTTTTCAACATGGATGCAACCTTCTGTTTTCGCGAGAAAACAGAAGGCTGAATGTCCCGTTGGGACATAACCTTCTGTTTGCGAGAGCAATACAAGACAGACGCACTACCACTGTGCTAAAAAGGCAATTACCCACAAGGGGCTTTTTGGACGTACAACGACCAAAAAGCCTCTTATCTACGAAGAGTGAAACCAAATGGTTTCGGGGTTCCAAATATTGCAAGCATGTAGTTTAAGCTGCGACCCAGACCTACATGACTTGTACTTTTTGCCACTACACAAAAAGGGCCATCCCTTTTCGGGGAAACTCTGCAAACGGAACAGGGCGCCGCAGGAGAATACAGGGAGGAGACCAGACATCCCCACATTCTCTCCCAAGATTTCTTTTCTTTAGATGGAACGCAGTGCTTATGAATAATTACTAAAATTAGGTATTGGTACAGTCATTAATAATTTATCATGATAATTGTATATGACTCTATGAAATATTTCTCCCAACATTTCAATCCAACCAATCGGATACCCTGTATTCTCCTCTTTTTTATCGCGTGGATGGGAAGCAGGATGTTGTTTTAATTCTTCGAGTTTGGAATCAAGTAATTTTATCATATCATTATACCATTCTTTGGTTAATGATGTGTTTGGACGAAATATATAAGCACAATTCCCTATTAATTTCTCCCAATGCTCTGCATTAGGTGCATATCCTACACCACCAGGTCCTACCTCTTTATATCCATTTGCATAATAGGATGGATTCTTTTCCATATCTTCAAATGCTTTCAACCAATTTCCAGAGGTTGGTTTTACATCCGAATATCCACCTCCGTAAAAATGCATAAAATATGTACGCAAATAATCAGCTTTATGTACTTCTGATAAATATGGATAGGCAGGATGAAGCGGATGGTCCTTTATGATGTAGGTATTCAGATTATCCTTGGTAATTAAAATAACCTGACATCCTGATGTTTCTCGTATACTTTCAATGGATTTTTTGCGATTTTCATTCATCGGATTTGAACCCGTCCAGAATACATAAATTACACGCGGTATTGTTTCAAATGCTTCCCTTATACGCCATCGTTGTACCATAGAAAGTATAAAAAATAAAAAGATGCATATTGCTAATATAAGAATGGCATGAAATATCTTAATTTTTAGCATTCTATGATGTACGGATGTAAAAAATACTTTTGTGAATACCATTATAAATATAAATGTTGATTAGGCCTTCACAACCTTCTTCACGATCTTCTTGGCAACGGGCTTTGGGGCAGGAGGAGCCTCGATGACCTCGTCCTCGTCAACCTCCTCCTTCTCCTCAGTCTCCTTGGCGGGCTTTACGGCAGCCATCAGATCCTCCTCTTCGTCATCTGCAATGACGGTCTTGGGGGCGGCCTTGGGCTTGGAAACCATCAGAGTGGCAATGTCCTCCTCGTCATCCTGGATGGCACAACCGGGCTCCATGCCCTCTGCGGACAGATCCAGACGGGCCTGGAACAGCTTCCAGGTCAGACCAAAGCCCTTGTCGGTAATCCAGACAGCAGTTGCCTCCACAATCGGAGTAATCTCGGAGCCGCGCTTCAGCAGCTCCACAGGAGTATGGCCCTCGATCAGGTGCTTCTCCTTGTCGTACAGCTCACAGTCGAATGCACCAGTCTTCCCCTTCTTCAGGGCCAGACCATGGGTCGGCGGGTAGGGCTTCAGATTGCCCTCCTTGTCCTTAGCAAACTTGATGCTCGGAGTGTACTTGTCGGCAGCAGTCTCGCGGCTCATACCTGGCTTCTTGAACCACTTACCAGAATTCGCCATTGCCTGCGCGATCATGAACTCATCGATCTTCTCGAGCATCTCGAAATACGCGGCCACCTTGGGATTGCTGTCCTTGTCGCGGAAGGACAGCTGCACCTTGTACTTCTGGTTGCCCTGGTAATCACCGGCATCCATCGGAACAGGCATACGCGGAGCCTGAATACGCAGGCGCTTGCCGTTGTAGTTGATGTATGCCTGGCTACTACCATTGTCGAGCTTCTTAGCCTCGGACACGGACAGCAGAGCAGGGTTGAAAGTGGAGGGCTGGATCACGGACATTGTAGGAAATACGGAATGAACTGTGTAGGAAATACAGCGGGATACTGACACATCCTACATCGTCCCCGCCT
>JACCDX010795345.1_pt1 | contig 11759 bp, 12 predicted proteins | sample 7449681 | NCBI WGS metagenome assembly JACCDX01 (sample SAMN15323450, study PRJNA562643) | freshwater metagenome | isolation source: river surface water | place: USA:Blue River Watershed | collected 2017-08-18 | reverse complement strand
GCCACCGGCGGTGAATCACCCCAAGTGCTCAGTGGCGATACCTTAGAGTCATTGGCGCGCAAGCACCAAGTGGCCGAAGCCGTCATTCATCGCTTGTCCAATTTCATGGATGCCGAAGCTTTGCGTGCCATTGCCGATGGCGTTGCTCTCAACCTTGACAACCTCGACAACGCCGCCGAATGCGCACCTGCATTACAGGCCAAACTGCGCGAACTCAACACCACAGGCGTTCCTGCAGAAGTCAGCGCTGAGTTTGATGTGCGCACCGACAAACCTTTGCTGCGAATTAGCCGTCGTCATCACGGCAACATCAAGAGCAGTGTCATTACGCAAGACTTTGTACACGGCGCCGACTACGGTGCATTGGCCGAAGCCGCCAACACCTTCCGTGGCTTATTGGGCGAAGGCGCCAAGGTCATGCGCGGCGAGGGCGACAGACAAAAAGAAGAGAAGACCAACGACTTCCGCCAAGCCATGCATTGGCTCATCGGCGAAGCCGAGCGCACCACCAGCCGTCAACGTTACAAAGGCTTGGGCGAGATGAACCCTGCGCAGCTGTGGGAAACCACCATGGACCCCACCGTCCGCCGTTTGCTGCGAGTCCAAATTGACGATGCCATTGAAGCTGATCGCGTGTTCACCATGCTCATGGGTGACGAGGTAGAACCCCGTCGCAACTTCATTGAGAGCAACGCACTGCGCGCCGGCAACATCGATATTTAATTGGCTTGACGCTTGCCTGCCGTCATGGCGCTTCCCATCGAAGCTGCCATGATCAAAGCAATGGCGCAAAGCTGTTGCACACTCAGTTGCTCTGACAACACGAGCCATCCTGCCAAAGCACCTACGGCAGGTTCTAAGCTCAGCAAGATGCTAAAGGTTTGTTTGGGCAAGTGTTTGAGCGAATACATTTCTAAGCTGTAGGGAATGGCGCTTGAAAGCAAAGCAATGCCCAAGCCAATTAGCATCCATTCCGTGTTCAACAAAGAAGACCCGGCGGCGCTGATGCCAAAGGGTGTGACCACCAAAGCGGCAACCAACATGCCCATGGGGGTGGCATAAGCACCAATGCGGTCGGCCACACGTTGACCAATGACGATGTACATGGCCCAACAAAATCCTGCACCCAATGCGCAGGCTATTCCAATCGGATCTAAGGCAGGTGCATTGACATCTGCCCCCATGTATTGGGCCAGGGGCAAGATTAAGCCTAAGCCTATGACGGCCAGCACAATCCATACAAAGTCCAGCGGTTTTTTGGAAGACCACAAGGCAACCGCCAAGGGGCCCGTAAATTCAATGGCAATGGCTACGCCAAAAGGAATGGTTTTGATGGCGTTGTAAAACAGCAAGTTCATGAAACCTAGGATGGCCCCAAACAGGATCAGCACCGGTGCTTCGTTCCAAGACCACTGACGGCGCCAAGGTCGCCAAAAAGCCATCAATAACAGCGTTGAAAAAATCAGGCGGTAAGTGGTGGTGCCTTCCGCACCAACATGGGGGAACAAGCCTTTGGCCAGCGAGGTGCCCGCACACAGGGTGATCAAACTGCCCAGCAGGGCGGCAACAGGAAGAAATGGGAATCGCAAGTGTTAATTTCTTAAAGTCAAAGGCATGTCAAACATTGACCAAGGTCGTCTCCCGAGTTAGGCAAGGTCTTTTGAAGACATCATAGCCCCGCATACAATTGGCGATTGGCCTCAAAAGTCGGTTCCAATCCAACTTGTTGTTATTTTCCGTAATTTTATTCGTGGAGTTTTTTGATGTTCATTTCATCTGCATTTGCCCAAACCGCCCCTGCCGCTGCTGCCGGAGGCGACATGCAATCCTCTTTGATGAGCATGCAGCCATTGCTCGTGATGTTTGTGGTTTTGTATTTCGTCATGATTCGCCCCCAAATGAAAAAGCAAAAAGAGCACAAGGCCATGATCGATGCTTTGGCCAAAGGCGATGAAATCATCACAGCCGGTGGTTTCCTGGGTAAGGTGAGCAAGCTGGGCGATGGCTTCTTGAGCATTGAGATTGCCAATGGCGTTGAAGTTCAGATGCAACGTTCGGCCGTCATCCAAGTCTTGCCAAAAGGCACCATCAAGTAAGTCATCTTGATTTGATTTTTTCTCTTCTTTGAAGCGGCAGGCATCATGAACCGTTATCCGGTCTGGAAATTTGCGATCCTTTTGGTCGCTTTGTTGTTGGGCGTGATCTACACCTTGCCCAACTTTTTTGGTGAAGCGCCGGCGGTGCAGGTGTCATCTTCCAAGATGAGTGCCAAAGTGGATGACGCCACTTTGATGCGGGTTGCAGAGGCGATTAAAGCGGCCGATGTACCGGCTGCTGTTTTAACGCTGGAAGGCAATTCCATCAAGGCTCGCTTTGAAACGACCGAGCAACAGTTAAAAGCCAAAGACGCCATTCAGAAAGCACTCATTCCGGAGGGTACAGAAAACGGTTACGTGGTGGCCTTGAATTTGTTGTCTCGCTCTCCCGCATGGCTGACGGCTTTGCATGCAGCGCCCATGTACTTGGGTCTGGACCTGCGAGGTGGCGTTCACTTCATGTTGCAAGTCGACATGAAGGCAGCTTTGAGTCAAAAAGTGGAATCCTTAGCGGGCGACATTCGCTCAACTTTGCGAGAAAAAGAAGTACGGCATGGCGGCATTTCGCGCAATGACCAAAGCATCGAAATCAAAGTGCGCGATCAAGCGCAGTTGACTGCGGTCCGCCGTATCTTGACCGAGCAGTTTGCCGATTTGCAAGCCGTCGACACGCCAGACGGTGCAGAGTTCAAAATGACGGCCACCATCCGGCCTGAGGCGGCACGCAAGGTTCAAGAACAAGCCTTGAAGCAAAACATCACCACACTTCACAACCGCATCAATGAATTGGGTGTGGCTGAGCCGGTCATTCAGCAACAAGGGCTGGACCGCATTGTGGTACAGCTGCCTGGCGTGCAAGACACGGCCAAGGCCAAAGATATTTTGGGTCGCACGGCTACATTGGAAGTGCGCTTGGTGGATGAAAGTTCAGAGGCACGTACTGCTGAGCAAACAAATGGCATGGTGCCTTTTGGCTCTGAGCGTTATTTAGAGCGCAACGGTCAAGCTGTGATTGTCAAAAAGCAAGTCATTTTGACGGGTGACAATTTGACAGACGCTCAGCCAGGCTTTGACGGTCAAACGCAAGAGCCTGTGGTGAACCTGTCACTCGACGGCAAAGGTGCGCGCATCTTCAAAGATGTGACGCGTGAAAACATTGGCAAGCGCATGGCCATTTTGCTGTTTGAAAAAGGCAAAGGTGAAGTGGTGACAGCGCCGGTTATTCGAACTGAAATTGGCGGCGGTCGCGTGCAAATTTCTGGCCGGATGACCACCGCCGAAGCCAACGACACAGCCTTGTTGCTGCGTGCAGGTTCTTTGGCAGCGCCTATGGAAATCATTGAAGAACGCACCATCGGTCCTAGCTTGGGCGCAGAAAATATTGCCAAAGGTTTCAACAGCGTCACCTGGGGCTTCTTGGTGATTGTGGCTTTCATGTGTATTTATTACATGGTGTTTGGCATTTTCTCCAGTATCGCTTTGGGTGTGAACTTGTTGCTGCTGGTGGCCGTACTTTCGATGTTGCAGGCCACCCTGACCTTGCCAGGTATGGCGGCCATGGCGCTGGCGCTGGGCATGGCCATTGACTCCAATGTGCTGATCAACGAGCGCGTGCGAGAAGAGCTTCGTTTGGGGGCATCGCCTCAAGCCGCCATTCACACCGGTTATGACAGAGCTTGGGCTACCATTTTTGACTCCAACATTACCACCCTCATTGCAGGCGTTGCCTTGTTGGCATTTGGCTCTGGTCCGGTGCGCGGCTTTGCTGTTGTGCATTGCTTGGGCATTTTGACCAGCATGTTCTCTGCGGTGTTTTTCTCGCGTGGTTTGGTCAACCTTTGGTATGGCCGTCAGAAGAAACTCAAGTCAGTGTCCATTGGCACGGTGTGGCGCCCTGAAGGTGGCGCAGTACCCGCCACAGTACCCGCCACCCCTGAAGACAAAGCCTAAAGCGGAGCAGCATCATGGAATTTTTCAAAATCCGCAAAGACATTCCCTTCATGAAGAACGCGTTGATCTTCAACGTGATCTCGCTCGTGACGTTCTTGTTGGCCGTGTTCTTTTTGTTCAGTCGCGGTTTGCATTTGTCGGTGGAATTCACCGGCGGCACCGTCATGGAAGTCAGTTACAGCCAGCCGGCCGATTTGACCCAAGTGCGTGGCGTCGTTTCGAGCTTGGGCTACACCGAAGTGCAAGTTCAAAACTTTGGGACGGCACGCGATGTGATGATTCGATTGCCGGCCCAAAAAGGCGTGAGCTCGGCGCAGCAAAGCGAATCTTTAATGACCGCCTTGAAGGCTCAAAACGAAGAAGCCACTTTGCGTCGTACCGAGTACGTCGGTCCTCAGGTGGGGGATGAGTTGGCGGCGGATGGCTTGAAGGCTTTGGCCTTTGTGGTCATTGGCATCATGCTTTATTTGGCCGTTCGCTTTGAGTGGAAATTTTCGGTGGCGGCCATCATTGCCAACTTGCACGACGTCATCATCATCTTGGGCTTCTTTGCCTACTTCCAATGGGAGTTTTCATTGGCGGTATTGGCTGCGGTCTTGGCGGTGCTAGGTTATTCAGTGAACGAGTCGGTGGTGATTTTTGACCGAATTCGCGAAAACTTCCGCCGTTATCGCAAGATGAACACGGTTGAAATTATCGACAACGCCATCACGTCCACCATCAGCCGAACCATCATCACGCACGGTTCTACGCAAATCATGGTGCTGTCGATGCTGTTGTTTGGCGGTGAGACCTTGCACTACTTTGCCATGGCCCTGACTATTGGCATTTTGTTTGGTATTTACTCGTCCGTGTTTGTGGCGGCAGCCATTGCCATGTGGTTGGGTATTCAGCGCGAAGATCTGATTAAGGCCGCCCCTAAAAAAGACGAAGACCCAGACGATCCCAACTCGGGTGCCGTGGTTTAAATCTCAATTTTTAATGCGAATTAGACGGGTGGCGAGACAGAGGCCTTTTGAGCTTTTGATACAAGCCACCCGGCAATCGACCTAGCGCGCCGCTCAGTTCCAGTTGGAACAACGCTGCCTGCAATTGAGCGGTGGTCAAACCACTTCTCATTTGCAATTCATCAAGCCCTACAGGGTCGTGGCCTAAATGGTCAATGACCTGAAGTGTCAGGCCGTTCTGCGCATCTCCGCCTGAATCAGAATCTGGAATGGCGGTGTTGTTCGTGCCCGCCATTGAAAAAGAGGGTTCTCTCGAGCTTTCTAACAAGACGGGTAAATCTTTGAGCTCATCCAGGATGTCTTGCGCGCAATCGACCAGCTTGGCGCCTTGCTTAATGAGATCGTGACACCCTTTGGCCACGGTGGTGTGGATAGAACCTGGAATGGCAAACACCTCTTTGCCCATGTCGACGGCCTGTTTGGCCGTGATCAAAGAACCTGATCGCGTCGCGGCCTCCACCACCAAGCAGCCTTGTGATAAGCCAGCGATGAGCCGGTTGCGCTTGGGAAAGTTGGAAGTGATGGGTGGCGTGTTGAGTGGATATTCGCTGATTAAGAGGCCGTTCGACGCAATGTTGAGCGCCAGGGCATGATTTTGATGCGGGTAGACGCGGTCTAAGCCCGTGCCCACGACGGCCACTGTGTGCAGCGGGTTGGTCAAACTGCCGCCTTCAAGCGCCCCGCAGTGCGCTTCCGTATCGACCCCCAAAGCCAAGCCCGAAATGACGGTCAAGCCCGCTTGCGCAAGGCTAAATGCAAAATCATGCGCATTCAAACGCCCCTGTGGCGTGGGGTTTCGACTGCCAACCACAGCCACGGCCGAGGGTGCTTTGAACGCGGCAGGACTGAGCCAATGCAAATGTTGTGTTTGCCCCATGACATAGAGCAGGCATGGCGGATCGGGTGTGAGCAGGAGGCTGCTGGGGTAGTCGGTGTCGGCCAGGGTGAGCAGGCGTTTGTGCAGTTCAGTTGAGGCATGGCGGGGGGCAGGCCTTTGCAGCCACTCCCAAGTGATGTTCAGAGTTTCTTCTAAGCCCTCAGGCGCCCGACTCAGTTGGTGGCTGACAGCAGGACTGACATGCGCTTGCAATTCAGCGGTGGACCTTTGAAAAATGGCTTCGGGCAAGCCAAAGGCCTGAATCAAAGCGCGGGCTGTGATGTTGCCAACGCCAGGTGTCAGGCTGAGGCGCAGCCAAGCTTTGAGACTTTCACGGGTAGAGACCATGGATTTTCCAATTGAGGCAGCCAAAGGCAGGGGGGCTGATTTTGGGTAGGATGACGCTCTTGGGCAAGGCTTCTTCAAATTGGAGAAAATAGAGGTATTGCTGATTAAATAAAACCATGGCACTTTTAAACATTCTTTGCTATCCCGATCCCCGCTTGCACAAGGTGGCCAAGCCCGTCACTGAGTTTGATGAGAAGCTGCGCGCCTTGGTGGCTGACATGTTGGAGACCATGTATGAGTCCCAAGGCGTCGGCCTGGCAGCCACCCAAATCGATGTGCATCAACGCTTGGTGGTGATGGACACTTCAGAAGAACGAAATCAACCCGTGGTCTTGATCAACCCCGAAATTACGTGGGCCAGCGAAGAGCGCGTCAAGGGCGAGGAAGGGTGCTTGTCAGTGCCCGGTATTTACGATGGCGTTGAGCGTGCCGTGTCAGTCAAAGTGAAAGCCGCCGACGAGCATGGCCAGGTCCGTGAGCTGCAAGCCGAGGGCTTGATGGCCGTTTGTGTTCAACATGAGTTAGACCATTTGATGGGCAAAGTGTTCGTGGAATACTTGTCACCCTTAAAACGCAACCGCATCAAAACCAAAATGTTGAAAGCGCAAAAAGACAGCGCTTAAGTCATCTTCGAAAGTAAAAAACATGCGCGTTATTTTTGCGGGCACTCCCGAATTTGCCCGCAGCGCATTGGCGGCTTTGCATGCGGCTGGGCATGACATTGTGGGCGTCATGACACAGCCCGATCGGCCCGCCGGCCGCGGTATGAAACTTCAAGCTTCAGCGGTCAAACAATTTGCACTGGCCAATGAATTGCCAGTGTTGCAACCGCACAGTTTGAAGCTGGACGGCAAATACCCGGATGATGCCCTTGCTGCGCAGCATTTCATTGCGCAGGCGCAAGCCGACGTGATGGTGGTGGCTGCCTACGGTTTGATCTTGCCGCAATGGGTACTTGATGCGCCGCGCTTGGGTTGCCTGAATATTCATGCCTCTTTGCTGCCTAGATGGCGAGGCGCAGCACCGATTCACCGCGCTATTGAAGCCGGTGATACAGAAACGGGTGTCACCATCATGCAAATGGATGCGGGGCTAGATACGGGCGATATGTTGTTGAAAGAAACGATGCCTATCGGCCGCCAAGAAACCACCGCCACCTTGCACGATGCCTTGGCCAACATGGGGGCGCTGATGATTGTGAAGGCACTGAGCTTGGTGGGTCAATTGAAGCCGATCAAGCAGCCCGCAGAAGGTGTGACTTATGCGCACAAAATTGAAAAATCAGAAGCGGCCCTAGATTGGTCGCAATCTGCGCAGGTGCTGGCGCAGCGTGTGCGTGCGTTCGATCCATTCCCAGGCATGAGCACACAACTGGGCGATGAAATCATCAAGGTCTGGCAGGCGCATGCATTGAACAAAGACGCGAGTTTGAATCACGAGCACCTTGCTGGAAGCATTTTGACCATCGCAGATGAAGGCCTTCAAGTCGCCTGCGGCGAAGGCGTGTTGTGCTTGACGCAATTGCAAAAACCCGGCGGTAAGCGACAAGCAGCCTCTGAATTTGTACGCAGTTTCAAAGGTGCCGTTGGCGATGTTTTTAAAAGCTGAAAACTACCGGCATTCGGCCTTCATGGAAGGCATGAAAGACGCTGCACCTCAAGCGCCAGGCGTAGCCGCTTGGGGTTTGATGATTGGTGTGGCCATGATGAATTCGGGCATGAGCGTGCTCGAGTCCATCGCCATGACTTTGTTGGTGTACGCAGGCAGCTCGCAGTTGGCGGCCATCCCTTTGATTGCAGCTGGCGCGCCAGCTTGGGTCATCTTGGCCACAGGCTTTTGTGTCAACTTGCGCTTCATGGTTTTCAGTTTGCATCTGCGTCCTTATTTGATGCACCTGCCTCGCTTTGAGCGCATGCTGCACGGCTACCTCACAGCCGACATCAGCTACGTTTTGTTTACCCGACGATTTCTAAAACCAGCGGAAGACCTTGAAACGCAGCACACGCAAGCCGCTTTTCTGGCGGGCAATACGTGCATCGTGTGGGTGAGTTGGATGGTGGCCAGCATGTTTGGAATTTTCTTGGCCAACTTCATTCCACCTGCTTGGGGCTTGAGCTTTGCAGGCACACTGTGTTTGGTTGGTATTTTTTGTTCCTTGGCCAGCACCAAGATGCGATTTTTTGCTGCCACAGTGGCTGCCGTGACGGCCATCGCCGCTTATGCCTTGCCTTTGAAGTTGAACATTGTGCTGGCCATCGTGGTGGCGGTTGTTTTGAGCATGAGCCTTGAGCGCTTTCAAAAACCGCAGGCAGGGCTAAGCAAATGATGTTGTTTGAAGGCACTGATTTTTGGACAGTTGGCGTGATCGTCGGCTTGACGGTGGTGACCGTCATCACGCGTTGCTTCTTTTTCATCTCTAGCGAAGAATGGACCTTGCCTGATTGGGCGCAAAGGGGCTTGCAATTTGCCCCTATTGCGGCGATGGCTGCCGTGGTGTTCCCAGAAATTTTGATGCAGCAAGGACAGTTCTTGCAGACTTGGATGGATGCACGCTGGATGGGCGCTGTGGTGGGCGGTATCGTTTATTTTTGGAAACGCAATGTGCTCTGGACCATTTTGGCGGGCATGCTGGCTTATCTGCCTTTGCACTTGGTCTTGGGCTGGTAATTTGTTTCGGCGGCAGTTCGCACCCCTCGGGTAAGTTTTCGCAAGTTTGCAAGATTAAAATTGAAAACTCCAAGGGTGCGCCATATCAAGCAGCCTGTTTATTTTTCCCAACAGAGTCAATTCATGAACGTCATTCGCTTTTCAGATTTGTGTGCACAAGGCAAAGTCAAAGGTCAGCGCGTCTTTATTCGCGCAGATTTGAATGTGCCGCAAAACGATGCGGGCGACATCACGGAAGACACCCGCGTGCGCGCTTCAGTGCCCTGCATTCAAATGGCGTTGGACGCTGGTGCAGCCGTCATGGTCACCAGCCATTTGGGTCGCCCCACCGAAGGCGAATTCAAAGCTGAAGATTCTTTGGCACCCGTGGCCAAACGCTTGGCCGAATTGTTGGGCCGCGATGTTGCATTGAAGGCCAATTGGGTCGACGGTGTGGATGTGGCCGCGGGTCAAGTGGTCTTGTTGGAAAACTGCCGCGTCAACCAAGGTGAGAAAAAGAACAACACCGAGTTGGCCCAAAAGATGGCCGCGCTTTGCGATATTTTTGTGAACGATGCTTTTGGTACGGCACACCGCGCAGAAGGTACCACATACGGCATTGCGGAGTACGCCAAAGTGGCGTGTGCGGGCCCCTTGTTGGCGGCAGAAATTGATGCCATCACCAAAGCGCTGGCCCAGCCTGCACGTCCCTTGGCGGCCATTGTGGCGGGCAGCAAAGTGTCTACCAAACTCACCATCTTGAAGAGCTTGGCCGACAAGGTCGATCAACTGATTGTGGGTGGCGGTATTGCCAACACCTTCATGTTGGCCGCAGGCTTGAAAATTGGTAAAAGCTTGGCCGAACCCGATTTGGTCGCTGAAGCCAAAGCCGTGATTGACATCATGAAAGCCCGCGGTGCTGAGGTGCCTATTCCCACTGACGTGGTGACAGCCAAAACTTTTTCAGCAGATGCCGTAGCGACAGTCAAGAAAGCCGCCGACGTGGCCGATGACGATTTGATTTTGGACATTGGCCCCGAGACGGCTGCCAAACTGGCGTTGCAACTCAAAGCGGCTGGCACCATTGTTTGGAATGGTCCTGTGGGCGTGTTTGAATTTGCTGCCTTTGAAAATGGCACGCGCGTCATTGCAGCGGCCATTGCAGAATCAAAAGCCTTCAGCATTGCGGGTGGTGGTGATACCTTGGCGGCCATTGCCAAGTACGGCATCGAAAAGCAAGTGGGCTACATCTCTACCGGTGGTGGCGCGTTCTTGGAAATGCTGGAAGGCAAGACATTGCCCGCCATTGAAATTTTGTCAAAGCGCGCAAACTAAACAGAGCGCATCTCAGCTTGCGCTTGCGGGTTGAGGGCACAAAAAAGGCCGCTGGAATCAGCGGCCTTTTTGTTGATCTATCCGAGAGAACTCTCGGTGTTCGTCGTTTAAGTTTTGGCAGGCAAGTTGCCACGCACAGGGCTGGTCATTTGACCTTTGAAGTCGGTCCAGCACTCACGCGAAAAGTCGTACAGCTTGCAGGCCTTGGCTGTTTTGAAGTACCAACTCCAAGAGAAGGGTTGAACGATGATGCGACCGGGCAACATCTCTTCTAACTTGGCCTGCGCTTGTTTGAGACGATACAGCGGAATGCTCATGTCCACATGGTGAGCCGTGTGCTCCATGATGTGGTGCACCATGTTGCCAATCTTCATGGGGAAGGTCAGGTGCACCGTGGTCGACACAAAGGGTTGTGCTTTGGTCCAAGCTTATTTGTCATTGTGCCAAGACACGCGCACATGGGTGTGGTGAACATAGACCACAAATCCAATCATGGTGTTCCAGAACAAGAAAGGCACCACCACGCCCATGAGCAATGTGAGTACAACAGACTGACCTGTGGCTACGGCGGCATAGCTCATGACGCTCACCCACAAAACACCGAACACGGTCACCAACAAGCTGTCTTTGAAGAAAATAGGACGGCGTGTGGGCATGTGAGTTTTGTTGGGAAAGAACTCGCGCTTCCACCAAATTTCAATCAGGTAGTAAAGGCCAGGCGCCCAACCACTGCGATACAAGTACTGAAGCAAACGGTCGACAGGGCCCAGTGCCGCAAACTCTTCTGCCGTCAAAGGTGTCCAAACAAAGTCAACACCCTTCAAGTTGGTGTACCCATGGGGCACCACGTTGTGACCGGTGTCCCACAAACTGTAGGGCGTGAGTGAATACAAAAAGGCGTAGCGGCCAATCCATTTGTTGAGTTCACGGTGCGGGGTCAGGCTTTGGTGGCAAGCGTCATGCCCAATGATGAACAAACGGCCAATGACAAAGCCGGCGGCCAATCCGCAAAGCAACTTGAGCCAGACAGATTCCAATGCAACGGTGCCCGCGACCAAGCCCATGAACAGGGCCGTGTCGATCAGCAAAAGAACAAATGCGCGCAGCGTAGAGCGCTGCGCCAAAGGAAACAGCCACTCGCGAATGATCTTTCGATGAGGCATGGCCTGATCTAAGGGGATGGGTTGCGAATTGTCAGGAGAGGAGTGTGTAGTCATAGGGGCCGCGAAAGTCTAGCTTGGGTGCCAATCAACAGAATTGACCGAGTTTAAACGCTAAGGGTTTTCCTGTGGCTGACATGGGTCAATTGGCTTTCTCATTTCGTTTCGGGTAAAAAGTCGGCCAAAGCGGTGTAATTTGTTCTCCTTGTGTAACTAATTTCGTGGGAAAATTGAAATTAAATTACACCGGAGACCAGAACACATGCCCACCCGTGCCACCAAGATTGTTGCCACCTTAGGGCCCGCTTCCAGCGACCCTGCGCTGTTAGAGGAGATGATT
>JACCDX010661195.1_pt1 | contig 11761 bp, 8 predicted proteins | sample 7449681 | NCBI WGS metagenome assembly JACCDX01 (sample SAMN15323450, study PRJNA562643) | freshwater metagenome | isolation source: river surface water | place: USA:Blue River Watershed | collected 2017-08-18 | reverse complement strand
TGCGAACCATGGAACGAAAGCTTGCATTGTGACGACGACGAACTTCCCCCTGACGGGCGCGCTTACGAGCTTGTGCTGAGTTGGCCAACTGATGCTCCTTGATGCATAGGCAATTCAATACGATTCAAAATTTGCGGCAGGTTCTGCGCCAGAGATTCCAGGCCAGAATGACGAACGCCACGCATTCGCCAGCCGATTTTTAGACGCGGCACTATGCCGGTTTAATCCAGTGTTGTCAAGGCAGCGAACGGCACTATAATGGCCGCCTTTTCCTCGAGGCACCCTGTTTCGAGGGTGTCGTATCGATTTGCCATCAAGGAAAACAGGACCCTTCATGATCATCAAGCCGAAAGTTCGTGGATTCATCTGTATCAATGCCCACCCTCAAGGGTGTGCTGCCAATGTGCGCGAGCAGATTGCCAGCGTGAAGGCTCAAGGCCCTGTTGCCGGTGGCCCCCGCAATGTGCTCGTCCTGGGATGTTCCACCGGCTACGGACTGTCCTCTCGCATTGCGGCCGCTTTCGGCAGTGGTGCCAACACGCTCGGCGTCTGCTTCGAGAAGCCTCCCACTGACGCCAAGACGGCTTCAGCCGGTTACTACAACACTGTCGCCTTTCATGAAGCGGCCGAAGCGGCTGGTCTGTTCTGCCAGACGATCAATGGCGACGCCTTCTCTGCGCAATCCAAGGATCAGGTCATAGCAGCACTTAAAGCGAGCATGGGCAAGGTGGATCTCGTTGTCTACAGTCTGGCCGCGCCTCGTCGTACCGATCCCGCGACCGGTGAAACCTATTCCTCCGTGCTCAAGCCGATAGGCCAGGCGTATACCGCCAAGAACTTGAATACTGACACACACAAGATCGCTCCCATCACTGTCGAACCAGCCAGCCCGGAAGAGATCGCCGCCACGGTGAAAGTCATGGGTGGCGAGGACTGGGAACTGTGGATTGCGGCGCTGAAGCAGGAAGGCCTGCTTGCCGAAGGGTGCAAGACAGTGGCCTATACCTACCTCGGTGACAAGCTGACCTGGCCGATCTACGGCCATGCCACCATCGGCAAGGCGAAGGAAGATCTGGATCGCGCTGCAGCAGCCATATCGCAGTCTCTTGCCGACCTGAACGGTGACGCTCGAGTCGCGGTGCTGAAGGCCGTCGTGACGCAGGCCAGTTCCGCCATACCCGTCATGCCTCTTTACTTGTCGATCCTGTTCAAGGTGATGAAGGAGCAGGGTTCGCACGAAGGGTGCATGGAGCAGATCCAGCGACTGTTCACAGAGTGTCTGTACAGCGCCGCGCCGCGTCTGGACGCGGTCGGTCGTCTGCGCGTCGACGAAAAGGAACTGGACCCGGCAGTGCAGCAGCGAGTCGAAGCGCTCTGGGAGCAGGTCGACGAGAGCAATCTGTTCGAGCTGACCGACTTCGCGGGCTACAACGCGGAATTCCTCAAGCTTTTCGGCTTTGGTGTCGCCGGTGTCGACTATGATGCCGAGACCAGTCCGCTGGTCGAACACAATTTCTGATCAGGGTTGCGGTCGCACTGACTGCAGCCAGGGGTCGAGGGTCTCCCATTCCATTGAGAACATGTGGGGGGCCATGAAAACCAGACCCGCATCCACAATCGCGCCCGCCTCTTCCAGGGCGGTGCGCGTTTCCTCGAATCGATTCATCCAGCTGAACTCGTCCTGGTCGCCGATCCGCAAGTAGATGGGCAAGCCTTGCAGTTTCGACACATCCAGCCGCTCCGGGATCAGGGCGGGCACCGCCATAACTCCGCGGTAGTCCTTCGGGGAGCGCGCCGCAATCTCCAGCGCAGACATGCCGCCGTTGGAGATGCCGGCCAGCAGGGTCTGGCCGTCGGCGATTCTTTCATCTTCCTGCAAGGCAGCGATGAGCTGCGGGATCAAGGCATTGTTGCTGCCCCGAAACGAACGGCCATTGGGCGACACGGGGACAGCCACGGCCCAGCCGCGCTGCATGAGTTCCTCTCCCAGCCAGAAGTGCAGATCACGTGCGAGGGACTCATCGCCTGAACCTCCGGGCATCAGAACAACCAGGGGAGCGCCTTCGGCGGGAGGAGTCGCGGGAAGCAGTCGGTAGACGGCGAGGGTGCTCGCATCGGGCAGCGTCACTTCGACGCGTTCGGTTTGCGCCTGAGCGGACATCTGCACGCAGGGCAGACACGCCAGCAGCAATAAATGGAAGAGTTTTTGCATCGGTATCCTCATCCGTTGGCAGTGAGATTGTTTAACGTTGATTACAGATTTTCCGAGGCCTCATTCGGTGCGAAAGCCCTCTTCATGTGCCTTTTTGGTGCGCTGCCTGACTTTGGTGCGAGCCGGGAAAAATCGTGCCATTTCAAGGTTTTTTCAAGCCTGCGGAGGCAAAAATATATTTCCCTGTGAACCATTGACGAGCATGGGACGTAACCATACCATGCGCGCCGTTTGCCTACCCCACCCATTTTTTTCTGATTCCCTGGATCTATGCGTATATCGACTCTGATTGTCGCTTTGTTGTTCGCAGTTGTGACCTATTTTCTCTGGGCGATGGTGAATCGTCCGACTGAAGTCGTGCCCTGGCCTGAAGAAATCAGCGGCTTTGCATTCTCGCCCTTCCAGAAAGGTCAGAATGCCATCTACAACGTGATGCCCTCGGAAGAAGAGATCCGCGAGGACGTCGAGCTGCTGTCCGGCAGCACGCGCGCCCTGCGCACGTACTCAAGCCTGCGCAGCCTTGCTGCGGTGCCCGACATTGCGCGCGACTATGGCATGGATGTCGTGATCGGCATCTGGCTGGGCATGGACACCATCATCAATGAAGACGAGATCCAGGCGGGCATAGCCCTCGCCAATGCCAGCACGAATGTGACAAGCGTCATGGTTGGCAACGAAACCATTCTGCGCGGCGAATTCAGTGCCACCGATCTTGGCGTGTTGATGGACCGTGTGCGTCGCGAAGTGAATGTGCCGGTCAGCACTGCCGAGCCGTGGCACGTGTGGCTGCGCTATCCCGAGCTCGCCGACCATGTCGACTACATCACGGTACACATGCTCCCGTACTGGGAAGGCATCGATGTGGACATCGCCGTCGACTACATCGTCGACAAGATGGAGCAGCTCGAAGCCGCTTTCCCGGACAAGCAGATCCTGATCGGCGAAGTGGGCTGGCCGTCCGACGGTCGCACACGCGAAGCTGCTGTGGCGAGCGAGGCCAACGAGGCCCTGTTCCTGCGTCGCTTCCTGCACCGTGCGCAGGAGCTGAACTATGACTACTTCCTGATGGAAGCTTTCGATCAGCCCTGGAAGGCCGAGAATGAGGGCGGCGTGGGCGCCTACTGGGGTGTCTACGATGTGGAGCGCAATCCGAAGTTCTCCTTCGCCGAGCCCATCGTGCGCGTGCCTGGCTGGGAAGTGCTCGCTGCGATTTCCATCCTGACCTCCGTCATCATGCTGGCCATCTTCGGCATCAACAGCAAGGCGCTCAAGACCAAGGGTTATGGCCTCATGGCGCTGGTGGCCTCGGTCACCGCGACGGTACTGGTCTGGATCATCTACGATTACTCGCAGCAGTATTTGACCATAACGTCCACCATCGTCGGCATTCTGCTCATGATCGGCATGCTGGGCGTCGTGACGATCCTGTTGACCGAAGCGCACGAATGGGCGGAAGCCCACTGGTACACCACGCGTCGACGTCAGCTCAAGCCCACGCAGCTGGTGATGACCCGCACGCCCAAGGTGTCCATCCACGTGCCGGCCTACAACGAGCCGGCCGACATGATGATCGAGACACTGGATGCGCTGGCGAAACTGGACTATCCCGACTTCGAAGTGCTGGTGATCGACAACAACACGCGTGACGAAGCTGTGTGGCGTCCCGTGCAGATTCACTGCGAGAAACTTGGCGAGCGTTTCCGCTTCTTCCACGTCGCGCCCCTGTCCGGTTTCAAGGCGGGTGCACTGAACTATGCGCTGGAGCGCACGCATCCCGAGGCCGAGATCATTGCAGCCATCGACAGCGACTATCAGGTGGAGCCGAACTGGTTGAAGGATCTGATCGGTGCCTTCGAGAATCCGAAGATGGCCATCGTGCAGTCGCCGCAGGATTACCGCGATCACGACGACAACGCCTTCAAGTCCATGTGTTTCGCCGAGTACCGCGGCTTCTTCGAGATCGGCATGGTCACGCGCAACGAGCGCAATGCCATCATCCAGCACGGCACCATGACCCTGGTGCGTCGCAGTGCGTTGGAGCAGGTGGGAGGCTGGGGCGAGTGGTGCATCACCGAGGATGCCGAGCTTGGGCTGCGCATCTTCGAGGCCGGTTACGAAGCGATGTACCTGTCCTACAGCTACGGGCGCGGACTCATGCCTGACACCTTCATCGACTACAAGAAACAGCGTTTCCGCTGGGCCTATGGTGCGATGCAGATCCTGCGCAAGCACACGCGCGAACTGTTCACGCTGCGGGATTCGCGACTCACGAATGGTCAGCGCTACCACTTCCTGGCGGGCTGGTTGCCCTGGGTCGCGGACGGTTTCAACCTGGTGTTCAACTTCGCGGCCATCGCCTGGACCATCGCGATGATCCTGTCGCCGACACAGATCGACGCACCGCTGGTGATGTTCTCGGTGCTGCCCTTGTCACTGTTCGTGTTCAAGCTGTCGAAGATGATTTACCTGTACCGCTCCCGAGTGAAGGCGAATCTGCGGCAGACCTTCGCCGCGGCGATCGCTGGTCTGGCTCTGTCGCACACGGTGGGCATCGCGACGCTGCGCGGCATGTTCACCGATGACATGCCTTTCGTGCGCACGCCGAAGTGCGCGCGTCCCTCTGCCGTGCTGCAGGCGCTGACGGCGGTGCGCGAAGAGTTGTTGATGCTGGTGAGTCTGTGTCTGGCGGTGGCGATGCTGAACCTGATTCCACGTGAGTTCAGCAGTCCCGACCTGCGCATCTGGAGCATCGTGATGCTCATTCAGGCGATTCCTTACGCGGCAGCAGTGCTCGTGTCCTTCGTCAGCTCCTTCCGCTGGCCGGCGCGTCTGCTCGGTGGTGGCATCAAGCGCAATGTGTTCGTGCGCGGGGCCTGACAAGCGTTTTGCAAGGCAAGGTTTTGGACTCGGTTTTCCGGGTTGTTCAGGGTCGCCACTGGCGACCCTTTTTTTTGCCTAGGCGGTCAACCACCACAGCACGTAGCCTGCGGCAAACAGGCTGAGATAGGCCATGCCGATCCAGGCGAACCACTGCATGCGGGTCGACAGTCCCTGCTGGCGCATGAGATCGAAATTGAGCCAGGCGAAGAAGGGCGTGGTCACGAAGGCCAGAGTCATGGCAAAGGTGAGCATGGGCGCCAGGGCACTCTGGAAGAACAGGATGATGGCCATGCCACTGAGCGCCTGAGCCACAATCCAGGCACTCAATGTCCAGGGCGCTGGTTCGCCAGGGGATTCGCGCAGCAGATGAATGGATTCATCCAGCGTGCGGGCATAGCCATCCATCACGGCGAGGGTGGTGCCGAACATGCACAGGAAAGCGATGGCCGCGACCAGATAGCGGGACCAGTCGCCGATGGTGGCGGCATACATCGAGACCAGCTGTTGCGCGAAAGCGCCGCTTGCCAGGGCGATCTCCTGATCCGAGCCGTGCTGCACGAGCGCGCCCAGGGCCACGAACACCAGGGCCAGGAACACGGCGACGCCATAGCCCAGGTTGAAGTCGAACAGGGCATCCGGCAGGGTCACGCGCGTCAGCTTCTGCTTGGAGCGCGTCCACAGGGAACTGATAGCCGATATCTCGATGGGAACCGGCATCCAGCCCATCATGGCCACGAGGAATGCCAGCGCGGAGAGCTGCCAGGGCGAGGGGCTCACAAAGTCAGCAGGGGCCGTCGGGCCGTTCTGCCAGGCGATCAGCACCGCCACGCAGGTAGTGACCGTCAGGCATGCCATGATCACCTTGGACAGTCGATCCAGCAGCTGGTAGTGGCCGGCCAGCAGGATCACCAGCGCGATGGCGAGCAACAGCCAGCACAGTACTGTCAGGGAGAGCGTGACCGGAATGAAGTACTGCAGCAGACTCGCCGTGAGGATCAGCACCCCGGCCGTATTGACCACCGCAGCCACCACGTTGAGCAGCGTGAAACCGATGAGGTAGGCACGACCTCGCCGCAGATAGCCCTGGATGAGACTCTCGTCCCGTTCCAGGGTGTATTGCACGCCGAAGCGAAAGAAAGGGTACTTGAGCACATTCACCAGCAGGATCAGCCACAGCAGCTGCCAGCCGAAGAGGGCGCCGGCCTGTGTCGAGGCCACCAGGTGCGAGCCGCCCACGGCGGCGGAAGACATGACGATGCCGGGGCCCATGGCGCGCAGACGCGCCTGCCAGTGCGGGGTGTTCAAGGGGAGACTCCAAGAGGGTGAGAGGACGCGCCGAGTCTAGCCTGCTGCCTGCGTCCAGACAATTGCGTTGACCCTGCCCAGTACCGGGGGGTTTTGGTGTAGGCTGGCGACCTTTTCCGACCTCACGGCGACACTTGCCGTGCAGCCGTCGACACCCGATCACAGGTTCACCATGTCCAACACGCGCACCGCCTGGCTGCAGATTCATCTCTGCGTCTTTCTCTGGGGCTTCACCGCCATCCTGGGCCGCCTCATCACGCTGCCGGCGCTGCCGCTGGTGCTCTGGCGGATGCTGGCCGTGGGCCTGGTGCTGCTGCTTCTGGCCAGGGTTTGGCGCGGCATCCTGCGGCTCTCGTCACGGCACTTTCTCGCCTTCATTGGAGTGGGGGTGCTGGTGGCGCTGCACTGGCTGACCTTCTATGCCGCCGTGAAGCTGGCCAATGCCTCGGTGGCCGCCACCTGCATGGCGCTGATTCCCGTCAGTCTGTGCTTCATCGAGCCGCTGGTGACGGGGCGTCCTTTCGTGCGCCGCGAACTGCTGCTGGGCGTGCTGGTGCTGCCCGGCGTCGCCCTGGTGGTGGGCGGCACGCCACAGGAAATGAACACAGGCATTGGCGTGGCCATTCTCTCGGCCGTGCTCGCGGCGCTGTTCACGGCCTTCAACAAGCGTCTGATTCAGCGCACCGATGCACTGAGCGCTACCGCCCTGGAAATGCTCGGCGGCGGGGTGTTCGTGCTGGTGCTGGCGCTGCTGCTGAGTGTGCTGCCGCTTGCGCCCTGGGCGGCGGGGGCCATGCTGCCGGCGCAGCACGACCTGCTCACACCGCCGGCCGGGCGTGATCTGCTCTGGCTGGGCGTGCTCGCCGTGGCCTGCACGTTGCTGCCCTTCGCACTGTCGCTGGTGGCCCTGCGGCAGCTCTCGGCCTATGCCTCGGCACTGGCGGTGAATCTGGAGCCGCTGTACGCCATCCTGCTGGCCATCCTGATCCTCGGTGAGCAGCGCGAACTGGGGCTGACGTTTTATCTTGGCGCCGGCATCATCCTGGCGGTCGTCCTTGTGTATCCTGTGCTGCTCAAGGGTAACAATCCGGACATTGCGGCAGTCTCTGCCCCGAAGTCCCTGACATGAGGAGTGCAAGCCATGCGTGAGGACGTCCTGCGCAGCAATCTCGATGAGGAAGCCTCGGTGCTGGAGATCCTGCGCGCGCTGAAACGGCTGGAGCCGGACACAGACCCGCAGCAGCTCAAGGCCTGGCTGGTGGAGCGGCTGCAGGAAGGCGCGGAACGCGACGAGATCGGCTTCTACATTGACGAATTCGGTGCGCGCGAGGTCGTCGACGCCGAACGCGACGAGGGCCTGGCGCTGCTGGCCGAGGAAGCCGTGTGGTCGGAACACAGCGACATGATGCTGCATGTCTATGCAGCTGATGCGCTCGAGTGAATCAAGCGAAGGTCAGGGGGCACTGTGGAATCCATCTATTACGTTCTGTGCTGGCATTGTCATCGTCGCTGCAAGCACTGCTATGAAGAGCGCTTCCGCCCCTATGTGCGGGACGAACTGGAGGCCGTGGTGGCCGAGGCCGAGCGCAATGCGCCGCGCATCGTCGCCAATCTGCCCGCGCGCCTGAGCTATCTCGACAACGGGGTTGAGCGCAGCGGCCGGCTCATTCTCTCGGGTGGCGATGTCTTGACCGAGCCCGTGCGCGAACGCGTGCTGTACCCCACGCTGCAGGCCATTCGCGAGAAGTACCGGGCGCAGGGCGGCGTGCGCGTGGTGGTGCAGACGACGGGCGATCTGCTGACGCCCGCCATCATCGATGAACTGCTGGCCCTGGGCGTCAACACCATTTCCGTGGCCGGCATGGACGACTACCACGTGGGCATGGAAGGCGACAAACGCCAGAAGCTCATCGACAAACTGCTGGCCATGTTCGCCGCGGCGGGCATGCAGAACTCCGCCATCTTCTCGCCGCGCCGACCGGGCGAAGACATCGGGCCGCCCCTGTTCAACATGTTCGGCGCCACCGAGGAGGCCTGGATCGGCAAGCTCTGGCCGCGCGGCCGTGCCTGGCAGAACGGCCTGTCGTCAGCCACGCTGGAAGACAACTTCTGCAATGCCTGGTCGGGCGGCCTCAATTTTCTCAACCATGGGCAGGCTGGCTCGGAGGTCTCCATCGACCCGACCGGCGATGTCTACCCCTGCTGCCTGAAGACGGCGCATCCGCTGGGCAATCTGGTGGAGGAGCCGCTGCTGGAAATTCTTGACGACCTGCGCGCCTTGCCCGCCATGCAGGCCATCAATGCCGGCTCGCCACAGACCATGGGCCTCAGCCATGGCTGGAGCGAGGCGCAGTTTCTGGCGGCCTGCCACACCACCACCCCTGATGGCCGGCCCTACGAGAACCTGTGCATCGGCTGCGATCGCTTCCACGAGCAGGTCCTGGGTGCAGTGCTCGATGAGGCCTCCCGCGAGCGTCGCGCCCGGCGGTTGGGAGTGCTCGCGCGCAGCTCGGCCGCAACAGTCAGCGTGAGTGCGGCCGGGGAGGGGACTGTCGCATGCTGAAGCGACTCACCGCGCTTTTCCTGCTGGCCCTGCTGGCCGCGGCAAGCCGTGCCGCGACGCCGGACCCGTCCGACTGGGACGCGGTGCAGGCCGAAGCGCGAGGCCAGACGGTGTACTTCCATGCCTGGGCCGGCGACCCGCAGATCAATGCCTTCATCGCCTGGGCCGGCGAGCAGCTGCAGGCGCAGCATGGGGTCAGCCTGCAGCATGTGAAGATCGGCGACACGGCGGAGTCCGTCGCCCGCATCCTGGCCGAACGCATGGCCGGCAATGTCGATCGCGGCAGCGTCGACCTGCTGTGGGTGAATGGCGAGAACTTCGCGGCCCTGAAGGCCAACGACCTGCTCTACGGCCCCTTCGCCGAGGCCCTGCCGAATTTTCCTCTGGTGCAGGCCGAGCGCTTCCCGGAGATGCGCGAGGACTTCACCATTCCCGTGGAGGGCTACGAGTCGCCCTGGACGCGCTCGCGGCTGGTGTTCTATTTCGATCCGGACCTGCTGCCGGAACCGCCGCTCTCCATGGCCGAACTGCTGGTCTGGAGCCAGTCCAATCCGGGATTGTTCACTTATCCGCGACCGCCGGATTTCCTCGGTTCCACCTTCCTGAAGCAGGCCCTGCTGGAACTGGTTGCCGAGCGTGAAGTGCTCTACCAGAGCGTCGATCCCGCGCAGTTCGACGCCGTCACGGCGCCGCTGTGGGCCTTCCTCGATGCGCTGCATCCCACGCTGCTGCGCGGCGGGCGCAGCTTCCCGGGCAACGGCGGCGAGTTGCGGCGCATGCTGGGCGATGGCGAGATCGCGCTGGCGTTTTCCTTCAGTCCGGCCGAGGCCAGCGCCGGCATTCTGGCCGGCGAGCTGCCGCCTACCGTGCGCAGCTTCGTGCCCCGCGGCGGCAGCATCGGCAATGTGAGTTTCCTGGCCATTCCCTTCAATGCGCCGGCGCGCGCCGGGGCGCTGGTGGTCGCCAACTATCTGTTGTCGCCCGAGGCGCAGGCCCGGGCCTATTCTCCCGAGGTCATGGGCAGCACCACCGTGCTGAGCATGGACGCCCTGAGCCCCGCCGACCGGGCGCGCTTCGAGGCCATCGATCCGGGGCCTGCCACTTTGCCGCCGCAGTCCCTGGGCGAGCCCCTGCGGGAGCCGCACCCGTCCTGGATGGAGGCGCTGGAGCAAGCCTGGCTGGCGCGCTACGGAGTGCGCTGAGGTGCTGCTGCGGGCGGCTCCGTGGCTGGTCACTGGTCTGCTGCTGGCGCCGGTTGCTCTCGGCGTGGGCCTGACGCTGCTGCCGGCCTTCGGCTATCTGCCGGTGCTGGGTGGCGACGCCTTCAGCCTTGCACCCTGGCGGGAGCTGCTCGCCATGCCCGGACTCGGACGCAGTGTCCTGCTCAGTCTCATGGCAGGGGTGATCACGCCCTTGCTGGCACTGGCCATCGTGCTGATGTTTCTGGCGGGCTCGTCCGGTACCGCCCTCGAACGCTGGCTGCGGCGCCTCGTCGCGCCCTTGCTGGCCGTGCCCCACGCCGCGGCCGCCTTCGGCCTCGCCTTCCTGATCGCCCCCGCCGGATTGCTGTCGCGCCTGGTGTCCCCCGGGCTGACTGGCTGGGAGCGGCCGCCCGATCTGCTGATCGTCAACGACCCCTGGGGCGTGTCCATGATGCTGGCCCTGGTGCTCAAGGAGGTGCCATTCCTGTTGCTGATGGCGCTGGCCGCGTTGCCGCAGTGTGAGCCCGGACCGCGCGTCATGCTGGCGCGCTCGCTGGGTTATCGGCCCGCCGTGGCCTGGGTGCTGGCCGTGCTGCCCGCGCTTTATCCGTTGCTGCGGCTGCCGGTGTATGCCGTGATCGCCTATGCCAGCGCGACGGTGGACGTGGCCATGATTCTCGGGCCGACCCTGCCTGCCACGCTCAGCGTGAGTGTGCTGCAATGGTTCTCTGACCCTGATTTGAGTCTGCGTTTCCAGGCGGCGGCCGGCGCCGTGCTGCAACTGGGTGTCACCGCGCTGGCCATGCTGCTGTGGCGGCTGCTGGAAGTGCTGGCGGCAATGGCAGGGCGGCGCTGGCTGGCTGCAGGGCAGCGCGCCCGTGGGGAAACCGTGCTGCGCCACACCGGTCGCTTCGGTGTCGCACTGCTGCTGAGCCTGGCCTTGGGCAGTCTGCTGGCCCTGGTGCTGAACTCGGTGGCCGGCTTCTGGCGCTTTCCCGACGCACTGCCGGGCAACTGGACTCTGCAGACCTGGTCGCGGGCTCTGCCGGAGGTGCTCGCGCCGCTGGGCAATACCCTGCTGCTGGCCTGTGCTGCCACGCTTATCGCAGTGGTCCTGTGCCTTGCGGTACTGGAGGCCGAGGCAAGGCAGGGTCGGCGCCTGGCGCCCGCGCTGTGGCTGCTCTACCTGCCCCTGCTGGTGCCGCAGATCGCCTTCCTCTTCGGCCTGATCGTGGCCACCGAATTCCTGCGCTGGACCCCGGATGCAAGGCTGGTGCTGTTCGCGCATCTGCTGTTCGTGCTGCCCTATGTCTTTCTCTCGCTCTCGGAGGCCTGGCGGCATCTGGACCCGCGCTGGACACAGCTGGCCACCACCCTGGGTGCCTCGCCCTGGCGCGGCTTCTGGCGCATCCGCTTGCCGCTGCTGCTCGGGCCGTGTCTGAGTGCCGCGGCGGTTGGCCTGGCGGTCAGTGTCGGGCAATATCTCGCGACCCAGCTGCCCGGCGCGGGCAGGGTGCCGACGCTGACCACCGAAGCCGTTGCCCTGGCTGCCGGGGGCAATCGCGGCATCATCGCCGTCTGGGCCCTGTTGCAGGCGGC
>JACCDX010037887.1_pt1 | contig 11761 bp, 9 predicted proteins | sample 7449681 | NCBI WGS metagenome assembly JACCDX01 (sample SAMN15323450, study PRJNA562643) | freshwater metagenome | isolation source: river surface water | place: USA:Blue River Watershed | collected 2017-08-18 | reverse complement strand
GTTAGCTTTATGACACGTTATGGTTATAAGGAACTAACAAACACTGCAAGCTCACTTGGTAACGCAGCAGACTACGTAGATGCAATCACACTTGCAAACGTAACATTCCAGTAATAGTTAATTCTATTTAGGAGAAAAAGCCCTCGCCTAGTGCGGGGGCTTTTTTTGACTTTTGTTTCTTTTCATTTTTTATGATAAATAGTTCTATAAGCACAAATTTTCGTGTAGGGATTAATAATGTCAAAAAGAACTGTAATCAAAGCCGATGAAGAATTAGTTATCAAGGGTAAACTTACCATTGAAGGTAACGTTACGCAAATTGAGACTACTCAACAAGTAACGAATTTAGAAGGTAATGTTTTTACTATTAACTCAGATGGTTCTGATACTTCTGCAATACTAGCATTGAATAGCAACGGTAGTGTTGCAACAATGACATTTGATGATGCTGTTGGTGAGCTTGAGTTTAATGTTCCACTTAATTTAGGATCATATCCTATCACGACAACTGGTAATATCTCCGGTGCTAATGTTAACAGTACGTATTTCCATGGTGACGGTAGTAATATTACCGGCCTCACAACAACTATTGTAGCAGAAGGTACAAATTTTTATTTTACTACTGCAAGAGTACGAGGAAACATTAGTCACGTAGATGCAGGCGGAGACGGATCATTTAACTACGACAGTGCAAATGGTGTATTTACATACACCGGTCCAAGTTCAACTGAAGTTCGCGCTCACTTTAGTGCAACGGACGGTATTGAATATAGTAACACAACCGGTGTTATCAATTTAGCAAATACAACTGCTGGTAATGGTTTAACATACAGTTCAGGCGTATTAAATATTGGCACCGGCGATGGTATTACAGTAAACTCAAACGATGTTGCTGTTAATAATACAGTAATTAGAACTACCGGTGATCAAACTATTACAGGTAACACATCCTTTGTTGGTACAACAAGTGTTACTGGTGATATTATTCCTACCGCAGCTAATACAATGAATCTAGGTAGTTGGGCAAATCATTTTAATTATGTATTTGCTAATGTTCTTCATGCTGAATATTTAGATTTAGAAGATGCAAATATTAGTGATATTCATAATTCATTTTATGTTGGTTCAGCATCAAACGCTAGTATTACACGCTCTGGATATGGTTTAACATTTACACATAATGCTACTGGTGCATACTATGAAGTAAATGCAGGCGATGGTTTACAAATAAGCGGAAATAATGTTGCTGTTGATAGCACTGTAATTAGAACTTCAGGTGATCAAAGCATAACTGGCAATATTTCTCTAACAGGCAATTTATCTATTACAGGTAATTTAGATGTTACTGCAAATATTAACAGTTTGAACGTTGTCGATTTAAATGTCCAAGACACTCAAATTATTCTAAACTCAAATGCGGCATCAGGCGCAAATAGTACAATATCTGTTAACAGAGGTGGCGACCCTAGTGTATATTTAAAGTGGGACGAAGATAATAATATTTGGCTGTTTACAAATGACGGCACAATTGAATTGCCGATACCTGTAAGCACAACTGATTTATCTGAAGGTGCAAATCTATACTTTACTACAGACAGAGTTAATACCGCAGTTGATGGATATATCACTGCCGGTCCTGGGTTAAATTACAATAATGGTGATATTGATGTAGTTATTGATGATGGTTTAACATTTACAACCCAAACAGATTATAGTTTTAATACTGGATCAGACTTTGATGAAACAACTACTACTTTATCAAACGGATCGCAATGGGACATTGAATTACCAATATTTACTGAGGTAGTTAGCGATCCAGGTAACATAAAAACTTCAAATAACAGTATTACAATATCGAGTGATATTGCTAATAGTGATTTAAGAAATATTACGTTAACATCTTCATACTTGTTTAATTTTAATGATTCTACATCAAATACTACTACTAAATTAGATGTTATAACTTGTTTGTACAAGAACAACGTTTTAATATCAAGTAGTAATAGCTATATTGAAGGAAGTAATACCGGATCAGCTCCTGATGATTTTATTCCTGTTAATCATACTATATCTATAGATGATGTTTTATTAGAAGAAAACGATGTTTTAACTGCTAATTTATACTTTGAAGTTGTACCTTTAAGTATGGCAAGATCTATAACTGTAACTACATACAGTAACACTTCTTTCAAATTAGAAACATTAAGTAATGATGGACAAATTAAAGTAGATAATACTGTAGTTAGAACAGCCGGCGATCAAACTATTTCAGGTATTAAAAACTTTACTGGTGAACTAGTTATCCCATCGGCTTTCCCAACACAAAACAATACCATTTATGTTAACGCAGGAAACACTGCGGTATTTGCAAATGTAAACGGTGTTCATGTTCAGCTAACATCAGATAGTGACGTAGGACAAGTTGAAGATGTTGGTGCAACAGGCATAGACATTTATGCAGGATCTAGATCTGTAACATTAGGTAACAATACAGTATATTATCATGGTATTAAAAGCATTGATGCTGGAAGCTACTTAACTATAAGCGAAGCAAGTAATGTTATTACTGTTGCAGGTAACATTTCAGAAATTAGAACCGGATTTAGCACAAGCAACGTAGCAGGTTATGGCGGAATTGGTTACAGCAATGCAACTGGTGTGTTTAGCTATGTAGGTATAACAGACTCACAAGTCAGAGGTTTAATTAGCGCCACTGGTTTAGTTTCTTTTGATAGTGGAAACGGTATTATTTCAACCACAGCTGACAACTACGGTGGCTGGACAGTACAAACTGATAGTGGTATAGGCGCAGCAGAATCGGTAGGATCGAACGAAACACTTACTATCCAAGGTGGCACAAATATTACTGTTACTAATACAGGTAATGTAATCACTATTGATAACGATAATGTTGCTGACATTGAAAGTGTTAGCGCAGGCGATGGTTTAACAGGTGGCGGCAATAACGGAAACGTAACACTAAACATTGGTGCAGGTGACGGCATCACAGTTAATGCTGATAATGTTGCAATTAACGTAGAATATGTAAGAAATCAGTTTAGTGCTAACGGTGATTTATCGTACAATGCTACTACTGGTGTATTCAGCTTTACAAATGATGCAGGTGATATCGAAGGCGTAACCGCAGGTAATGGTCTAGTTGGCGGAGGTACTACAGGAACAGTAACTTTAGACATTGGTGCTGGATTAGGCATCACAGTTAACGCTGATAACGTTGCGGTTAATATGAGCGCATTTAGTACAACCGATCTTGCTGAAGGTGCTAATTTATATTATTCAAATACAAGAGTTAATGCATTTATTCAAAGCAGTATAACAACTACTGACATTGACGAAGGCGCAAACTTATATTACACACCTGCTCGTGCAAACAGTGCAATGGATGCATACTTAGTTGGCGGCAGTGGTTTAACATATAGCAGTGGTACATTTTCTGTCGGAGCAGGAAATTATATTACAGTTGGCGCAAATGATGTATCGGTAGACGCTACAACAACTGCAACAGGTAATAAAGTAGTAGTTAGAGATTCAAACGGCAGCTTTGCAGCTAATATTATTACTGCTACTGCAACTAGTGCATTATATGCTGACTTGGCAGAAAACTATCTAGCTGATGCTGATTATCTACCGGGCACAGTTCTTGTATTTGGTGGCGATGCAGAAGTAACAGCTTCTGTAAGTTACGAATCAACAAGAGTTGCAGGCGTAGTAACTACTCAACCAGCTCACGTTATGAACAGTCATCTAACAGGACCTACTGTAGCATGTATTGCGCTTCGCGGCCGTGTTCCAGTTAAGGTTAAGGGTGTAGTTCGTAAGGGTGACGTACTGGTTACAGCCGGCGAAGGACATATTGGATATGCTGTGGCAGCACTATATCCACGTGATGTACCAGCAGCAGCTATGGTTGGTAAAGCTATTACTGACAAGCTAGATGTTGGACCTGGTGTTGTAGAAGCCTTAATCTAAGATTTTTCAAAGTTCCTGATAAATAGTTTTAACGGAAAATGACAATGGCACATGCCATTGACAGTGATTTTCACTGAACTGACCGGGGACATTGATGGCTATTTTTGGTAACTTTAAGGGTACCACTCAACCTGATTTTAAGGTTGGAAAACAGGGCGCCCGAATTCACGGAAACATATCTGTACCTGCTAGCGCAGACGCTGGCGATATCTGGATAGATAAAACAAATTCTACAGTACAGGTATATTATTCTAATGCTTGGACAAGCATTGGTTCAACTCTCACAACATTAAACGTAGATAGCGGTACACTGTTTGTTGACAGTGCTAACGATACAGTAAGTATTGGCTCTACTAGCTCTAACGAAAAGTTATTCGTTAACGGTAGTTTACGCTTAGGTACTAACCCATCCATCAAATACTCCGGCGCATATTTAGACATTAAACATTCAAACGGTACCGGCACAGTTGTTCGTGTTAGAGATAACAATAATAATACTGCACCTATCTTTAAAGTATACGGCGCAAATAACGAAAGCGAAGTGTTTAAAGTAGAAAGCACTAGTGTTACTATTGCTAATGCTTACGTACTTCCATCTAGTGACGGTGCAGCAGGACAAGTTATTGCCACAGATGGCGCAGGTAATTTAAGTTTTACCACAGTTAGCGCAACACCAGCTGGCAGTAATACTCAAATACAGTTTAATGATAACGGATCGTTTGGAGCTAACGGTTCGCTAACATATGATCACTCTACATATACCTTACAAACAGGTGTAGTACGTGGTGTATTATTTGAACAAATAACTGATTATGGTTTTATTGCAGATATAACCGACATTGTAATTGATTACGGATCAGTTGCAGATACTAATACTTATACTGGTGACTTTGCTTATATTCTTGAAACACGAGGGGTAACACACGATTCATTTATGGTTTCAAATTTACCAAATGCAGGTGTACCAGGACAAATGATTTATGTCAGTAACGAATCAGGCGGAGCCACTATGGCGTTTAGCGATGGTTCAAACTGGAGACGTATTACAGATAGAGCAATTGTAAGTTAAAAAACAGGAACACACACATGGCGAGAGCTAAAAAACAAACTGTAGAAGAAGTAGTACAACCTCAAATCGATGTTGCAGCGTTAACTGAGGAAATTACTCAAGCAGTAACTAAAAAATTAACAGTAGAATTTGAAGGAAAGATGCAAGTAGCACTACAACAGATTAACAGCGCATCAGAGCAACGTAGGGACCGTATTGTTCTTACTGGGTCAAAGCCTTATGCTATTGATGCTAGCGATGACGGTCTAGCGTTTTCAAAAGAAAACGATGTAGTACTTCTTGTAGGTAAAAATGGACAGCTTGCAACAGGTACACGAAGCCCAAGAAGTTATGGTAAAGGTTCAGCACACTTTAGATCCGGTTATACTAGCGAAGCAGACATGCCAACCAGTGGTGACGGCAGTACCCGTGGTGTAATTGTTGAAGGTGACGGCGATGACGATAAAACATTTGTATTCCGTGCAGTAAGCAGAATGAATCGTCAAGGTACTAACGTATTCAGTGATGGTAGTGTTGCACTAGGTAGCATGAGTAAAGTTAATGATGCTACATTTGGTGTTTATCATAGATTCAATGACACTGATGCAATATCTATTGATATTCCTACATTAGAATACGACCACAATGCGTTTAGCATTACCGCAACAGCACCTTTAAACAATCGTTGGAACGCTATTAGTGTAACAGCAGATGAGCATACTGAAGCATTTAGAGTTGATGGTACAGGTGCAGTGTTTGCTAATGGTTCTTATTATAGCAACGGTACTTGCTATGCAGAGTTGTTTGAATGGGCTGACAGCAATAGTCGAAGCGAAGATAGAAACGGATTTACAGTTACATTAGATGCTAATGGCAAGTTACGAGTAGCTGATGAAGGCGACAAAGTTGTAGGCGTAGTGGTCCCACATGCAGCAGTTGTTGGTAACAGCGCATGGAACCATTGGCATAAAAAATACCGAGATAAAATTGTAAAATACAGTGTTGTTGAATGGTTAGAAATTGAAACAACAAAATTAAAAAGTTTCTATAAACAAAGTTTATCAAAGGACTTTGCTTTACCAGAAAATGCAATTGAAATACAAACAGATTACAATGGCAATGAATTAAAAAGACCTGTTCTAGATCATACTTGGGCTAATTCCAAAGAATATTTAGGCAGAGAAAAAAGAAACAGCTGGGCGGTGGTTTGCATATTAGGATCGGCTCCAGTTTATAAAGGTCAATTAGTTAATAACAATTGGATCAAGGTTAAAGACTTGAACGATGAGTTAGAACTAATGATTATTAAATAAATGATAAATATGCATAACAATTGAGTATAACTCTAGGGGATTTAGAATGGCAACAGCAATTCAGAGACGTCGTGGTAATACCGCCCAACACGCCAGTTTCACTGGTCTAGCTGGCGAAATTACCATCGATACAGATAAAAATACAGTAGTAGTCCACGATGGTACAACAGCAGGAGGTTATCCACTAGCAAAAGCCTCTGATGTAGCGGCACTGGGCGGTGCTGACATTACAGCAGTTATTGCAGGTAGTGGTTTAACCGGCGGTGCATCAAGCGGCAACGCAACAATTAGTCTAAACTATGAGAACTTAGCAGGTAATTTGATACCTAGCTCAAACAACACTTATAGCTTAGGTTCAACAAGTAAAGTATGGAAAGACGTTTACGTTGGTCCAGGCTCACTTTATGTTAACGGACAAAAGGTACTTGCAGACAATAGTGGTACAATTACCCTTAGTGCTGATGCAGGTCAAAATCTTTCACTTGTAACAACTAGTGGCGGTGACTTAGAACTAAATTCAAATACAGGTGATATTCAGCTTAAGTCAAATATCATAGTAAGTGCAGGCAAAACAATTACTGCCAGCGGAGGCTTAAAACTAGCTAGTAACTTAGATGTTAACAGTCAATACATTAACAACTTAACAAATCCAGTTCAAGCACAGGATGCTGCAACTAAAGGTTACGTTGACGGTGCAAGCTATCTAACAGGTGGCGACGGTATTGATAATACAGCAGGTACTATTGCAGTTGACGGTACAGTAGTTCGTACAAGCGGAACACAAACAATTGGCGGTGCCAAGACATTTAGTGCAGATGTTGTTGTAAGCGGTAACTTAACAGTAAGCGGTACAACTACAACAGTTAACAGTGAAACAATTAGTTTAGCTGATAACTTAATTGACCTAAACAGCAACTTTACAACTGGCTCACCAACTGAAAATGCTGGTATTAGAATTAAACGCGGCGACAGTTCTGATGTACAAGTTCGTTGGAATGAAGCTGATGATAAATGGCAGTTTACAAACGACGGTTCAACATACGCAGATATGTTAACTACCGCCCAAGTTAAAGCACTATTCAGTGCAACAGACTCAGGTGGCGATGGCAGCTTCAGCTATAGTGACGGTGTGTTTACATATACAGGTCCAAGTGCAAATGAAGTTCGTGCCCACTTTACTGCTGGAACAGGTGTTACACTAACTGGTGGTAACATCAGCATTGGTCAGGCAGTCAGCACAAGTTCAAACGTAACATTTGATACAGTGTCAGCTGATTTAATTGGTAACGTAACAGGTAATTTAACTGGTAACGTTACAGGTACAATTACAGGTACAGTTACAAGCCTAGCAAACCATGATACAACAGATTTAGCAGAAGGTAGTAACTTATACTTTACTACAGCAAGAGCTCGTAGCAATATTAGCGTTGTAGATAATGGCGGTGACGGTTCACTAAGTTATGATACTGCTAATGGTGTAATTAGTTACACAGGCCCAAGCTCAACAGAAGTACGTGCTCACTTTACTGGCGGAGCAGGTCTAACATACACCACCGGTGAATTTGCTGTTGGCGCAGGTACAGGTATTACTGTAAATGCTGATGATGTTGCTGTAAACGTAACTTACATTAAATCATTATTCAGTGCAACTGATTCGGGTGGTGATGGTAGCTTTAGTTACAGCGACGGTGTATTTACATATGTTGGCCCAAGCCAGGCAGAAGCAAATGCTCGTATTGATGCTCGTATTAGCGTAACTGATGCTGGCGGTGACGGTTCACTTTCATACTCAGCTGGTGTATTTACATATACTGGTCCAAGTCAAGCAGAAGCAAATACTCGCATTGACGCACGTTTAAGTGGTACAAATGGTGTTAACTATAACAGCGGTGTAATTAGTTTAGAATCTACTACCGCAGGTAATGGTTTAACATTTAGCGCAGGTGTGTTAGATATTGGTGCAGGCGATGGTATTAGCGTAACAGCTAACGCAATTGCACTAGCAAGCACAACAGCCGGCGGTGGTTTAACATACACTTCGGGTGTACTAGCAGTTGGTGCGGGTAACTACATTACTGTAGCAGCAGATTCAATAGCAGTTGATGCTACAACTACAGCTACAGCAAGTAAAGTTGCTGCTCGCGATTCTAGCGGTGACATTTATGCTAATATTTTCCAAGGTACAGCAACAAGCGCACGCTATGCTGACTTGGCAGAACGTTATGAAGCTGATGCAATCTTAGAACCAGGCACAGTAGTATGCTTTGGCGGTGCTAAGGAAATTACCGCATGTGATCATGAAAATGACCATGCTGTAGCAGGTGTTGTTTCAACAGATCCAGCATACATGATGAACAGTGCTGCTGGTAACAACGATACTCACCCATATGTTGCACTAACTGGTCGTGTTCCAGTTAAAGTAGTTGGCCCAGTTGCTAAGGGCGATCTACTAGTTGCTAGCGGTGTTAAGGGCCATGCAATGGTTAATAACAATGCCAAAGCTGGTACAATTATCGGTAAGGCAATTGGTTCAAGCGACAGCGGCGAAGGCGTAGTTGAAGCATTAATTAATTTAATGTAATTAAATCTACACTTTAAACTAATTAGAAAGGGTGTACAGTAATGTATACCCTTTCTTTTTGATAAATAATAGTACAAGATTTATAACAGACAAATCTACACTTACAATTCACAAACCCACATAGACATTGACACTATAAAAACTTATTTCCTAAGTTGGGAGTCTTTGTGGAAGAAATCTTTAAACTCATAGCAGAAGTTGGCGCACCTATTGCTGGTTCACTAGCAATGGGCTTTTTCATTTTCCTTGTAATTAAACAATTACTTGAAGGTGTGGTAGAACAGGTTAAAACATTAACTATGTTCTGTAAATCGTTAGAAAATCGTGCAACTACTATGAGTAATGAAATGATGAAGATTGATCTGCTAGTTAGCAGCGCATTAGAACTAAAACCCGACATTGAACGCATCTCCAGAGCTAATAACTTTGTAGAAGATGGTAAAGTGGACGCAAGGAGAGACTAATGCTTTACGTAGATTATGTATTTGAAACAGCAGGCAACAATATTCTTTTTGATAAAGAACTAAGCCCCGACTCATTGAAAGTAAAAACAGGCGATAAGTTTGTTGTAGAGGTCAATGAAGACAATAGAATAATTTTAGTTAGAGTAGATGAAGAGAGCAAATAATGGACGGCATAGCTGATTTAATTGGTCAATTCGGGTTTCCGATTGTAGCTATGGTTGGCTTAGGCTACTTTATCTATTTCATATGGACATTTATTGGCGAGCACATTGATCCTGCATTGCATGATATGCACATTGCATTGATCCGAGTGATTGACAAAACTCGTATGCTAGACCAAGATATGATTAGACTACAACAGAAAGTTAATGTTGTATTAGAATACAGAGCAGTTCAAAAAATTATTGAAAAGGCTCAACAAGAAAAAGAGCTAGAAGCTCTTAAAGAACAAGTAAACACATCACATGTAGAGAAAGTAAAAGCAAAGCGAGGAGACACATGATGCTAAGAAAAATTAACATGTTTGTTTTTTCAGCTTTACTTGTTTCTGCATCGTCCGCTGGCGCTTCCGAAATTGTGCATCAATTTAATAGCCCAGCCTTTAGCGGTATTGGTTACACACAGCACGTTCTAAGTGTATACAACCAAGAACAGGCAGCTAAACAAAAAATCAAAGACGAAAAAGCACAAGCAGAAGCAAAAGCTGAATTAAAACTAATGCAAGATCCAATCTATCGTTTCAAGCAAGCTCTTGAAAGCAGAATGTATCAGGAACTTGCAAAACAAATCACTGATAACATCTTTGGCGAGGCAGGTATTAGCGAAGGCGTACTAGACTTCCCAACAGGTGGTACAGTGTCGTACAAGAAAGACGGCTCATTTATTACATTAACTATTACTGACGCTAACGGAACAGTAACAGTTATTAAAGTGCCAGTAGCAACAATGGTTAGCGCAGCAGGTGGTGGCTAATATGAAAAAACTATCTATAGCATTATTAGCAAGTGCAAGTCTTGCGCTAAGTGGTTGTGCAAGTTATTCACAAATGGATAAGTTGCTAACTAAAACTCAATTTCAAGATGCAAAAGTAGAACCTACAACTATCAACAAACCAGAATTTGTTCTGCCAAAGCCAGCTAATGGTCCTATGGTTGTTGCAGTATACAGCTTCTTAGATAGAACAGGTCAACGTAAGCCAAGTCCAATGGTTGCACAGTTAAGCAGTGCAGTTACACAAGGCTCAGAAACTTATTTGATCAAGGCACTTCAAGAAGTAGGCAACGGTGGTTGGTTTAAAGTAGTTGAGCGTGTTGGGTTAGACAACCTAATGAAAGAGCGTCAGATGATTCGTCAGATGCGCGAAATTTATGAAGGTACAAATGCAAAGCCAATGCCTCCAATGTTATTTGCCGGCGTACTTGTTGAAGGCGGCATTGTAGGTTATGACAGCAATGTTGTAACTGGCGGTAGCGGTATGCGTATCCTTGGTATTGGTCCACAAACACAATATCAAGCAGATATGATTACTGTAAGTTTACGTGTAGTAAGTGTTACAACAGGTGAAGTGCTTGTTAGCATTACTACAACTAAAACAGTTTATAGCTACATGGACAAGTTAGGCGTTCTACGATTTGTAGAAGCTGGTACTAAGTCAATTGAAGCTGAAATTGGCATGGGCGTGAACGAAAGCGGAAATCGTGCAACTAACATGGCTATCCAAGCCGCAGTAGTTGAAATGATTCGTGAAGGACAGAGAAAAGGCTTCTGGGACTACGATCCAAAATCTGTAGAAGAAATTAGACTAGCACAAGAAGCAGAAAAGAAAGCTAAAGAAGAAGCTCAGCTTCTTAATAAGCTAAAGCACACACTAAAAGGAAAAGAGAAGAAAGAAGCTGTAGAACCAAAGTTAGAAATTACTGATGGTTCCGGTGAGAAAATTAAAACAGGAGAGAGCTAATGATTAAGACATACAAAGGCTTGTTGTTTGGTCTTGTAATGGCTTTAGGCTCTACCAGTGCTTTTGCTCAGGTAGCAAGTACTACTAACAAAGTCTTTATTGACCAAGTTGGTAATAGTAACACAGTTACCTTAACACAATCAGGTAGTGGCAATAACATCGGCGTAAGCTCAAGTGATTATGCTACTATTACTGGCGACAGTAACACAGTAACAATGAGCCAGACTGGTGACAATAATAAAGCAAATTATAAAATAACAGGTAATGGTAACACATATACAAGTGTTGTATCAGGTAACAACAACGATGTACTAGTAACTTGCGGTACAAGCGCAGGTGCATGTACAGGTGTTATTATTGATCAGACAATTACAGGCAACGGCAACAAGTTAGTTGAAACCATTGCAG
>JACCDX010610073.1_pt1 | contig 11764 bp, 10 predicted proteins | sample 7449681 | NCBI WGS metagenome assembly JACCDX01 (sample SAMN15323450, study PRJNA562643) | freshwater metagenome | isolation source: river surface water | place: USA:Blue River Watershed | collected 2017-08-18 | reverse complement strand
TGCTAAAGCCGCCGGTATTTCTAAAGCAGCAGCAGGCCGTGCATTAGATGCAACAACAGGCGCAATCGGCAAAGCATTGAAAAAGGGTGACTTGGTAACATTGATTGGTTTCGGTACATTCTACGTTGGCAAACGCGCTGCTCGTAACGGTCGTAACCCACGCACTGGCGCAACAATCAAAATTAAAGCTGCTAACTCTCCAAAATTTAGAGCTGGTAAAGCACTGAAAGATGCTGTAAACTAGCGGACTTTGTTGGTCGCGATGGGTGATTAGCTCAGTTGGTAGAGCGTCGCCCTTACAAGGCGAATGTCGGCGGTTCGACCCCGTCATCACCCACCATCCGAACCGACAACCGTTTGTTTACTTAGTACATTGTTTTCAGTGTGCTAAAGACATTTAGGAGTGGTAGTTCAGTTGGTCAGAATACCGGCCTGTCACGCCGGGGGTCGCGGGTTCGAGCCCCGTCCACTCCGCCACGAATTACCAAATGCTTAGTGCATCAGTAGTTCAAATTAAAGCCCCGCAACTGCGGGGCTTTTTCTTTTCCCTCTTGCCGTTTTCAATTGGTTTTCTATTCAACAATATTCACGGCAGTCAACTTTTAGCACTGTAAACATCGCAATTCTAATGAGTCATTTTTTTAATTTTTGAACATTTGATGAATAGCTAACATGTTGAATTTCGTCTTTGTCACGATTTTATCCGAGCAGCTTTGTCTTATTTAAAAATTATGACTATAATCTTCAAAAAATATGATGTTCAGGATGTCACAAAATAATTCAAAAGCCTAAGGCTAGCATCCTGAGCATCAGCTAATAATTAAGCTGGGGAGTCGTAGGGTGAGATCTAAGCATTTAAAAAATTTCATTAGGTGGATACTGATGCCGCCTGCCTCAGTCATTGGGGCTTTCTTTATTGCCATATTTTTTGTATCAATGATTTGGTATTTTGCACAAATGATTGATTTTTATTCTGAAGAAAGTTGGTTTGTTGAATATGGCTTACCCATCATTTTTTCATTTTCTTTTGGTAACTTTTATTCAAAAATTGCCATGTGGATGGCACCCCATACCAAAGTGATCGCTGCGACTATTATGGTGCTAATTTTATCTTTCATCACGGTATTCGGTTTGTATTTTATATACATGAACCCGTAATATAAGTTGGATCATTTTGATCTTCATGTCGAGTGTTGCATCGCTATTACAGTAGCCGCGATATTCGAAATTCTAGATTTCAAAAAAAATAATTTAGATTTTTAAATTGCTTTGACTAAGCAGACACGGGATTTATTTTTAGCTTACGAAAGTGAATAAAACCAATAGAAAAGTCTGAGAAGAGTGAATACAAGTGGTTAGATCTTTTCATTCGGGTGATTACAACAATGGTTCTCGAAAATACTAAAAAACATTTGTCGTTTTTATCCCCTTCATCTTCTCCTCAATTTACCTGTACTATGAAGCAACAGAAGCACCAATCATTTCCCATCCAACAGCCATCGCAAATAAGGAGTTCATCATGGCGACCCAATCACAAATAATTGATATTGGTATTAGCGATCAACAACGTAAAGAGATTGCACAAGGCCTCTCTAAATTACTGGCAGACACCTATACGCTGTATCTCACCACGCATAACTTTCATTGGAATGTGACCGGTCCGATGTTTAATACTTTGCATACCATGTTTATGACGCAGTACACCGAGTTGTGGAATGCGGTGGACCCGATTGCAGAGCGCATACGTGCACTAGGCTTTCCGGCGCCGGGTTCTTACGCGCAGTTTGCCAAGCTGAGTTCTTTGACAGATGTGCCTGAATCGCCCCCTAAAGCGATGCAGATGGTGCAAATTCTGGTAAAGGGTAATGAGGCGGTTGCGCGGACTGCGCGCGAGGTGTTTGCGTTAGTGTCTGCAGCAGATGATCAACCTAGTGCAGATTTATTGACGCAGCGTATGGATATCCATGAGAAGACTGCATGGATGTTGCGCAGTTTGTTAGAGGAATAAGGCGTTGATATCAAGGCTAATATTTGTATCAGTGCCAATGCTTATATCAGTCCTAGGGCTTGCGCTCTAATCATGGCTTCGATTTTGCTGTTGGCACTCAACTTGCGGTAGATAGTCTTGTGATAGGTGTTCACCGTATGGGGTGAAATTTCTAGGCGTAGCGCGATGGCTTTCATGGACAGTCCTTGTGCTATGAGCCTTAATACGGCGAGCTCTCGCTGACTCAGTAGTTGGCGGACCTTGCTGCGACTGGCTTCAGATTTAATCCTACTTAAACGTCCAGCGATGGAATAGTGTTGTGCTAATGCGCGTATCTCTCGCACGTCCATATTGCTGGGGAGTTCTTTATTTCCCGCGGCAATTAACTTTTGTAACATCAGCGGTAGGGTTTCGATTTGGGTGATTTTGGATTCGCCACTGATCAGATATTGCGCCTTACCGCAATTGATTTGACTGGGGAGGCCAAAGGTATTGCTGAATGTATTGCTACAAATCAGATACAAACGCGATTGCCATTCGCAAACGAGCATTTGCGGCAGTTGACGGAACAAGGCGCTGATTTGGGAGTCCGAAGCTTGGGATATCATAGTCATGGCTATTATTGGTTTTGAGTGAATAAATTTATATTTGTAATTCCCCGATATTGTCCTATAAATAATTCAAAATTTGTAGTATTTGCTCAGCAAAATTAGCCTAACTTTGTTGCCCTATTCTTGCTTGACTTGCATCTGGATTTGTCGCGCATGCATGGGGTGTCTGTGGTATATTCACGGGTTTGAAATTTTCAATGAATAACGAAGGATAAAAAGCTATGTTGGACTTTGTTCGTAAAATAACCCAAGGCTGGGTGGCAAAGTTGATTCTGACCTTGGTGACAGTGCCATTTGTACTGTTCGGTATCGAGGCCTATTTGAAGAATGTGGGCAACAGTGCTGAGGTAGCCACTGTGTCCGGCGCTGCGCCGATTACCATTCAAGAGTATGGCGTAGCCTTACAGAATTTGCGTAACGAGCTTCAAAAACAAGGTCAAAAAGACTTGGCATTTTTGGATAGTTACGGTGGTCGTCGTGCCTTGTTGGATAGATTACTCAGCACACGTTTATTATCGGTAGAAGCACGTGCACAAAAATTTACTGTGAGCGATGCTTATCTGCGTGACTTCATTGTGAATCTGCCTGAATTCCAAGAAGGCGGAAAATTCTCGCAAACGGTATATGACAAACTATTATCCGCAAACCAACTGACCCCTTCGCAATTTGAGCAAAAAATCCGTGGTGAATTAGTAACCCAACAAATCCGCGACTCATTGCCTACCTTAGTGAATGCCAGCAGCAAAAGTACCGATTTGGCCTTGCAAGCAGAATTTCAACAACGTGATGTCAGCTTGGTGGAATTTAAAGCGCAAGACTTTTTGGATCAAGTCAAAGTAACGGATGAAGAAAGCAAAGCGTTTTACGAGAAGAACAAGGCTAAGTTCAAAGTGCCCGCGCAAGTCAAACTTGAGTTCCTGACTTTCTCCGCCACCAATTTATTACCCAAGATGCAAGTTACGGAAGAAGAAATGAAGCGTTTCTATAGCGATAATGCTGAGAAATTGCAGAATGGTGAGCAACGTCATGCCAGCCACATTCTATTGGCCTTTACCCCTGGTGCAGATGACAAAGCCAAACAAGAAGTGAAGAAAAAAGCCGAACAAGTATTGGCGGAAGTGAAAAAGAATCCTGCCAAGTTTGCTGATTTAGCCAAGAAGTATTCACAAGATCCTGGTTCAGCAGTCAAAGGCGGTGACTTGGGTAGCTTTGGCCGTGGTGCCATGGTGAAGCCATTTGAAGAAGCGGTGTTCAGCATGAAGCCGGGTCAAGTCAGCGAATTGGTGCAATCTGACTTTGGTTACCACATTATTAAATTGCTGGAGGTAAGTGGACAAGGTCAATCCTTCGAAAGCTTAAAGCCACAAATTCGTGCCGAGTTGTTGTACCAAAAAGCCTTGGCGAAATTCTCTGAAGATGCAGAAAATTTTAGCAACTTGGTGTATGAGCAATCCGGTAGTTTGAAGCCTGCGGCAGACAAGTTTGCTTTACAAATGCAAAACACCGACTGGATTGGTTTCCAAGAGGGTGCCAAGTTATTCAAGAACGATAAGTTGATGAGCTTGGTGTTCTCCGATGAGGTGCTGAAAGATAAACGCAATACTGAGGCGGTAGAAGTTGGCCCAAATACTTTGGTGTCCGCACGTGTGGTGGATTACAAGCCGTCTGCGCCTAAGGCTTTTGATGAAGTTAAATCCGCTATCGAGCAGTACCTAAAATTACAGAAAGCCGGCAAATTGGCCATCGCCAAAGGCAAGGCTAGCTTAGCCAAATTGGCTGCCGGTGATACTTCAGAGAAATTAGACTGGATTCCTGAAGTGACCATAGACCGTAAGAATGCACAAGGCTTGACCGATTTGGCAATGCGCAATGCGTTTGCCATCGATACCAGCAAGTTGCCAGCCTTTAAAGGGGTGGAAGACGCCCAAAAAGGTTATTTGATTATCAAGGTCACGGCTTTGCACGATCAATTAAGCGATGATGAAACTGTCAAACTTGCCTCAGTGAAAGCCTACCGTGCTGCCTTGGCAGAAGAATACTCGAATGCCTATATCGCCTCATTGAGCGCGAAAAACAAGGTGAAAGTGAATGACAAATTATTGATGAGCGGTAACGAAGCGCAACAGCAATAAGATTGTTTCACAGGTACAAAAAAAGCCCTATGTCATACATAGGGCTTTTTTATTGCTGTACTCAGCGCAACTAGCGATTCATTCCGCAGGCCATTAATCAATCACACCAGCAGCGGTGATATTCATACCACCGTCCACATAGGTAATTTCACCGGTTACCCCAGAAGCCAAATCACTGCACAAGAATGCAGATACATTACCGACTTCTTCAATAGTCACATTGCGTCTGAGTGGCGCGTGTTTTTCATTAAAGGTATACATCTTGTCGAAGTTGGCGATACCAGAAGCGGCCAAAGTTTTAATCGGGCCGGCGGATACCGCATTCACACGGATGCCTTTAGGACCTAAGCTTTGCGCCATATAGCGTACATTGGCTTCCAAGCTGGCTTTGGCTACGCCCATTACATTGTAGTTAGGCATGGTGCGCTCAGCGCCCAAGTAACTCACGGTCAATAAGCTGGCATCACGGCCTTGCATCAAAGGCAAACCAGCCTTGGCAAGCGCAGCAAAACTATAGGAACTGACGTCATGGGCAATACGGAAGTATTCACGATTGACTTTATCTAGGTAGTCACCATCCAAAGCGTCTTTAGGCACAAAAGCGACGGAATGCACCAAGATATCGAAACCATCCCAGTGCTTGGCTAAATCTTTGTACATTTGCTCGATTTGCTCGTCTTGGCTGACATCACATTGCAACACGATATTGGAGTCAAAATCTTTTGCTAGTGTCGCCACGCGGTCTTGGAATTTTTCCATTTGATAAGTGAAGGCTAATTCAGCCCCTTCGCGTTTCATGGCTTCGGCGATGCCATAAGCGATAGAGCGATTGCTCAATAAACCCACGATTAAAGCTCTTTTTCCGGTCAGGAATCCCATTTTTATTTCCTTTTTTACATGCATGCACCGCCAAACGGGTGGCGAGTGTATCGAGTTAAATGTGTTGGAGTTACTGATTACGCGGATCAAGTGCGTCGCGCAATCCCTCTCCAAGCAAATTATAACCCAACACTGTAATCAGGATGGCCAAGCCGGGGAATAAGGACAACCACCAAGCAAATTGAATGTACTCTTTACCGTCGGTCAGAATATTGCCCCATGAGGCTTGAGGCGCCTGCACACCCAAGCCTAGAAAGCTTAAACCAGACTCCACCAACACCGCACTGGCCACGCCCAAGACCGAGCTGACGATAATCGGGGTTAAGCTATTCGGTAATAGATGTTTGAAAATCAGCCGCATATCTTTGGCGCCCAAGGTTTGCGAAGCCAAGACAAATTCACGGTTACGCAGACTGAGAAATTCAGCGCGCACCAAGCGCGTGACTCCCATCCATGAAGTTAGGCCGATGACGATCATGATGTTCCAGATGGAAGGAGTGAGGAAGGCAATCACCGCCAAAATCAAGAAGAAGGTTGGGATGGACAGCATAATGTCCACCAAGCGCATCATAATGGTATCCACCCAGCCACGATAGTAGCCCGCCAATGCCCCGAGTACGATTCCAATGCTAGTGGCGATGCCGACTGCGACGATACCCACCAACAGCGAAATTCTTGCCCCAAACAACATACGCGACCAGATATCGCGACCTAGTGCGTCGGTGCCCATCCAGTGTTGCATCGATGGGGGTAGCAAGATGGCTTTGACATCAATGGCATTCGGATCATACGGGGCGATCCAAGGAGCCAACAAGGCCAATAACAGAATCAGGCTGATAATCAGCAAGCCCGCCAGTGCCAGCGGATTAGCGATGACTTTTCTCATTGCAGCACCCCTTTTCTTACTCTTGGGTCTGCCCAGGCATATGCCAAATCTGCCAATAAATTGCCCACTAGGGTAAGCGCTGAGCCTATGGTAAGTATGCCCATAATCACTGGAAAGTCGCGCATCAATACCGCATCAAAAAATAGCTTGCCCATGCCGGGAATGGCGAATATCGATTCGGCAATCACCGAACCACCAATTAAGCCAGGAATCGATAAACCAAAGATGGTAATCAGCGGTAACAAGGCATTGCGCAATGCATGACGGAACACTACCGTACGCTCAGGCAAACCTTTGGCCTTGGCGGTAGTAATAAAGTCCTGATGCAGCACCTCTAACATGCCGTTGCGCACAAATAATGAAATACCAGCTAAGCCAGTGATAGCGGAAATAAATACCGGCAGAATTAAATGCTTCAGGGTGTCCATGGCCTGCGCCAAGCCAGATAGCTTTTCTGCTCCCATCGAATGCAAACCGGAGATGGGTAGCCAATGATGTGCCACCCCGGTCCAATACATCAGCATCAACGCTAACCAAAAGCCAGGAATGGCGAAGCCAATAAACACAAATAAGGTAATACTTCGGTCTGGCAGCCGATTTTGTGTCAGGGCCGAAATGATCCCCAAGGGCAGGGCAATCAGGATAATCAGCGCCATACTCAATACATTAATCAGCAGAGTAATCGGCAAGGCCTCTTGTATCATGCCCAGCTTGGTATTGTTGTTCTCATCTGTGGTCTGCCAAAACACCGGACGTTGATGGCTGGAAAATGAATTACCAAAATCTAGCTTACTCATGCGCTCTAGCCATAAGCCATATTGCACAATCACAGGCTTATCCAAGTGGTAAAGCTCGCGCAGCTTTTGCCGTGACTCTTCGCTGGCTTTGGGATTGAATCCGGCCTCCGTGGTGGTGATATCACCCGGCGCTAAATGCATAATAAAAAACGATATCAAGCTGATGCCTATCAACATAGGAATCATCCAAAACAGACGTTTGAGTAAATATTTCAGCATATTAGTTTGCGCTTATCTCATTTCTGCGTAGCGAGGTTGGGATATACCATTCATAGGCGTTATGTCCAATGCCAGCAGGTGGGGCGGGGTTATCTATACCTTTGACCCGTTTATGGATGGCGGGCAGACCATAACCAGCAAATAGATATACGATAGGACTATCTTGATACAGGATTTCCGCAAACTGGTGATAAATCTGCATGCGTTTATCGGGGTCTAATTCCAAGCGACCAGTTTCCAATAATTGGTCAACTTGTGGATTTTTGTAACCGATAAAATTGAATTGGCCGGGTTCTTGTTGCGAGGAATGCCAAATATTAAATTGGTCTGGCTCTTGGCCTAAGCCCCAACCTAATACCACCGCACTAAAGTCACCCGTCTTGATAAAGCGACTGATAAAAGTCGCCCATTCCACCACGCGTATGGATACATCCACACCAATTTCTTTGAGTCTACGTTGGATCAGCACTGCGGTCATTTCACGCTCTTTATTTTGATTGGTCAAAATTTCAAAGCTCAAGGGCTGACCGTTTTTATCGACGATGCCATCACCATCATGATCACTGTAGCCAGCTTCGGCTAATAAACTTTTGGCTTTTTCTGGATCGTAAGGATAGGGGCTAAGTTTGGGGTTGCTCCAGCGTGTACCGGGTTTATAGGGGGATGAAACAGGCTCGCCCAAGCCCAGTAATACCCCATCAATAATTTCTTGTTTATCGATGGCGTAGTTAAACGCTTTGCGCACACGCACATCATCAAATGGTTTACGCTTCAAGTTAAAGCCCAAGTAGGTATAACTATTGCCCAACTCTTTATACAGATTAAATTGCTGATTCAGCTCAGGACGGGCAGGGAAGATGCGGGCATATTGCACCGAATTCAGTCCCATAGAGTCGATGTTGTCGGCCATCAATTCGAGGAACTGAGCAGCTTTGTCCGGAATAATACGCGACATCAAACGTTCTATTCTGGGCGGCCCTTGCGTGGCATTTGGATTACGCACCAGACTAATGCTCTCGCCATTTTTCCAACTGGCTAATTGATAGTAGTGGCTGCCGACAGGGTGACGCGCGAAGTCAGTATTGTTGATATCTTGACCTTGCAAAATATGTTTGGGTAATACATGTAAGCTGGCCCATGAATCCAAGGCGGGGGCATAGGGCTGGGCATAGCTCACCACAAAGGTTTGTGCGTCTGGCGCACTGGCATTTTTGACTAATTTATAATCTGCGCCATAAGGTGTACGGGTTTTATCATCGGTCATCACTTGCCATGTAAACAATACATCTTCACTGGTCAGTGGCTGACCATCGGCCCATTTCAGATTGGGTTTGAGCTTGAAGATGATGGTTTTTTTGTCGGCGGATACTTGCCAGCTTTGAGCGAGCTCGCCAGTCAATTCAAGATTTTTGTCATATTTAAGTAGGCTATTAAAGATATTACCCGCGATGGCGGAAGCCGAAGATTCACCCGCCAACATGGCAATCAAACCACTAGGCTCGCCAGACAATGCGTCTATCATCGTCCCGCCAGATTCTGCCGGAAAGCTTTCATCTAGTTGGCCATGCTTTGTGCGACTGGGACTATCGCAGGCCGTCAGGCTCAACGCCAATAAACTAGACAGTAGCATAACCAGCCAGTGGTGCAGTCGCAATCGATGGAAAAAGTAAGAAGAAATCATAACCGCTTTTAATTAATGGGCTTTCTTCTGACGCTTGGCTTTGGATTTAGTTTCTTTGCCGCCCGACTTATCTATGTCAGATGCTAAACCGCTACTGTCAGGGGCGCTGGCACTGATGCTGAGGCGTTGACCAACCTGAATTTCCTGTGAGCCCAGCTGATTATTTTGCACAATTTGTTGCACGCTGACGCCATATTGTTTGGCTATCGAGAATAGTGTTTCTTTGGCTTTGACGGTGTGGGTGAGCGGCGCACTTTCTGGACTATTGCCGCTAGCCTTGGGTGTCGCCAGCTTGTGATCGGCCAGTTGAGGCTCGTTTAAATTGGCCGCGGAGGGGTGATTTCTATCCGGTACCAACAAAGGCTGGGCGCCCACACCAGCGCGCGGAGTAAGATCATTGGCCTCACGTAGACTGGCCACATCGATGCCAAATTTCTTGGCAATTTTATCCATACGCTCACCACGCTTGGCATGATAGGTTTGCCAGTTGACCAGCGGTTTATCGTAATTGGCTAAATTGGTTTGAAAGGTTTCCGCTGCACTCACCGGCAACAGAATTTCATGCACCGCACCACTGCCATTTAATACTGGGCGGTTGTATTCGGGATTGAGCAAATTAAATTCTTCTAGGCTAATCTCAGCCAACTCAGCCGCCACTTTGGCATCAATTTTGTCGGGTGCCGTGACCTGTTTGAAGTAGGGTTTGTTGGGGATGTAGTCTATGCTTAAACCATAATTCTCCGGCTTGCTCATAATATTCTTGATGGCTTGCAGCTTGGGCACATAATTCTTGGTTTCGCTGGGCAGCGGTAAGCTGGCATAGTCAGTTGGTAAGCCTTTGCGACGATTGCGATCGATGGCACGTTGCACCGTGCCTTCGCCGGCGTTATAAGCGGCCAAGGCCAAATCCCAAGTGCCAAACATAACATGGAGTTTTTGCAAATAATTCAGTGCCGCATCGGTCGCCGCTGTAATATCACGCCGGTTATCGCGCCACCAGTCTTGCTTTAGGCCAAAGGTCTTGCCAGTTTCAGGCATAAATTGCCAAATACCGGCCGCTTTGCTGCGCGAAAAGGCTTGTGGATTAAAGGCACTTTCTACCATAGGTAGCAGCGCAATCTCGCTAGGCATGCCGCGTTTTTCTACTTCGGTGACGATATGGTAGAGGTAGCGTTGACTGCGAGCCACCATGCGCTGCACATAGTCTGGACGGGCCGCATACCAAGCTTCATGATTTTGTGTATAAGGGGAATTGATTTCCGGCAGACTGTAACCGCTAATAATTCTTTGCCGTAAATCGATATTCGGATTGCTGCTGTCGATAGCTTTATCGCTGTCCGGCAAATATTGACGTGCCGGTTGTTGCAAATTTTTATTTAGATTGAAACTGGGATCTAGCGCGTCATTACTGGGATTATCAATCACAATAATGTAGTCACCCATCAGATTGGTATCGGCATTGCTGTGGGATGCAATCCACATTAGGCTTAGAGCCGTGACCAAAATAGTTTTCAACCGCATGCGTTTGCCCTACCAATACAAGCCTAAAACAAGCCGCTGATGGTAGGCAATTCAGCCACTCCAGTCAATGCAAAAGATGCAGCAAATATGCGCAATTTTTAGCACTATCCGGCGCCAAGCCAAGTGCTAAAACAGATTACGTCGCGCACGTAACTCGGTAAATATTTTTAGCGGGTTAGCATCTGGCATCCCCAACTGCTGTTTGATGCTGGCTTGCTCGCAGCGTAAAAACGGGTTGATGGCCAACTCTTGTTGGATAGAGCTGGGCAGGCTAGCTTGCTGTTGTTGGCGTAAGGCAGCTATCTGCTTTTGATATGTCTGTAATGCGGGATTATTGGGTTCTACCGTGAGCGCAAACTGAATATTTTTTTCGGTGTATTCATGCGTGCAATACACCTTGGTGTCGGCAGGTAGTTGCGCTAATTGATGCAGTGAGGCAAACATTTGAGCGGGTGTGCCTTCAAACAGGCGACCACAACCAGCGGAGAACAGTGTGTCACCGCAAAATAAATGGCCAGGACTGTAGTAGGCGATATGGCCTAAGGTATGTCCGGGTAGGTGCATCACTTCAAATGTGGTAGCAATTTCCGGCAAGTAAAAGCTTTGTCCATGGGTTACTGGAATATGATTAAATGCATATTGTTCGTAGGCGGAGGCATACACTTTGGCGCCTGTTTGACTTAGTAAGCGCGCCACCCCGCCGATGTGATCTTGATGATGGTGAGTGATCAATATGTGGCTAAGGATTAATCCGTGTTCAGCCAAAGCTGCTAGCACCACATCAGGGTCGCCGGGGTCAACCACCACGGCATACTGTTGATTGTGGAGCAACCAAATATAATTATCGGTAAATGCGGCAATAGGACGAATTTTGAGCATATGAGCACACGGTGAAAATGAAACCCAGCAAGCAATTTAACAGCCAACATACTAGCGCAAATCCTGCCACCCCGGCAGATTGGTTTCATCATCCTATTGGTCAAATGGTATGTCAGGAAGAGCAAGCCTTGTACGACGATTGGGTGAGTAATCTGTTTGGTTACCATGCTTT
>JACCDX010185503.1_pt1 | contig 11768 bp, 20 predicted proteins | sample 7449681 | NCBI WGS metagenome assembly JACCDX01 (sample SAMN15323450, study PRJNA562643) | freshwater metagenome | isolation source: river surface water | place: USA:Blue River Watershed | collected 2017-08-18 | reverse complement strand
CGATGATTCAGCCTCCCAAGCGGGATGTCAAGCCGAATGAAGCCAATCTGTATTTCTTTTACACGAATTGGTGTGGTTTCTCGCAGAAGGCCATGCCCGAGTGGGAGAAGTTGAAGGACGACATGTATTTTGGAAAGACCCATGTCAATTTGGTTCCCGTGGATTGCGAGGCAGATCGCACCAAGTGTACTCTCTATGACATTCAAGGATATCCCACCGTTCTCTTAGAGACAAAGGCGGGCATTCATGAGTATACCAAGCGAGTGACGCATTCAGGACTTATGTCCTTCCTCCGCGATACGCTTGGTGAGGAACGTCAGAACCTGTAAATACCCTTGTTGAATGAGTCGTTTCTTGTCATCGGCCTTGATGTCATGAATCACGTGAACCTTGTCTTCCTTGAACCAAATCGCATATTTCGAGGCGGGCGGATGGCGTTGTCCACAATACAATTGCTTGACAAGCTCGACGATATTCAAATCTCGCGGGCGTAAGGATTGGGGTGTATACGACACAACAAATGAAAGACAATCTTTCGGCAGATATTCATCAAAGTAATACATGTATACACCTCCATCCACATAGACTTGCTCATACACAATTTGTGGTTGAAAGAAGCATGGAATACAACACGATGCTTTGATGGCTGTCAGAATAGGAACTTGTCCTGTGAAAAACACAGGTCTTCGTAACGTCAAGTTTGACGCTCCGATGAAGAGTTTCTGCGGTGCGTCCGCAATGACCTTGTTGCGTAAATCGACACCTTGTTTCAAAAATGCCTTGATGATGGATTGTTCCACTTCATCCATAGACAAGAGACCACACTTGTCGACCAAGTCTGTAAACATCGAAAGTTTCGGCTCCCGAACTACAGATTTCAAGTGCATCGATTCATCAATCATCTGCTGAATTTGTTCGAGTTTGAGGTTGAAGGCAAGTGCGGTTGCGATAATACATCCAATCGAGTATCCGTAGATGCCGTCTGGAAAGACTAGCTTGTCTTGAAATTCCAACAGTGCTCGTAATCCACCCAGATGAAGGGCACCTCGCATTCCGCCACCCCCAAATGCGATGGAACGAAACATTTGTATATCTCAGTAGTAAGCATGTTGAAGGCTCGTGACGTATGGGAAGAACAAGAAGCACGCAAGGAACAGCGTATGGCTGCCATGCGTCCTGTTCTCGCACAGCTCTATGCGAAAATTCGGAGACAGGCGATTCATTCTCCGACTGCTCCCTATGTGGTGTTTGAGATTCCGTCGTATGTCTTTGGGTATCCTCTCTTTCAGTTGTCAGAAGCACGCGATTATCTCCTTCACGTGCTTCAGACCTCTGGATATTTGGTATGGGTTGTGGATGAGAAATATCTATTTGTGTCGTGGATGAAGACTACATCCAGAGGGTCGAATTACCGTCCTCCACTGGTGACCAATTACCGTCCACAAGTATATGGCGAGGGTGCGTTAGGAAACATGTTGCGATAAAGAAATGGAGGTCGAAGCTGTAAAATCTCGATTGTTTCAAGTTCCATTGACCCCTACAGATGTTAGGATTTACGAGCCTCCCCCAAATCAACCTCTGATCAATCCTACCAATTGTGGTGCAGTGACTGGACAACTGTTGGGACTTGTTTCAAAACAGGCAGCAGTAAGTATGACTGCTCAGCAACAGGGAGTGTTTATAGATGAATGGGTTAGACATCTCAACGTAACGGCAGGTGGTAACGTATATATGTCAGAGGAAACAACGGTGGACGAAATACATAATCAGTTGTTTGAAGGGAATGCTACAATGGTATTGTTTCTGCGTCCAGCTGGGATGGGACATTACGTGGTTTTGGTAAATCATAAGCACAAAACCTACTTGCTAGACCCACAGGTAGGAGAAACAATTCCGTATGAGGGAATACGAAATTATCTACAAACCACAGGGCTGACAGGTCAGATACTTGTTGTGAAAAGTATGGAACCGAGAACAAAAGAACAACATGAAGACGTCTTTATCGACGACTTGCTAAGTTGGCAGATGTCCGCATGTAAACTAGGTGGAAAACGTAAAACACAAAAGAGAAAACATCGCAAATCGCGTTTGAGACGTAAGCGGAATAGCAAGACGAGGAAGTAATGGATGTGCTTCTAGCACCAGACCCTCGGTATCCGCGATCGGATGCTCCGAATCGTATTTTGATGGCATCATCCTTGACATTTCTGCTGCCTATGGTAGCCGCTTTGAAAGCTGATTCCATGTATGCGGCTGCTGTGTCTGGAAACTTGGCTGTGACATCCTTCTTCTATCATATGACCAAAGACGTACATTACTTTTGGGTTGACCAATTCGCATGTTTCTTGTATATTGTTGCTGCAGTGTATGAGGTCGTCTTTCATAAGAAACTCTTTCATCAAATTCTTGTAGGGGCAATCGCCATCTACACAACGGTGATTTACCACTATGGTTATCTCAATCAATGTTACATTTGGGATTCGGACTGTTCTCTTTCTGCCGCACATCATGCGGGAATGCACATTGTCTCTGCTCTTGCGGGTGCCATCACATTTCTTGTGGATGAATAATGCGAATCTATCAGTGGTATTTCTTCATTCTCAAAGGCCTCATTTTGTCCCAACTAGTCCTGACAGCTGCGGGATTCCAAGTGAAGGAGAGCCCGTTCTTCTTGATTGTGGATACAGTGTTCAAAGTCTCGTTAGGTCTCTTCTTAGGATTCTTCTTCTGGCCCTATCCACCCAAGGGAATGAATTGGGAAGATGGTCTGATTATCTCGATTGGCGGATTCCTGATTCTCACGCAAATCGAGTTCCAACCGATTGTGAAGCTATATGAAACGCGTGACAAGGTAATTACACACACTGTGTCTGCGGTAAAAAACGAATGAAAACGCTCTCAGAAGAAGACACCTCATGGAGTGTGGTCATGATACCATTGAAATCGAAGAAGGTGAACGAATTTGTACATGTTGTGGAAGTATACTCGGAAGTTACATTGATGAAGGTGCAGAATGGCGAAATTATGGAAATACAGATGATGACCCCTCACGAACAGGAACAATTACCTCGGAACTCCTTCCGAACTCCTCGTATGGAGGCATGATGATGCGAAAGCGTTTGCCCAATCAATCTGAAGAATCCAAGTCCATCGCGAAACTCTCGGCATGGTCGTTCTCGTCGCACGGCGAACGGTCTTGGATGGGAATCTTTGACGCCATTCAGTCCACTGCGGTTCGCTATGGATTGACCAAGGCCATTGTGATGGATGCCTGTGGACTCTATAAGAATGTAGAAGACTCACAAAAGACACGTGGCGAGACTCGTCGTGCTCTTATGGCAGCAGCTATCTTTACCGCCTGTCGTAAGAACGATGCGACACGAAGTCATGAAGAAATCGCAGACATGTTTCAAGTCAGCATTCGTGCCCTATGTAAGGCTCTGAGTCGGTTTGATGACGATGTAACATCAGTTCTCAGTACACAACTGGGTATCGCAGAACGTATCTGTGCAGATTTGGAGTTGCCAGACAAGGACCGCGACGAGATTGTGCTTCATCTCCAGAGACTTCCGGAGATGGAACATACACCCAAGACCATTGTCGCAGGTGTTGTGTGTATTGTGCTGGGTGGTCAACTTCAGCGTGTCTCGGAAGTATCGGGTGTATCGGTGGTGTCTATACGCAAGATTGTAGAGAAGCTCAAGGCATTGGGAAATATGTAATCGCCCATGTATAGGTTAGGTCTCCGCCCGTTGTATTCGAGATATTGATGCTGTTGGTTGTAAAATTGACAGTTGTTGTTGCCGACTTGTTGGACGAGAGATTGGAAACCACAGGTGTCGTTGTATCCAGAACAAACGACGTACGACCATCAAAGTTTGTTGTTCCCGAACTTACGGATACAATCACAATACCCTTTTTCAATGTTCCGATGGATACGTTTGAAGTATTGGAGACCACGTTTGAACCCGTGAGAGACACAAACCCGCCCGTCGAACGAGTGACTGCGTTACTGAAGTCTAGAGTTCCAAATGCGTCTGCCGCACGAAAGTTTCCATTGACATCCAATGTTCTGCCTCCAGGAAGAATATTAATACCCAGCTGCCCTTGGATACGTGCGTTTCCTGAAATGTCTAGATTGTTGTTGACATCGACAGGAGTGAGTGGGCCTCCTAATCCCACCCAATTCAAACACAAGTCGGCGGCAATCGGAATCTGGTTACTATATCCGATACGAATCTGATTGGACGCACTCACGGGAGCAATGCTGTGTCCGATGAAAATATTACTGTTTCCCCCCGTGCCGGTAGAAGACCCTATAAAGATATTCGAATCACCGTTCCCGCCTGAATCCGCACCAATCGAAATCACATCGTCAGCGTTTGAACTGCCCTGCCCCGCATAGTATCCAACATACACGCAGTTGGAATCATTGGAAATACTTGCAGCCGCTCCAACTCCCAGTGCCGTAACATTTCGACATGCTTGTAAGAAGTTGTAAGGGTTGCCGGCATTCCTTCCAACATAGACATTGTCGTTCGAGTCGCCAACTGCAGCAGTAAACACATTCACACTGTTTCCTGAATATGTGTCAATGTTGGACAACTCCAGCCTTGGCGTGAAGTTGAATGTAGTGCTGTCATACGTATAGATAGGCCGAAATACGTTTGACAGATAGTTCTGGATTCCCGTGGTGTTCATTGTATATCATTTAGTTGTTTTCTGTATATACTATACAGCGATGTCCTTCACCCTGTTCCCCATCAAGCCCTCCGAGCAGCACCTGTTTGACATGTATAAGAAGTCTGTGGCTTCTTTTTGGACTCCCGAGGAGATCTCGTTCGTCAAGGACGGCGACGACTGGGCAAAACTCAACGACGATGAACGCCATTTCATCAAGCGTATTTTGGCCTTCTTTGCGGGTTCCGATGGGATTGTCCAGGAAAACCTAGCGACTCGCTTCCAGAGGGAGGTGGACTCGCAGGTCGTCAAGCTGTTTTACAGTTTCCAGAATGCGATGGAGGGTATCCATGCCGAGACCTATTCTCTTTTGATTGACACGTATGTGAAGGACGAGGAGGAGAAGAACCATCTGTTTCAGGCCATCGACACGATCCCTTGTATCGGCAAGAAGGCCAAGTGGGCACTGAAGTGGATTGACTCGCAGGATGACTTTGCAAAGCGACTGGTGGCCTTTGCAGCTGTCGAAGGAATCTTCTTCAGTGGTGCGTTCTGTTCCATCTATTGGCTCAAGAAGCGTGGTCTGATGCCGGGTCTGACATTCAGCAATGAACTGATTTCTCGTGATGAGGGTCTTCATACTCTCTTTGCGGTGGCTCTGTATCATACGCTCAAGGACAAGTTGTCGGAGGAGACGATTCGCGAGATTCTGACAGAGGCGGTAGAGATTGAGAAGGAATTCATCTGCGACGCTCTACCTTGCTCGTTGATTGGCATGAATGCCAAGATGATGAGTCAGTATATTGAATTTGTGGCCGACCGTCTGGCAGTCCAGTTGGGCTGTCAGAAGATTTTCCGTGCACAGAATCCTTTTGATTTCATGGACATGATTTCGCTGGAAGGCAAGACCAATTTCTTTGAGAAGAAGGTGTCGGAGTATTCTCGCGTGATGGACATGGTCGACAATATCCGCCTGGATGACGAGGATTTCTAAGCAATGTATAATGGCCAACGAAGTGTATGAAGAACTACTAGAAAGCATCCGAGAGGACTCGGATGAAGACTTTGAGGACCTGTTTGGAGATGATGATGCGATGTTTGTTATCATGTTGAGTCTAACCGAGCAACAACGATTGAATGTTTTGGTTGAGAAGAACATTCGCATATTCAAGGGTGTCAATGAATATGCCAAAGAGTTTCTCACCAAGACCACGGAAAGTCTTGCGAGGTTGGAAGAAGGAAAAGACAAGGAGTTAGTAAAAGCAGGGCAACGTAAGATTGTTGAGGCACTGCTCAAGAAGGACGGACTGACACCGGAAAACAAGAGTGCCCTAAACAAGGCACTTGCCAGTGTGTTTGTTGCTGCCCCTGCTGCGGGTGGGCGTAAGATGACACGGAAATACTGTAAGAAGACTCCCTGTAAGAAAATGGGCTTTACGCAGAAAGCATCATGTCGCCCGTATAAGAATTGTTATCGAAAGTAGACTTACTGGCCTAGAGACGCCTCGCAGTTGCCACTGGGGTGAACACAACCCGGGGTGCCAGTTCCAGGGCACTTGTCGGTTGGTGTAGAGCCAGGAGGGCACTGGATCTGAGCTACGCTAAACATCTCACGACCCGTTACCAGACGCAGCACCCAAGCGACCAGCATAAACCCAACCACCAGCACCAGGGAATATACTAGAAAGTTCCCCACAAATCCAGCAAATGTCTTTGCATTGGACGCGGCAAAGAACGCCGTGCCTGTCCAGAGACCTTCCATTAGACCACCACCTTTCTTGCCTGCCATTTACTCTGAACGCAGGAAAAAAGCCGGCGTTTAAAGAAGACGCAACTCCTCTGGACAAGGAATAAATGGAGTTTGAACATGCTGCTATTGCTCTTCTTGCGTCTATGGTTCTCGTTCTAGCAGGTATGGTCGGGTGGCTGTACTGGCAGCAGACGCGTATGTTTCAGAATATGAACAACATTGTGATGGTGGTTGGCGAGCTGGCCGCTTCACGCGATCCTCAGCCCGAGCCCCAAGTCGAACCTGAGCCTGAGAAGGAGGAAGAAGACGACCGCGTGTCGGTGGATGGCGAAGAGACTGCTGCACCCAAGGAGCCTGTGATTATCGAGGGTCCTCCCGCAGACGATGGCGTGGATGGTCTGGAGAGCAAGTCCAAGAAGGAGCTTCAGGACATTCTCACGAAGAAGGGCATTCCGTTTGGTAAGGGTGACAACAAGAACGCACTGATTTCTCTCTTAAAGGCAACTGCGTAAAGTCTCGTTGAAAGACAATGGCGTCGAAAGAAGAAGAAATATTCGGGATTGTAGCATCTTCTATTTCGTTTCTGGACTCTGACCTTCAGGAGAGGGTATTGAAGTCTGTTGCTGCTACAATGATGGACAAGGGATACGATGAGACAAAGATAAGAGACGTTGCCCAAACATATGATGTCACTCTAGACGGTGGTAGAAAGAAGAAACGCACACTTACAAGAAGAAGGAAGAGTAAGAAGTAATGAAAGTGGTATCCTTTGACGTTGGATTGAGGAATCTGAGTTATTGCGTGATGGAAGGAACATCGCGGAAGGATGTCAAGATTCTGGATTGGAACATTATTGATGTATTGGGCGAGAAAGCAGGTGTAGGGGCAGCGAGATGTTTTCGGTGTCAGGCAGCTGCACGGTATGAACATGCGAGTGAAGGGACATTTGCTTGCAGCAAGCACACACCGAAACAGAAGAAGAACATCACCAAGGCTGCACTGAATAAGAAATCCGCACATGAGATTCAGTGTGAAGTGGAGACTTGTGGACTGCGAACAGACAAGACCAAGAAGGCAGACTTGGTGACGTTGCTCTACAACCACTATCGTCAGAATACGTGGAAGAAGTGTGTTCAGTCTTCCATGTCGGGCTCAGTATTGGATTTGGCACCTGCGATCATTGCTTCGTTAGAGGCACGCACGAATTCATGGAAAGGTGCCGATTTGGTGGTTGTCGAAAATCAGCCAGAGCGTCGCATGTATGCTGTGCAAGCGATGCTCCAGATGTATTTTTCCATGAAGAATCTGAAGTGTAGTGGTATTTCTGCCGCACACAAGTTATCCAATATTGTCACGATTGACGATGTGGTTCATACGTACAAGGGACGCAAGAAGACAGGTATTGTTCATGCGTATGCTCTGGTTCCCAAGGAAAACCAAGAACACTTTGACAAGCACAAGAAGAAGGACGATTTGGCGGATTCGTTCCTTCAAGGCTTGTGGGCTTTAGAGCACCATCAGCGGAAAGATTGAACGCTGTTCAGAGGGTGTAAACAAACCATACTCCACCAACTTCATTTGCAACCACCACAGCCGTATCCTCATTTCGTCTAGGGTTGCGTCTGGTGTAGACCTTACCCACTTCTTCTGTTCCCGAATGTAGTCACGGAGGGCTTCATAGGGACGACTATCCATGACATACGCTGCCATATTGTCGCCAAAGTGAATCTCATTCCCATTGTCAAACGAAAACAAACTCAGAATCTTGTAGTATCGCATACGCGTTACTCCCAGTGCCTGAAGTCCTTCTTGGAGTTCCTGAAGTAGAACAGAGGACATTTATGTGAGTATCATGACATCACTTTAAATGTTACGGGTGGAGAACCCAAGTCTTCATATTCCTTCTTCACAAAATCCAGCCATTTCAATGTAGGTTCAATTGCAATCGCAGTAGGATTCTCCAGAATGCCTGGAGTCTTGTTGATGCGAATTTCTTCACGAGCTCTTGCTTCAATGCGAGGGTCCATCTCAAATCCAGGTGGCACTTTGCCCTTGTGCTTCACAATGTAGAACATGATACATTGTGCTCTATCAATCGCTTGTTCCATGGGCAAATAGATGGGAATGTCAGACGTCGCATACGCGTCTAGCTTGGGAAGGAGAGCTTTGATTTGTGGTGCGAGTCTAGCAGGTGGCTCTTTGTACGATGGAGATGATGCGGATGGGATGAATCTCTTTAATCCTGCTTGTAGATTTGCGTTCGCCTTGTTGTATTGTTCTGCAACAATCTTGTAGCGATGATAGAAGGCACCCAAAATCGCGAGCGTTACATTGCCTTCCAGCTGTTTGTACTCGTCTGCTGTATTTCCTAGCTTGTCCGACCACCATCTCACCATCCCTCGATACGAAAAGTCCTTGAGACGGTCATACGTCCACGTCTCGCCATCACCATGAATGATGCCTGTCTGTATGACATACCCAACTCCGAAACCAGCCTCTCGCATTTCACGTGTAAAGCCTTCCTTTTCACAATCTAGATTTCCACCCCGTTGTTTCCGTGTTTTTCTTCGTTGGCGTCGTGTCTTTCGTTTCATTGTCTTCACGCGGTAGAACTTTCAGAAGGAAGGCATGGAGAAGAAACAAGAAGAATGGACATCGACCTACTCGTCAATCCCAAAATCGCCGGAACCGCTGACTTGGAGACGGTAGACATTCCCACACTGAGCTTTGAGGATGTCTCTGCTCCTGCGGTCTCCGAGCCCTCCGCACCTCGTCTAGTTCCCTCGTTCGAGGAGACGGGTCCCGTCAAGCTGGCTGGTCTGGATAACTTCAATGCCGAGCCTTACGTTCCCGCAGCACCCAAGCGAATGTCCGAGGAAGCTGTCCAGCGTGAGAAGTATGAGATTCTTCGCAAGTTCGAGCGTCTGTCCAAGCTCGGTGTGCCGATGCGAAAGCGGTTCACTATTGACAGTCCGCTGGAGGAGATGAAGATGGAGCTGGATTTCATTAAGCGGGAAAAGTCGATGGACGCAACCATCAAGCAGTTCTCCGAGTGGTTCGTGACGGGCATGTCTGCAATGGAGTATGGTAGTAAGAACATTGCATTCCTCAAGGCGTTTGGTCTTCAGCTGGATGGTCTCTCTGAGGCAGCACAGATGAATGTAGCCGATCTCGAGGATGACTTTGAAGAGCTGTACGATCTGTATGGCGAGAATATGAAGATGCACCCTCTTGTGCGTATTCCGCTACGCACGTGCATGATGGTTTATATGGTTCACCTAACGAATCAGATGACACGCAAGTCAAACATTCCCAACATTGACGATATTATGCGTCAGAACCCTGACATTGCACGCCAGTTGGCTGGAGCTGCAATGCAACAGCAGATGCGTGGGTCTGCGGCTGTTCCTCAGCCGACGGCACAACCCGCGGCTAGTAACCCTCTGAGTGGACTTATGAATTTTATGCAGGGTGCGACTGTCCAGGCACCGCCTCCACCTGTCGCGAATCCCATCCCTAGACAACCTGCAGAATCTAAACCTATCCAGGTTGCAACCATTCCCCAGCCCAAGAAGAAGGTTAGTGTAGCTCCTCCTCCAGCCCCTGCGGCTCAGATGAGAGCACCTCCTAGTATTGATGACCTTCTGAAGGATATCAAACAGAGCGTCCTACCTCCCGCAGGCAATGGACCGCCGCCTCCTGAGAAGGTTGGCAAGTCCACCAAGAGCAAGCCCGGATCTACCGGCAAGAACTCAGTCGTCATTAAGCTGTAAACATGGGAGGAATCGACTCATCCACCGCAGGCTGATCGACCTTCTTCTCTTCCGTCTCCATCTTCTTCTTATTCTCCATTCCCTCGCGACTGCGAGAGGACACGCCCTGTGCAATGATGATAAACCCGGCCGTCAGGAGCAGAGAAACCACAATATCACGCGTGCCCACAAAACACACTGCGAAAACGGCAATTCGCCGCAGCACAAGGTTCCGATTGTATTCATCGGGGTTTGTGCTGAGTTCGTCCACTAAATGACGAGACCCAATATTGAGGATAATGAGCATAATGCCCAGAAAGAGCTTGTTGTCGTTGAGAATCTCAAGCATTGTTTTTAAGCAGGAGCAAATTCACCGCCCGCCTTCTCCTTGCTGTAGGGCGTAAAGGACTCTACGGTGGTAGGCTTGGAGGCGTTTGCCATCTCCATCTGGGCAGAGACAGCACCCGGTGTCGTGCCACCTGCAGGGCCGCCGTTGGAGGTAGACGAGGACTTGCACTTGCCCTCCGTAGCATCCCACGTCATGGTCGCATCGTTACAGGTAGGCGGGCGAGTCTCGGTACCCTTCTCGCACGTCTTCTTTTCCATACTGTAGATGAACTCGTCGGGACACTTGTAATCCGTGCTCGTCGTTGCAGGAGGAGGTGTCATACCCGTCTCACCCTCTAGATACTCACGCAGAGATCCAGAACGCATGAAAGCAACCAGTAGCAGTATTGCAACGGGGCAGCTGACATACTTCCACGCGTAGACGAAAGTTCCCAAAGCCACCACCTTGCCAATGGGAGTCGCAAAGAACTGCTTCATCTCATAGGGACAAGGCACAAAGGCAATATACAGAATCAGTGCGGCAATGGCAATCCACTCGTTGCGACCCGTCAGCATCATTTATACAAAACTGTCATATTTTTTACCGTTTCAAAGTAATGAACTACTCCACGTTGGAGGATGCATACGGAAGTTCATTCAAACAGCGGGCTCCCATCACCAAACCTGAGGGAAAGCACATGTTTGAAGAACCCATCGCCAAGCCTGAATTTACAAGTTTGGAGAAGAAGTCGGCAGAATCCATTCGCAAGAACCAGAGTGTGATTGACTCGCTGAAGGATTCTCTGCCACTGGATACGAATCCTATGACAGAGAACTTTGTGGTTCGCGAACAACCCGTTCAGCAGAGGATGCGGACTCGTGAGCATTTTGCAGGCTCACAACCTGCGGGGTTTTACGAGAGTCAGGACCAAGTCGACAAGCTAAACCGTATTCTCCGCTTGATTGAGCAGAACCGTACGGGTTATGAGCGTCCTGCGATTCAGGACATGGCGTTGTATGTGTTCACGGGAGTGTTCTTCTTATTCACATTTGATACCTTCGTAGAGTTGGGCAAGTCTCTTTAATGCCTACGCATCTGCGTCTCGAAGGACGAAAAGTCATCAAATCCATTCTCCAGATACTCAATCTCAAATGTAAAGGAATGCTCGGATGTTCCAAAGGTAATAGGAGCATAGTTGGGAGTCGTTGCGGGGTTGTTGGTTCCAGCCGCGGGGATGACCGTATTTGGATGGTAGCGT
>JACCDX010358756.1_pt1 | contig 11770 bp, 11 predicted proteins | sample 7449681 | NCBI WGS metagenome assembly JACCDX01 (sample SAMN15323450, study PRJNA562643) | freshwater metagenome | isolation source: river surface water | place: USA:Blue River Watershed | collected 2017-08-18 | reverse complement strand
TTCACTGACGACTGAGGGCCAGAGCGCAGCTTAGTGGCTGTGCAGTTTCTCTTGCAGCCACACCTTGATGAGTGACTGGTAGGGCACATCCCGGGCATTGGCCGCCACCTTGATGCCGTCAAGTAAATGCTGTGGCAACCGAAGTGAAATCGTCTTGGTGGTGGGTTTCAAGTTGGGCAACTTGACCTTTTGTGCCTTTGTCCAGTCCACATGCACCGTGGAGTCGTGCGTCTCCCAATAGGCGCGCTCCTGAGCCTCTGTTTTGAATTTGGGAATCGGTTCTTTAGCTGTCTGCTTGCTCATAAACACTGCGCTCCTTTCTGTGCATGTCCCTTGCTGAAATCACACGAATCAACTCGCCCGATCGGCGCAAAGTGAAGGTGATGTGCAATCGTCGCCCCTCATCCGTTGCACCCAACGCATGAAGCCGAACCTCACCTTGGCTGTGCGCAACGTCGTCCAACATCAGCAGGGGCGCATTGAAGAAAACCTGTTCGGCCTCAGCCATGCTCACACCATGTTTGTCATTCTTACGCTCGTTGCCCGCATCCCATTCAAAGCCGACGATGGTTGAAAGATCAATCATATTTTGTATATTACTATCATTTACAAAAATTGGTTAATCAGTTCCTATTTGGTCAAAACCGGGACACGCCCAGTCACAACAAACCGATACATTGCCCAAATAGGAGACAGCCCATGGACAAACTCAACTGCTTTTCCCTCTCGACTGAAAACCACATTGCCCATTTGGTGATGAACCGCCCCGAGGCGATGAATACCATGCACCCCACCTTTTGGCGCGAGTTGCATGAGGTGCTGACCGACATCCACAAAGCTGGCACTGCCCGGGCGCTGGTGATCTCCAGCACGGGTAAACACTTCAGCGCCGGCATGGACTTGCAGACCTTTGGCAGCGCCATTCAAATGGACGACAGCAGCGCCGAAGGCCGCTCGGCCGTGTTCGACCTGCTGACCGATATGCAGCACACCTTCACGCTGCTAGAAGAATTGCGCATTCCGGTCATTGCCGCCATCCACGGCGGTTGCATTGGCGGCGCGGTGGACATGGTGACCGCTTGCTGCATGCGCTATGCCTCGGCCGACGCGTTTTTCTGCATCCAAGAAATCAACATCGGCATGGTGGCCGACGTGGGCACTTTGCAACGTTTGCCCAAGTTGCTGCCCATGGCACTCGTCAAAGAATTGGCGTACACCGGCAGGCGCCTGAGTGCCGACAAAGCCCTCGCCCATGGCTTGGTGAACGACGTGCTGCCCACCCACGAAGCCACCGTGGCCGCCGCCCTGCAAGCGGCCAAAGAGATTGCCAGCAAACCGCCCGTGGCCATTTGGGGCACCAAGCAAGTGCTGCACTATGCCCGCGACCACAGCACCGAAGACAGCCTGCGCCACATGGGCTGGCTGCAAGGCGCGATCTGGAGCAACGCCAACGTGCGCGAAGCCATCAGCGCCATGCAACAAAAACGCGAGGCGAACTTCGCGCCGCTGCCGCCGCTCAAGGGGTTTAGAGAGTTTGGGTGAGCGACTGGGCGGAACTGCCATCCATGAATCAGGCAGATTTCGCCACTCCAAACGGATTGAACACCTCAAACCCCAGCGCCTGAAAATCCGCCACATTCCTCGTCGCCACGGTCAGTCCGTGCACTTTCGCGGTGGCCGCAATCATGGCATCTTCGTAGAGCGTGTCTGACTTGCGGTGCATGAGTTTTGCCCAAGCCGTGAACGCGGCCGCATCCATAGGCAAAACGTTGTACGCGCCCGCAACCAACACCAACCAATCCTCAATTTGCTGAGCCTTGTTGGGGTCTTGCTCGCGGGTCAACTCGATCCCCGCTTGAATTTCGCCAATCGTGACCGCAGAGACGCTCAGCTGAGCGTCGTCCAGCGATTCCAACCAAGCCAACACTCCGGCATGCGGGCGTGGCTTGCGCAACTCGGACACCACGTTGGTGTCCAGCAAATAGCGCTGCGTCACAGCATCGGCTCCACAGGTCGACGTTTGGCTTGTCCTCGCGCCGGCACGATCAAGTCAGTGCGGGCTTGGTCTGAGAGCAGCAGTTGTTTGAGCGAGGGGCGAACTGCCGACTGGATGCGTCGCCATTCCTGCACCGGCACCAGAACGGCAGCTTCAGTGCCGCGCCGTGTGACCATTTGAGGGCCCTCGACCAGGCAAGCATCTAAAAATTCACTGAACCGCGCTTTCGCGTCCTGTACTGGCCATGTCTGCATTTCAACCCCCTATTGACTAGTCATCTGTCTAGTTTGACTTGAATTTTCGCAGCTGTCAAATTGCAGCCCTGCCACCCCCAGATGAACGCTGGCACACTCACATTTCCACAAGCCACCACCCCATGAAAATCTTCCACAACACCCGCCACGCTGAGCACGCAGGCCGACAAGAAATGTTTCGCGGCCGCATGGTCGATTGCCATGAAGTGCCCGAGCGTTTGCAACATGTGTTGGACGAACTGGCGCGGCGGCCCGTGGGCAGTTTGCATGTGCCTGCAGACAACCTGCCGTTAGATGCAGCTTTGCAGAGGGTGCACAGCGCAGATTATTTGGACTTTTTAGCCAACGCATGGCGCGACTGGGTGGCGCTGGACCCAGCCAACGCAAACGTAGACGCCCTGCCCTCGGTCTGGCCGCTGGCCTCCAAGCACGGCTTTCGCACCGATGTGCCGCCACTCAACTTTGCGGCGCGGCTGGGGCAATATGCCTTCGACTCGGGTACCCCCTTGATGGCCGGCAGCTGGGCCGCTGCGCGTGAAGGGGCCGCCTGTGCGCTGGCCGCCGCCCAAGCCGTTTTGGGTGGCGAGCGTGTGGCCATGGCGCTGACCCGCCCACCGGGCCACCATGCCGGCCCCAACTACATGGGTGGTTATTGCTTCATCAACAACGCCGCCGTGGCCGCGCAAGCCTTGCGCGACGGTGGGCTGCAACGCGTAGCCGTGCTCGATGTGGACTACCACCACGGCAACGGCACGCAAACTTGTTTTGATGAGCGCAGCGATGTGTTCACTGCCTCCATCCACGGTGACCCGCGCACCGAATATCCGTTCTTTTTGGGCCACGACGACGAGCGCGGGCATGGCACAGGCGAAGGCTACAACCTCAACCTGCCGCTGCCACGCGGCACCGGGTTTGAGGTTTGGTGGGCCACGCTACAAACCGCATTGCAAGCCGTGAGCAACTTTGCGCCACAGGCGCTGGTGGTGCCGCTGGGGCTGGACACATTTGAGGGCGACCCAATTTCGGGCTTCAAGTTGAAAAGCAGCCACTACCTGCAAGTGGGCCAAGCCATCGCCCAATTGGGCCTGCCCACGGTGTTGACCTTTGAGGGCGGCTACGCCGTGGCCGATGTGGGCGTGAACACCGTGAATGTGTTGGAAGGGCTGGCCCGGCAAGCTTAAGTGCCATAGGGCAAACTTTTACTTCTAGAGAACTACCCTACATCGATAAACGAATACTTTCCTATAAGATTCAAGCTCACTTTTTGAGCACTAAATGGGTCTTAATTGGAACGAAATCAAATCGAGGGCATTGCTTTTTAGCAAGACTTGGCACGATGCCAGCAACGAAGACAGCCAAGCCAAGCCCTTTTGGATCGACTTCTTTGAAATCTTTGGCATCACCAACAAACGCGTTGCCACCTTCGAGCTGCATGTCAAAAAGCTCGGCGGTAAGCGTGGCTTCATGGACTTGTTCTGGCCCGGCATGCTGCTGGTGGAGCACAAGTCGCGCAACGAAGACCTAGACCAAGCACTGACCCAAGCCCTGGGCTACCTGCACAACGTGCCCGAGCGCGAGCTGCCCCAACTGGTGGTGGTGTGTGACTTTGCCCGCTTTCGGGTGCGGCGCTTGGCCACGGGCGAGACGGTTGAGTTTGAGCTTCAGCACCTGCACAAACACATCAAGTTCTTTGGCCTGCTGGCGGGCTACAAAGTGCAAGACATCCGGGCCGAAGACCCGGTCAACATCAAAGCGGCTGAGCGCATGGGCCGCCTGCACGACGCACTTAAGGCCAGCGGCTACAGCGGCCACGCGCTAGAAGTGCTGCTGGTGCGCCTGCTGTTTTGTCTGTTTGCCGACGACACCGGCATCTTTCAGCCCGCGCAATCGTTCAGAGACTTTGTTGAAGAACGCACTGAGCCCGACGGCTCAGACCTTGGGCCGCGCTTGGGCCAACTGTTTCAGGCGCTCAACACGCACGAGAGCCAACGCAGCCCCAACATCGACGAACAGCTGGGCAAGTTCGCCTACATCAACGGCAAGCTGTTTGAAGAAACCCTGCCCATGGCCGACTTCAGCACCGCCATGCGCGAAGCCCTGCTGGACGCCTGTGCGCTGGATTGGTCGGCCATCAGCCCCGCCATCTTTGGCAGCTTGTTTCAAAGCATCATGGACGACAAGGCCCGCCGCAACCTGGGCGCGCATTACACGTCTGAGGCCAACATCCTCAAGCTCATCAAGCCGTTGTTTTTGGACGAACTGCAGGCTGAGTTTGAGCGCATCAAAGGCCACCGCAATAAGCTGTTTGAGTTTCACAAAAAGCTGCGGCAACTCACCTTTTTTGACCCCGCCTGCGGGTGCGGCAACTTCTTGGTCATCAGCTACCGAGAGCTGCGCGAACTGGAGCTAAAAGTGCTGCGCGCCGACCACGAATTGAGCGCCCACAAAGGCCAGCTGACGGTGGACGTGCATGCGCTGATTGGCGTGAACGTGGACCAGTTTTACGGTATCGAGATTGAAGAGTTTCCGGCGCAAATTGCGCAAGTGGCCCTGTGGCTGGTGGACCACCAAATGAACCTGCGCGTGAGCGAGGAGTTTGGCCTTTACTTTGCGCGCATCCCACTCAAAAACACGCCACACATTCAAAACGCCAATGCGCTGCGGCTGGACTGGAGCGAGGTGTTGCCTGCGGAGCGGTGCAGTTATTTGTTGGGCAATCCGCCGTTCTTGGGTTACAGCTACCAAAGCAAGGCGCAAAAAGACGACCTGGCGACGGTGATGCAAGGCATACACGGCGCAGGCATTCTGGACTTTGTATGTGGCTGGTACATCTTGGCTGCACGCTATTTGAAAGAGACGCCCAATCGTGCCGCCTTTGTATCGACCAACAGCATCACACAAGGTGAGCATGTCGCTGTGCTTTGGGGCGAGATGCAGCGACTGGGTATGCATATCCACTTCGCCCATCGCACGTTTCAATGGAGCAATGAAGCCAAAGGCAATGCGGCTGTGCATTGCGTGATTGTGGGTTTTGGTCACGAAAACCAAGCGGTTAAAACCATCTATGAGTACGAAGACATCAAGGGGCTACCGCTTGCCGTGCCAGCAAAAAACATCAATCCATATTTAATAGATGCACCCACGGTATTTCTGCCAAAGCGAAGAGAACCCATCTGCAATGTTCCTCAGATGACGAAAGGCAGCCAACCCACCGATGGGGGCAACTTACTGATGGACGATGCAGAGAAAGAGACGCTACTGGCTTTGGAGCCTCAAGCGGCCAAATGGATACGTCCCTTTTTAGGTGCTGAAGAATTCATTAATAGCAAACCACGTTGGTGTTTATGGTTGGTAGATTGCTCCCCAAAGGAGCTTCGGCTCATGCCAGATGTTCTCAAACGTGTGCAAGCTGTTAAAGAAATGCGGCAGTCCAGCACGAAATTGGCAACCATTTCTTTGAGCGAAACGCCTGCACTTTTCGGAGAAATCAGGCAGCCAACAGAAGGCAATTATTTATTGATACCGCTGCACAGCTCTGAAATGAGAAGTTACGTCCCTATTGGATTTTGCGATGCGACTATCGTATGCGGTAACGCCAACGCAATGATTCCTGATGCCACATTGTTTCACTTCGGTATCTTGACCAGCGCCATGCACAACGCCTTCATGCGCTTTACATGCGGGCGCCTTGAAAGTCGCTTCCGCTATTCCAACACCATCGTCTACAACAACTACCCTTGGCCCGGCTTCGCTGGCGAACCCCTCAGCGACAAACACCGAAACGCCATCGAACAAGCAGCTCAATGCGTGCTCGTCGCCCGAGCCCAATTTGTAGACGCGTCCCTCGCCGACCTGTACGACCCACTGACCATGCCCCCGGCCCTGCTCAAGGCCCACCAAAAACTAGACACCGCCGTAGACGCCGCCTACCAACCCAGCGGCGGCAAAAAGTCCTACGCCTCAGACGCTGAACGCGTGGCGTTTTTGTTTGAGCTGTATCAGCGCATCACCAGCTTGCTGCCAGTGACAGCCGCAAAGAAAACACAAAAAACCAAAACTAATCAGCCAAATACTACTTTGGAAGCTTAATTTTCAATGATCGACCAAATGTTCTCGGCAGAAAATTTCCGCCGCATATATGACGCCGAAAACCGTAAAGGTGCCAACTTGGCAGCCCGCTACTTCCCTAGCCTAGAACCATTCACGTTAGCTGTACGCAACAAGGTAAAGGACATTCGCGACCTAAGGAAAGTTAAGGCGAACCTGAAAGCAGAAGATTTTGAGACGCAATTGCTTGCGTTGAAGACTGAACTACGCACCTTCAAAGCGGCCAAGTCATCCGCTGTTGACGATCTGATGGGCGCCATCTATCAGAAGGTCCAGTCGCCGAGCTTCAAAATAGATCTCTCTCAAAAAACTGGACCGAAAGGAAAGCCGATGTTCTGCATCGATGCAGAGCCCGAAACCTTTTTTGTCATCAAGCAGCTTCAATCCAACATCCATCGCACATACGGCGTTAAGCAAGCTAACCGCCATAACCTAGTCTGCCAGTTGCGTGACACGCTAGAAAGCAAATTTCCTTTTGAGCTAGTCCGAACTGACATTTCGTCGTTTTATGAAAGCATTAACCGCAAACTGTTGACTGAAGAGTTGGATCACGACCAGTTACTGTGTGCTGCGTCTAAAAAGTACATTCGGCAAGTGCTAAATTCATACGGAACAATTTCCGGAAGCGCTACTGGAATACCAAGAGGGGTAGGAATCAGTGCTTACTTGGCTGAACTGTATCTCCGCCCGGTGGATAAAAAGATTAGAAAACTCCCAGGCCTAGTTTTATATTGTCGGTTTGTTGATGACATCGTGGCCATCTTTGCACGACCGCCGGTGGGTAAAGCCCTTGGCTCGTACAAGGACCAAATTGTTGCGATTCTTGGGGAAAGAGGGCTTACGCACAATGCGGCCAAAACTAGAGAATACAAACTTGCTGATGTTGGCCAGAAAAAATTTGAGTATTTGGGATATCGCTTCCTCATAAGCTCGGAACCGTTAGAAATTAGCCCGAGTGCTGCAAAGGTTGTGAAATATCGCACAAGAATGGATACCGCTTTTGCAGATTATTGGCGTGAAAGACCGGTAAGCCCGAAAAGTGCCTACCGAAAGCTAAAAGCACGCGTAAAGTTCCTGACTGGCAATACCCGCCTTTCGAATAGCAAGTCATGCGCCGTCACTGGCATCTATTTCAACAATTCGATTACGAGCAATTTATCTAGCCTCAAACTCCTAGATAAAAGGCTCAAAACGCACATTGACGAACTGAAAAGAACCAGCCTTCAAAAGACTCTGAAAGAATTCAAATTCACCACGGGTTTTGAGCAACGCCGCTATCACGACTTCAGCACACAAGAACTTCAAATGATCGTGAAGGCTTGGAAATATGTCTAAACGACGTGTCACGCTAACCCATAAGAAGCAACGGGCCGTACTCACTGACATGTTGCCATTCGAGGTGCCCCCAACTTTCTCTAACCGAGGTTATTTCCGTTTTCTGAGAGAACATAGTGTTGCGATTGAGAAAAATCATTTGAGATGGGTTTGTGACACTAAAGACCTTGATCTGACAATTCGGTTGCTGTTCGGAATTGCCCCCAACGAACCTATCACGACAGAAACTGCCACAGAATGGGGAAAACAAAAAACGTACCGCTCAGTGCGCACGGGCAAATGTGAGATGGGTACAGTGCCCTTCAATTTTCGTGTGGCTCACAACCTTGACGGACGCGTTCTTAGCGTAGTGCACCCAAGGAATCAGGTTGATGTGGCTAGCTTCTATGCAAGGTACAGCGCGTTAATCATGTATTACACGTCCGTCAGTGAATTTTCGATACGCCATCCGGTATCTGTGTCGCGCCATACCTACTACAAAGACAAGCTACACGAAGAGCGCTTGGACTCGACGGCTGGGGCTGAAGAAGAAGACCATGAATACGAGCAACTTGGCTCTTACTTCGTCTACAGGAAATACAGGAACATCCATCGCTTTTTTGAATCGAGCCAATATCACAGATGTGAAAAAAAATACGAAGCGATGGTGCAAATCGACGTAAACAAGTGCTTCGATAGCATCTACACCCATTCACTACCTTGGGCAGTCCTAGGCAAGGATCAGACAAAATTTAAGCTAGACGAAGCTAAAAAAACTTTTGGAGATCGGTTTGATACCCTGATGCGGAATTTGAATCATAACGAAACCAATGGCATCGTCATTGGCCCTGAGTTTTCAAGGATCTTTGCTGAAATCATTTTGCAGTCAGTGGATTTCGAACTTATTGCAAAGTTGTCCGAAAAAGAAAATCTGACACATAAGATAGATTACGAAATATTCCGGTACGTGGATGATTTCTTTGTTTTCTACAACGAAGAGTCCACACAGATAAAGATTTTCGAGACACTCCAGGCAATTCTCAAGTCTAAAAAGCTGAGCATCAACACGGCAAAAATTAAGCGCTATCAAAAGCCAATCATCACTGAAATTACGATTGCCAAAGATCTGATCTCGACCCTTCTAAATGGAGAGATTAATCCGGTGTGTGAAGAGGAAGAGTCGACACTAGGATCTTCCACGCCGCCGAAGAAAAACCTTGTCTGCTCCATAAATGCCAACCGTCTAATCACTAAATATAAGTCTGCTGTAAAAGTGGCAGGTGTTGCCTATGGTGATCTGCTGAATTACACATTTGGAATAGCTGAAAACAAGCTCGAAAAACTGTTTAAAACCTATGTCGAATGCGACAAGTTAGATCGTGATCGCAAGCGTCTTACTAAGGCCACGTTAGCCATTTTTGAATATGCATTTTTCTGCTACTCTTCAAGCCCGAAAGTTAATCACACCACCCGACTCTGTCGAATGATTGCAACTTCGGTGGATTTTTTTCGTAACCAAGCCCTTCCATACGAGCTTAAGCATTTGTTGTTTAAGTACATCCACGAAAACGTGATGCAGCAGCTCGAAAAGAACACGATGAGCACTCATCGCGAGATTGAAAGCCTATATCTGCTCATTTCTCTATCGCATATAGGACGAGAGTATTGGCTACCGGTTTCCGTAATTCTTCGACATTTCTTAATCAAAGAGGAAGAAGGTACAGGGAATTATGTTCGCCCAAGCTTGATGAGCCACTTTGCGGTCACGGTCCTTCTTGCTTACATTAAAGATAAGGTTAGATACTTAAAGTTGAAGACCTTCTTAGAAGCACACATCATTGCCAAGCTAGAACATGTTGCTGCCTATTGCAATAAGGACGCTGAGGCTCTGATCATGCTGCTTGATATTGTGGTTTGTCCTTACATCAGCTTGGCTACGAAAACTCGCATTGGAAATATTTTTGGATTAGGTGCTGCTGAACTCGCCGCTATCCAATCCTCAAACGACCATTGGTTTACGGCCTGGGGAGATAAGTTCGATTTGGGGAAAGAGCTGGACGCAAAGCGCAGTCGTGAGGTATATTGATTGCGGCGCCCCGCTTTACCCAAATGGCTGTTGGCAGCCCACACACAAGCGCCATCTTTTCCCCTATATCAATTGGGGGGGAAGTAGTGAGACGGTAGGAGCGGGCTGTCTCACCCCCCACTATTCAGGGCTACCCAAGCCTTTAAAGCAAGACTAGTGTGACCTCTTGTCCGCGATGGCCATCACCGGCTCAGTTCTGTGTGGACACCTCATGCGTCGTACGGTAGCCCCCCACCCCCTTCACATAAGCCAACAACTCCACAAAAAACGGATGGCGACAAAGCGTGGACGAATCGCCCACCAGCAACAGCTTGCGCCGTGCGCGGGTCATGCCCACGTTCATGCGGCGGATGTCAGACAGGAAGCCGATCTCGCCTTGGGGGTTGCTGCGCGTCAAGGTGATGGCAATGATGTCGCGCTCTTGGCCCTGAAACGAATCAACCGTGCCCACGCTGAGCCTGCATTGCAGCAACTGGTCATGCATCCGTCTTCAGGCCCGCTTTCATACGCGCTGCAATCAGTTCAGGGAAGAAATAGCGCTTGGCACCACTGTAAATAACTGTATAAAATTACAGTATGTCTGGGAGCCATATGAAAAAAATCGTCCACCCCAACGAACCCGCGCACCACATCGCGGTATTCCAAGAAACCACCATTCGCCGTGTCTGGCACAACGAGGAATGGTGGTTTGCTATTGTTGACGTGGTGGGTGTGCTGACCGATTCGGTTCAGCCAGAGGGCTACGTGAAAGACCTGCGCCGTCGTGATCCTGAGCTGGCCAAAGGGTGGGGGCAAATTGCCACCCCCCTTCGTGTTCCGACCGCAGGCGGTGCACAGCGGGTGAATTGCGCCAACACCGAAGGCCTGTTCCGCATCATCCAATCCATCCCCTCGCCCAAGGCCGAGCCTTTCAAACGCTGGCTGGCGCAGGTGGGTTACGAGCGCGTCAAAGAAATAGAAAACCCCGAACTGGCCAGCGCCCGTGCCCGCGAGCTGTATCAGGCCAAGGGTTACCCGCAGGCATGGATCGAGAAGCGGCTGCGCTCCATCTCCGTGCGCGGGGAGCTGACCGACGAGTGGAAAGCACGTGGCGTGGCCGAGGGCAAAGAGTATTCAATACTCACCGCCGAAATTGCCCGCGCCACCTTTGGCGTGACGCCCGGCGAGCACAGCCAGCTCAAAGGACTGGACGTGGTGAAGACCGGCAACAACCTGCGCGACCACATGACCGACTTGGAGTTGATCTTCACCATGCTGGGCGAAGCCAGCACCACCGAGATTGCCCGCCGCAGCGACGCTTTGGGTTTTGATGAGAACAGCACGTCTGCCAAAGAGGGCGGGAAGATTGCCGGCAACGCCCGCAAAGCGCTAGAGGCCAAGACGGGTAAGAAGGTGGTGAGCAAAGCCAACTACCTGAGCACAGCACCTTCGCCCAGTTTGCTGGATTCGCCCGAACCGGCAGCGCCGAGCAAGCCCAAAGTTCGGGTGAAGCCAAAGCGGCCTAAGGGCGCATAGTTCAAAGCGCTGACTTCTCAGCAAGGGCCATCTCTGTTTCAGCCCTGTTTGCCCATCTCATGCGCCGTGCGGTAGCCCCCCACTCCCTTCACATAAGCCAACAATTCCCCAAAAAACGGATGCCTGCAAAGCGTGTCGGAATCGCCAACCAGCAGAAGCTTGCGCCGTGCGCGGGTCATGCCCAAGTTCATGCGGCGGATGTCGGACAGGAAGCCGATCTCGCCTTGGGGGTTGCGGCGCGTCAATGGGTTGGCAATGTTGTCGCGGACTTAGCCCTGAGACGAATCAACCGCCTGCGCAGAAGCAGGCAATCCAAAGACCCGGTCGAAGCACCAAGTGAAGGCGATGGCATAGAAGAAAAAGAACGCCAACAGGCCCAAGTTGGCCACCAAGGCGGCGGTGGCCGAGATGTCCAGCCACAGCGACATGACGGGCAAGAGAATGATGACCAGACCGCCTTCAAAACCGGCCCCGTGCACCAAGCGCCTCACCAAGGAT
>JACCDX010882790.1_pt1 | contig 11771 bp, 11 predicted proteins | sample 7449681 | NCBI WGS metagenome assembly JACCDX01 (sample SAMN15323450, study PRJNA562643) | freshwater metagenome | isolation source: river surface water | place: USA:Blue River Watershed | collected 2017-08-18 | reverse complement strand
TTATGATGCTACCGAAAGTGGTGAATATGAAATTCAGGTATACTTTTATGATTATGAATATGATCATACTTATGAAGTTACTATTGATCCAACACCAGATCCAGAAACCTATATTGAATATTTACAACGCATTGATTTAGAAATGATTCCATATTATTTATATGATGCAGTTTTAGCTCGTAATGAAGCCCAAATTATTACTCTCTTTAAGAGTAATCGCTCCATTGTATCAAAATTAGTAAACTTTTATCAAAAAATGAAGAATGCTCACGAAAATCCTCGAAAATTAAATACTCCCTTTTATTACAATGTCAATTGGTATGCTAAAATTCGATATAATGAATCGCAACCTACTATTCCTTATTTAGTTGGATATCAAGATATGTACTTCTTTTATTTATATTTATATAATAAAACGGTATCTTTGAATATGTATTACTTACTTGAAGTAGCTAGAAAATATTACCGCACTATTCTCCAAGCTCAACGTGCAATTTCATATAATCAAGATACAACAGTTTATTATCGTTTAGATTCATCCATTACAAATAATTATTTATTACATCGTTTTGTAAATTCATTCTTATAAACGTAATAAAAATAAAATAAAATAAAAATAAAATTTATAAAGAAGAAGAAAAAAATGAATTCTACTTCTTCTTCACTCTTCTTCTTCTCTTCTTTCAAGTAGAACTTTTTATAAAAGAATTTCTTTATAAAAATAACAAAAATATAAAAAAATGGTCTTTGTTTTAAAAAAGAGTAATGCATCTGCATCCACTTCCAAGTGTATTGTTTATACTTGCAAACACTTTGAGCAACTTTTAAACAAAAAGTACAATTGGTGCTCTCTTCACGCCCAAAAGGTCTTTGAAAAGCAAAATGCGAATCTTTACAAGATCTTCTCAACGATCACCCAACAGAAAAATTATGAGCTCTCCGGCTATGATCTTCTTCTCATACTTCAAGAAGCAAAGCCTCAAGAAGAGAAGTTTATCTTATCCATCTTTCGAAATATGAAAGAGCGCGTTTCTGAATGTGAATATCTCTTCAACTTCGTCTTTGATTACGAGAGCGATCACGGAAATCACATTTATAATGATCTCTTTATTGATCAAGAGTATAATCATCATACTACTCTTATGCTAGCTGCAAAGAAGAACTTTCTATATATTTCCCGTTTTTTAATGACCATTCATTTAATCAATACCAAAGTAGAGAGTTATAATCAATACACGAAATCGTATGAAAATGTGTATACTTATGCTATGGCAAATCAAAATTATGATCTTCTCAACAAACTCTTGCTTCGAGATGCGCCTACTTTCTGGAGGTATATGCGACACAGCCCTGAATCACTTTATGCACTTTTGGAAGATAAGTCCCATCCGCTCATTGATGCCATCATTATGAGTAGCGAAGATCCAACAATCTTTCAAAAGAATAGTATTTATATGGATTTAGCAATGAAACTCAATCAAAAGTCAGTTTGTGCAATGATTGATATTGGAGAGATCAATCCCTTTTACATTGAGAAAGATAGTGGAAATAGTGCACTTATTTCCGCGGTCTTTACGAAGAATGTGGCTCTTTTTGATAAGTTGATGGATATGGCGCCGCTTTGGTATGTACTTCATAAAAATTGTGATCAAAAGAGTGCGATTGATTACGCGAATCCAAAATCAAAGAACGCACTTGTACAGCATATGTATCAACGACTTCATAGTACAATTAAGATTGGAATGGAGAAGCCGAAGGTGATTATAATGAATGGAAAAGATACCATATACATTAATCCACTATAAGAAACCTCTTCGGTTCCTACTCTACGCGAAGCTTATTCATCCACCAAGGTGAGATGAAGTATCTCCCGCTATATAAAAAATGCTATATTATAATTTATAAAATACTCTTTATATTCAAATAAAATATTATTATATATTTATTTTATTATTTCTTAATAAATTATTATTTCTTAATAAATATTTTTATAAAAATAAATATTTATATAAAGTATGTTCAAAAAATAAAAATAAAAAATGATTATTTAATAAAATACTTCTTTCGAAATATGCCTATCAAATTCGTTTCACTCAATGAAGAGTTTATCACAAAAATAAAAGATCGTGGTTTTGAATCACAACAATGTAAAATTGAGGAGTATATACCTGAAAAGAGTAAACGTACTTATTATGTTTCACCCGCCAATTCACTATGTTTTATGGATGGTGGTATTGATCTCTCTTTAAGTCGCAACGTTTTTCCAAATATTGAAAAGAGTGTGCGATCCATTGTCCGAAAAATGAATATCAATACAAAATTAGGTCGTCCCTATTTACCCATTGGATCGTCTCTCATTATTGATTATGATACGAATCGTTCACTTATTGTAGCACCTACAATGTTATTACCTCAAGATGTTAGCAAAACAGATAATGCTTATTATGCAACTTTAGCAATATTATATAATATATTGGTAAATCGAAAGGAAGATATAGAAAATGTAGATATTCTATTTACTTCATTATGTTGTGGATATGGAAAGATGAATGTAGATGAATCTATTGATCAAATTGTAGATGGAATTCGTGATTATCAAAAGTATCAACCAATAATAATTGATCAAAATATTATATTATGTGAACCGAATTTACAACTCCAGCCCAAGTATTATCAAAATAGTGAATGGTTTGATATCAATGTGAAAGATATTGTAAAAGTTTAATAAAAAGAATTTATAAACAAATTTAAAAAAATGATCTTCTCATCTACTTACATTCTATTCTCTCTTTATGGAGTAAAGAAGTTCTCTTTTCCAAAATGGTTCATCCTGATCTTAATTTAACAATTCTTTATGAGAAGATGTATGACGCACCAATTATTTGTAAAATTATGCTCTTTCTCGTTTTAAAAAATAGTGCTGCAGGTATTGTTACAGGAATTCGCGAATTTAAACTGAGTGAACATCCAATTACAAACTTTTATCACCATCTTCTCTCAAATACGCTTTGGGGATGTATAGAAGCCGTTTTTTGGCCAGTTACACTTCCATACTCCATTCTTTCATCACTTGATGCAATCGCAAATTGGATGAAGAAGTCAAGGTGAGAAAGAGAAGAGAAAAACGATCTTTTACATTGAATACTCTTCATTATAACTTTCATCTTCATCATCTTCACAATACATATCTTTATTATTTTTATAATTTTCCAACTCTTCACCTACAATGAATAGTTGATGATTTTTATATTTTTTTTGGATATAAATATTTCCATATATATTTGTAATATCATCATCGATATTTACAATTTTAATTTTTTGCAAATCATTTTGTAAATGCTTTTGCACTATCTTTATGTACTCTTCATCCGAAGTGCATAATAGCATATGTATAGGATTCCATAAATGAATGTTTGCATCTTTTCGCATATTTTCAAAAGTATTTTGCAACATTTGTACTTCATATAACTCTTCCAAATAAGGATTTGTCGAAATATTAAATTGAATTATATTATTTCTCTCTTTTTCATTATTTATAAAATCTTCTACGTTTACTTCTAACAAATTACATTGATCTTGTAAATAAGTACACTTTTTTTCCATATATTGATTTATAAAATAATAAAATGATTTTTTATCTTTATATTCATTTTCATTTTCATATTTATCTTTTTCTCTTTGTAAAAAAGAAACACTTTGCAAAGGTTTCTCATCTTCTATTTTATAATTTCTTCGTGCATTACAAATCTCTTCAACCAAAAGTATCAGTGTATCCATAAATTGAACATTTTGAATACGTGATACATCATTTACATTAAATAACGCAGGTTTACTATTTACAAACTTTTCTAAATGAATCGAATAATATTCCAATTTTCTCCATGCAGTATAATTATATACTTCGGGTTTATCCACTACTTCAAAGAGTTTCATATTCATAGATTCAGTAAAGTATGGAAAGATGGGTGCAAGAATCAAAAGAACGCTCTTTATTACATTATATAAAGTATAAAGTCCATAAATTTGCGGTCGAATGCCATACTTTCCAAGAATATAATGTTGATTATATTTTATATAAATGTGATATACATTTTTTGCATACTCTTCTACAAGTAGTGCGATTTTATCAAATGTTTGTTCTTGATAACACTCTTGTACAGTACTTATAAAAAGATGCGTCTTATATCGAATCCAATCATTTAACTCTTTTCCACCTTTTTCATCTTTGATCTTTATGGACTTTAACAAAAAAGTACTTTTTACATTTTCAAAATCGATCTTCTCACCAAAAAACAAATAATGTTCAATAAAAAAATCAACACAATTCGATAATAAATGAATACTATCTTTTATGGTAGAATGTGATTTTGTAAATAAGTGAAAATCATTTGGTACTTCTTTTTCTTCCTTCTTTTGAAAAAAGTGTTGATACATTCGTAATTCCGGGTTATGATCTACTTTTTTTTTATTTTTGATCTTTTTTTTAATTTTATCAAAGATCTTCTTTTCATTCCAAAATATTTCAATCTCTTTTTCTTCTTTTTCAAACATTATTGCTTTATATATTTCTCTTTTTCTTTTTTGATAAAAAATCTTTATATCAAAAAAATAAATAATTATATCTTTTTCTTTTTTCTTTTTTTACTTCTCTTCATCACTCTTCTCTTTTTGAATCTCTTCTTGTGCGTGTACAATACCCATTTCAACATCCGCAATTGCACTTTCACCCGCTTTTACTGCTGTCGATACAATATTTTGGGTCATTGCTTTTAATTGATCTTTGGATATATTCTTTTTCATTAATCCTTGAAATTTGGCGCGTGCATTCGAAACAACATTACTATTCACAATCTCATTGAGCTCTTCATTTATCTTCTCCTTTTGCTCTTTTGCAATTTGAACCACATTTTGATCCACTTGATCCATAGCTTCTTCCCCTCGTACTACGGCTGCATTCGAAGTTACGTCGATTGCACCTTTCACATCATTACTTATTTGATTGACTTTATCTACACCTTTCCGAATCATTTGACTAATTTGATTCGCTTGTGCAAGTGGAGTAGGTCGCGGTGGAACAAATGTGTTTGCAAACGGATTTGCAACGGGTGGAGATGTAGAAGTTCCATGCTTCTCAGCCATTTGCTGAACAAATGTCTTTTCAGGTTTATTTTGTCGCAACTTTTCAACCACCGTGGTAACAATATCGGCGACCTTCTCCTCTTTACTTACCTTATACTCTTCAATGGGTTTAATATCTAAAATTTCCGGTTTCGCAATTAATTTATACTCTTCATTATTCTTAAATGCAAGTAATATATTCATTGGTATTACAGGGGATTGTTCGATTAATCGATCCATTTCCGTGCGACACATTTCCACCAAATCCGCACCGTGATATTTGCGATTTTGTGGTGGTAATGAGAGTTCCGTTGCAATATTTCGCGAAAATTTACCATACGAGACGGATGCCACTCGATGTGCTTCGGTAAGCTCATCAACGCGGAAAAAACGCGCTAAAGTACCTAAAATACCAATAAAAATATTGACACCACCAATAACCATTGGAACATAGGGTTGTAAATCTTGAGGAAAGAGTGTTTGACTGAAACTTGCAGTACCGGTGATTGTACTTAGTACAATGACGGGAACAGCGTACCAATAAGAACGGATATTATAGTGTCGATAGGCGCGATCGTGAAGAAGACGATAGGAAGCGGCGGTTTCACCCCACTTTTTGAGAAGTTGAACTTCGGAATCATTCCATAATTTTATGTTTTCTTCACTCTTTTTAGGTTCTTCTTTCTTTTCTACAGGTGTTTTTACTTCAACAGGTGGCATTTTTATAATTTACTTTTTAATATTTAATTTTTGATAATAAACTCTTACTATATCTTGATATATTTATTTTCTTCGAAAAATAAATATAATATTTCTCTTTTATTCTTTTATTCATTATCATTATCATTATCATAATAATCATTTTTCAAAGATAATTTATAAGGTGATGAAATATGAATTGAAAATTTACATCCACGACAATAGGTCAAAATAGAATAGTGATTTTTATACAATAATAGATATTCTATACTTTCAGGTTCTTTTGTATAAATCCGTTTTTTATCTTCATTCAAATAAGAGTAATAACGAGTATTAATATTTCCAATCTTTAATCCATAATATTCAAAAATATTATCATTATCAATGCGATCGATCATTCGTAATGTAATATCAACCTTCTTAATATCCGGATCTTTGAAAGACTCTTCCATACTTTTCATATGTATATTTTGATTTTCAATGATAAAACCATGATCTTCTTCATAACGTAAATCAAATATTTGGTTTTGAAAAGTAAATTGATAAAGTGGGATATTTAGATCAATAAGCGTAATCTTTTCACCATTAGATAATTGTAGATGAGAAGCTTCATTCATTTTTATTTATATATTTATCTTTGTTAAGTCTTCTTTCTTTTATATTTAGAAGAGGCATAATCTATCTTTACGTAAAATGATTTTTTATATTTATAAAAAAATTACTTATTTTTTTTATAAATAAATAAAAAATATTACTATTATTATAAAGAGATTCTAAAAAATGAACTCATTTTCTAGGGAACCTTTAGGAGAAGATATTGCCTTTGATTACAATTTACCTGAATCGGAAGAGGCATATTTATCTTCTTATATGCTTCAATATTTATATGAACATAATGTTTTAGAACATTATACTCTTCAAAAGGGTCATTTTCATACATTATATGGATCTGTCAAGAAGAGTGTTTTTGGAATTCCTCAATTTTCGCACGCAAAGATTGTTGCAAAGAGTGCGAATCAGCTTCATATTTATTATTTTACCGATCGAATTGTACATCGTATTATTCATATTAAGATGGAAGTATTAGAGTAAATCTTACCTTTTTACTTTTTTTACTTTTTTACTTTTTTGCATAATACACTTTATTTTATACAAGATGAAAAAATAAATATTATCTCAAAATAGTATATAGATTATATTATTATTATAAATTAACATCCAATCATATTATTATATTTTACAATGAAAAATTATTATATACGTGAAAAGAAGGGAAATGGTTTTATTTACACAAATGCAAATGGAAAATTATTAAAAGAGAAGCGAATTTTAGACGAAATTAAAAAGATCTATATTGCGCCTGCTTATCGCGATGTGAAGATTTATTTACACGGAGATTTATTAGCCACGGGAGTGGATGAAGCCGGTCGCACACAATATATTTACTCTTCAAAGTTTAAAATGAAGCGCGAAGAGAAGAAGTTTTGTCAATTGGTAAAGATCAGTTCGAAAATTGAACAATTAAATAATCAAATAGCCCGTGATTTGGATTCACCCAAATATACGAAGGCTAAACTTGCCGCTTTGGTAATCCGAATTATGAATATTTGCAACTTTCGCGGTGGAAATAAGAGTAATGAGAAGCTTTATAAACATCACGGAATTACAACGCTTCATAAGAAGCATATTGAGTTTGGTCGCGGAAGTGCTATTATTGATTTTATTGGCAAAAAGGGGGTGCAAAATATTTGCGAAATAAAAAATCCTGAAATGATCTCTCTTTTAAAAGATTTGTATAAGCGATCTACCAAAAGTGATCCATATTTATTTCATATTAAAAATGAAGATGGAGAGGAGTTATCAGTAAATTTGGGAGAAGTAAATGAGTACTTATCTCCTTATGATATTACATCCAAGGATTTGCGTACGTGGAATGCAAATATTATCTTTTTAAAAAATCTTTATAAAGTGTGTCATATCTATGATATGATGGTGAAGAAGTTAAAAGAAGCAAATCGCAGTAGCGAAAAGAAGCTATTAACCATTCGAAAGAAAATTGTAAAGAGTGCGATCGAAAAGACCGCTCACGCTTTACACAATACACCATCAATTTGTAAATCAAGTTATTTATTGAAATCGATGATCTCAAATTTTGAAACGTATGGACATTACTTAAAAGATCACGGCAATTATCAAAAAATTAAGTGCAAAAAGTGCAATCAAAAGTGAGCACTTCAAGTACTTGAATGAAGAGATGTAAGAATCGATGCAGCATCTATACATTGAATTTCAGGACTCTTCTCTTTCTTCTCTTTCTTCTCTTTCTTCTCTTTCTTTACTTTTACTACACTATCGCGTTTACAATGTTTGATAGAATCAATGGACGAAGTAAAATATGGATGAGCGTAAATAAGAGTAGAATCTTTTTGTCTACTTATTCTCTTAAATTTGTAATAAGTTAGTTGTCGTATAAAAGACGTATAAGATGGAAAGAGTATATATTCAAATATTTGAATAAAACGATGTACATCTTTAATCATAAATCCTTGTGGATGAAAAGATATAATATTTTCATAATCATCATTCATACATAAATTGTATAATTTTTGAATAAAAGGAGAAATACAGTTACGTTTCATTTTTTATTTTACTTTTATAGAATAGAGTTAAACCCTATTTTATAAAAAAAATCATTTTTATTTTTTATTTATTGTAAATCAATATACGTAAATATACGTAAATAAAGAGTAAAAAGAATCCTTGTAAGAATAAAAGTAAATAAATAAAAAAAAATGATTTTAGGATCTAGATCACTTGAGCGAAGATTCCAGAAAAGTATATTCAAAAGAATGAAGATTTCTATTGAAAAACTTTTTGAAAATAAAGTGGTTCTTTCAGTTAAAAATGAAGATATTACTACAACACTTTCTGAATCAGATATATTGAATGAGAATGAGAATGAGAATGAGAATGAGAGCGCAATTCCAACATTTTCAGAATTGGAGATTCTTAATCAACATAAGAATAATAGTAATTGCAATAGTAATTCCAAAAGTAATGTAAAAAGTGATAATAAGAAAGATTATTCAAATTATTTTGCGCAATCTTCTTTTCAAATGGCTCCAGATGCATCAGAATTACCAATGCCTGATGAATCATTCTTTTCCTGAAAACGTAAAAAGTTCAAATGACGAAAAATCATTTTTTTACTAGCAAATGTATACTCTTCTTTTATAATTTCCGTTTTTTCATCTTCTTTCATATTACGACTTGAAAGAAGATGATGCTTTCCCACATAAATATTTTCGTGTACAAGAGTTCCATTTCGAAATTCTAACTCTTTTCGTCCCTTTCCATCATAACTATATAAAGTAGTGATACCGTCAAGAACTCCCATATTATACTCTTCCATTCGCAATAATCCTCCACTTGCTGTATATTCATAAAATGTTCCGTGAAGTTTTCCATCTTTATATCTTGCAGATATCTGTTTCTTTAGCACACCTTCAAAATAATACGATTTCAAAAATCCATTCAATTTATCACCTACAAAATCAACTGTTGCTGCTAAATTTCCATTGGGATAGTATACATACATACTTCCTTCTTTTACTCCGTTGATATCTGCATAAAAAGAACCATAACAATGATTTTCAAATCGGATTTGATGTCGAAATACTTCTTTGAGTAATCCATGTTCATCAAATGAAAAGAGCGGATTTACTGGATCTACTTCTCGTTCATACTCATACTCTTGTAACTCATCTATCCTCTTCGTATAACGTGGTGGTAAAAGTAGAGTCATTTTATATATACTTCTCTTTTTATACTTTTCCAAGATTTTATCTTTTTTCAAAAATCACTTTCTTGAACTTTTCTATAAATTAATTTTTTTTATAAATTAATTTATTTTTAACAAAATATTGAATATAGAGGAAAAATATATGAAGTTATCTATTGGTGCTCATTTTTTGAAAAAAAATGGATCAACGTACCCTTTTACGATTGATTCGAAAGATCTTTTACACATTAAATTACAAAAAAGAGTGTGAAGATGAGGTGATTGCAATGTATGAAGAAATCCTTCCATATGATACAACATATCATTATATTACCAAATATCACGACAAACATTATAATACAATTTTGCACTTGGCACTTTTTAATCAATATATTCGATTTGTGAATCGATTACTTCAACATCCAAATATTCAACTTTATAAGAAGAATAATCCATATTCTGAGCGACGTAATCGTATTCAAGAGTATATCATTATTAGTGAAGTTGATTATGGATCTCCTGATAATGAGTATGGAGGTTATGATACATATGATGTGCAAACAAAGAATAATGAAGTAGTATCTCCGCTTTATTACATATTGCATCCGAAAATTCTTCAACTTAACTTTCCAATTAATTATGCGTTTCTCTTTTCCCACTTAAGTTATGATGATTTTTACAATATAAAATGTGATATTATTATTCATTATCGTGGAATAAATGATGTTATTATGGAACGTTTGAATGATATTGAATATACATATTTTATTGAAAAGTACTTTCAGAATGATGGCCAATTCCAATCCCAATCAAATAGAATCAAGAAGAGTGATTATGTAAATATATATAACTTTCTTTTGACAGAAGAAAAATATCTCGAACGTACTCTTGAAAAAGAATGGTTTTTTGAAATTTTGCAAAGTGCAAGTGATTTTATTGAGAAAGAGAAAGGAAAAGAAGATGAAGAGAAGTCACATTGGTATAATTTTAGCTCTTATGCATATCGTCAATATCCATATAAACCATTTTCCTACAATCAATTTTTTATGGATTTATTAAGTACAAAAAAGGGAGCACAAATGGGACGTAAAATGATCGAAAAGTATTCAGAAAAGTTAACATTTGTAACTTTATGGAATCATAAAAAGTATAGTAATATTTTAGAATATTATCATTCACACGTGCATGTGAATGACTCTACTATTGAAGATATACTCTTCTTTTATAAATATTTAGAAGAGTGTGGATTTGACTTTATGCAAAAGAGCAATAATACTTCACTATTTATGAATGCTCTTCAACATTATCATATTTCTGGTGCATTATGGATGTATGAACATCAATATGTCGATTTGGAAAATGAACCACGTTTATTTGAAATTGTATGTAGAAGTCGTATGAAAATATATATGAAGAAGTACGAATATATGTATGAATCATCTATGATTGATCTTTATGAAAATTGGCTTGTCAAAATAGATCATTTATTAGTTGAGTTGTATAATGATCCAAGATCGATCAAAGGAGAGTATACTTTTTTATATGCATTACAATATGGATGTACTGAATTTGCAAAGTATATCATGGATGATTATTTTGAGGTTGATGATAAAAATAAAATAAATATAAATGTAAATAATGTAATTTTAAATATCAATATAAATATCAATATAAATGTAAATATTTTTGATCTATGTATTGTATCCAACCATATCGACTTTTGTATCTTTTTACTTGAAAATGAGAAATATGCAAAAAGTTATGCACATTTGATCGAAGATCCACGAAAGATTCTTCAACACAATTATCTTCTTTATCTAAAAGATTTTATCTTTAAATCTGAAAATAGTAGTAATCTTGATCTAGATAATTCTATTTTTCAAATTATAATGAGTAATAATCAACTTATGACACTCTTTTTGCAAAAAGTGCACTCTTTTCAAACCTATCTTGAAAAGATAGAGAGTCTACCCATTATAAAATATTTTTATACATCAATACAATATATTGTTAAAAAAGAATATACATCTGTAATGGAGTATTTAGCACCACCACTCTTTCGTAATTATCATTTTATAAAGATACTCTTTCATCACGGATTTTTAGGATATACAAATATTCATGCTATGCATCATCCTATTTATATAAAAAACGTAGAATTGCTTTATTTTGA
>JACCDX010719429.1_pt1 | contig 11774 bp, 8 predicted proteins | sample 7449681 | NCBI WGS metagenome assembly JACCDX01 (sample SAMN15323450, study PRJNA562643) | freshwater metagenome | isolation source: river surface water | place: USA:Blue River Watershed | collected 2017-08-18 | reverse complement strand
AATTGTAATATCATCATAAAATAATACTTTATAATAACAAGTGTAATATCATCATAAAATAATACAATAAAAATAATACTTTATAATAATAATTGTAATATCATCATAAAATAATACTTTATAATAACAAGTGTAATATCATCATAAAATAATACAATAAAAATAATACTTTATAATAATAATTGTAATATCATCATAAAATAATACAATAAAAATATACTTTATAATAACAAGTGTAATATCATCATAAAATAATACAATAAAAATAATACTTTATAATAATAATTGTAATATCAACATAAAATAATACAATAAAAATGATACTTTATAATATTTATTTACAATAATACATTAAAAATATACATACTATTTATTTTATAAATTACAATATTTAAAAAATTAAAGATAACTATATAAAAATTAATTTTTATCATATATTAATGGATTCTAAAAATATTTATCACTATATTTCAAATTTGGAAAATGAAAATATTGAACTTAAAAATAATATATCAAGTTTAAATAATATAATTACTGATTTAAATGATGAATTGACTAATCTAAAAAAATTTTCTATTATGATAAATTTTAATAAACAATTGAAAGAAAAAGAAAATATTATAATATCATTAGAAAATGAAATTAGAAATATTAAAAAAAAAAATAGCGAACTACAAAAAATAGATTTATTGCAAATACCTGAACTAAATAAAACAGTAACACCTCAATTAGAACTACATATAGATTCAACCATAAATAAAAAATCAAAGAATAAAAAAAATAAAATAAATAATGATATACCAACTATAGAACAAAATAATAATATACCAACTATAGAACAAAATAATGATATACCAACTATAGAACAAAATAATGATATACCAACTATAGAACAAAATATAGAACAAAATAATGATATACTAACTATAGAACAAAATATAGAACAAAATAATGATATACTAACTATAGAACAAAATATAGAACAAAACACTAATAAAACTACTATAGAACAAAATAATATAGACCACCATAATGATGAAAATAATAAAGTAGAAATAACAGAAAAGAAGAAAAAGAAAAAAGTAAAAAACTGTGAAATAATAAAATATAAATCAAATGAATATTTATTAAATAATGATACAAATGAGATTTTTAATATTGATGATAAAAAATTAGTTGAATCGATAGGAATGTTAAAAAATGGAAAAGTAAAGTTTTATAAAAAAGAATAAATAAAATGCGTTATATTTAATTAATTAAATAATTATATATAATGGATTTAATATTAGGAATAGATTTTGGGACAACAAATACAGTTGTAACTTTTTTTGAAAATAATAAACCGCATATTTTAAAAGATGGAATATATAAAAGTATACCAACAAAAATAGGTATAAAACATAATAACTTATATTTTGGAAATTATTTACCATTGGTATGCGATGATTTATTTAATAATTTTAAAACAAAGATAGGTAGTAATTATGAAATAACCCATAATGATATAATTTTAAAAGAGAATGAAGTATTAATATATTTTTTTAATCACATAAAAAAAATAATTCAAAAAAATATAAAAGAAAAAGTTAATTTTAAATCAGTAATAACCGTACCATCAAATTTTAATGATATCCAACGTGAAATAATAAAAAATGCCTTTAATAATTGTGGTTTTAATGTATTAAAAATAATAAATGAGCCGTCTGCAGCAGCATTAGCATATGGATTAAATAATATCAATACAGATGAAGAACGAATATTAGTAGTAGATATAGGAGGTGGTACATTAGATTTAACAGTATTATTAAAAGAAAATGGTTTTTTTGAAGTAGAACATAGTACTGGATTAAATAATTTGGGTGGGAATAATTTTACAGATTTAATTTATAACTATGCATTAAAAAAATATCCAACAATACTTGAAAAAAATAAAAAATCATTGTGGTATATTTGTCAAAATGTAAAAGAAAAATTGTCATATATAGATGATTATCAAATAAAATTAAAAAATTATAATGGTAATGATGAAGATTTATTATTAGAATTTGATGCAAAAATATTTGAGAGATTATCATATGACATAATTGATGAATATATAAATATATTAAAAAAAATACATAGTGAATATGAAGATATAAAATATATAGTAATGGTTGGAAATTCAAGTAAGATACCAATATTACAAGATAAAATAAAAGAAATATTTGATATAAAACCATGGATATATCCAAACTTAGAATCAGTAGTATCAGAAGGTGCTTGTTTATATGGTGCAATTAGTGAAAATAAATATGAAATAAATACTAATGTCTTATTAGTTGATGTAGTACCATTATCATTAGGTGTTGAAACATGTGATGGTACAATGTCAATAATAATACCAAAAAATACACCTTTACCAGCAAAAAGAACACAAAAATATACATCTGATACGCCGTTTGACGAGTGTGTCAAGATAAAAGTATATCAAGGAGAAAGAAAAGTGGCATCAAGAAATACACTAATTGGTGAATTTATATTTGATAAAGTATCATTAAGTTGTAAACCAGTAATTGATATAACATTTAAAGTAGATACAAATGGAATAATAAATGTAATAATATTAGATAAAAAATCAAATGTAGAAAAAAATATATTAATAAAAGATATTCCAATTTTTAATGATGAAGAATTAGAAAACATATTAAAAATTGCTGAACAAAATGAAGAATTAGACGAGGAAGAAACATTAATTAAAAATAGAACTTATTTAATAAAAACAAAAATTGAAATTATTTTAAATAACATAAAAATAAATGAATTATTACATTCAACAAAGAAAGAAGAGATTATTAAACATGTGATTGATTTAGAAAATAAATGTGATGAATCATCAAATAGTACTATATTATTAAATATATTAAAAGAAATAAATGAAAATTACTCAACATATACTAATGTTCAGAATTATGAAGAAGAAGATAAAGGTGATGATGTAGAAAAAATAATTATTCAAGAAATGAAAGAAAATTTAATGAATAAAGTTACATTATTATTAAATAAAAATCCAGAATGGGAAGAATATTTAAAACCGATTTTAGATGAATTAAATTATAATAATGTAACTAAAGATTATTTAGTAGATAAATTAGAAATAATTAATGATTTAGAAGATAATGATGAATCTGTAGATTATAAAGAACAATTAAAAAATTTATGTTTATTTTTAAAATCAGAAATAGAATTAAATAATATAAATACATCAGAAGACAAATTAGATTTTTTAATAAATTTAATTGATGAAACATTGGTTGTTTTAGATAATGATCAAGATGATATTGATTGGGAACAAACACTAAATAATTTTAATCAAACATGTGAAGACATATATAATATTAATGAAGATATTATAAATTATGATGAAATAAATGATGAAATAAATGATGAAATAAATGATGAAATAAATGATGAAATAAATGATGAAATAAATGATAAATAAGTTATTTAATTAGTAATAATTATTACTAATTAAAAAATTACATCTTTATAATTTAAGCGGTAGCAGTTTCTTGTTTAGAAGCACTTTTTTTAACTTTAATAAGTTGATTTTTGAAGTTTTTAGTAATAACTCTTTCTTCACCTTTATCAGATTTAATTGTATAAGTAATAGGTTCATCTAATTTAACTCTAGAACCTTTGTAGTTATATTCATGTCTTTTAGATCCTCTGGTAGATTCTCTAATAGAAAAGTTAACTTGAACATCTGAATCGGTAGTATTTTCAAGACTTCTAAAATATTTAGAAAGTGCTTTATTAGCAGCTTGATATGGAGTTAAACCAGTGAATCTACCACTGTATTCTTTATTGTTTGGAAGAAGAACTTTGAATGATCTAGCACCATTTTTAAGAGGTTCAGCTTCAACTTCTTCATCAGCAGTAGCAGGTTGTGCTTCAACAACAGCTTTAGCTTTTTTACCGGTTGCTTTTTTAGCAGGAGCTGGTGCAGCTTCAACTGGTGTAGGAGTAGCTTTAGCTTTTTTACCAGTTGCTTTTTTAGCAGGTGCTGCTTCAACAGGAGCTGGTGCAGTTTCAACAGGTGCAGGGGTAGCTTCAACTGGTGCAGGAGTAGATTTAGTTTTTTTAGTGTTAGTTTTCTTTGCACCAGCTTCTTGAACAGGAACATCAGGTGCAACAGTTTTTTCAACAACAGGGGTTTCAGTTTGTTTAGTATTTTTAGATTTAGGAGCCATTTATATACAATACTATAATATTATATTTTTAAATCAAACACACCAATTTTTTTTTAAATGCGTCTACGGTTCTTTTAAGTAGGTTTCTTAAATATTATTATTTTTTAATTTATAGTGCATTTTTTCTAATAATTTAATATATAATATAATAAAATAATGCAATATAACCATGGAAAACTTAAAAATTTCAAATTGTTAATTTTACAAAATAAATATAAATTTATATCAAATTTAATTTTAAAATTAACTGACCATATAATTTATTTGGAAAATAATTATCTAATTGATCAAAATGATAAAAATATTTATATAAGTAGTTTATATGAAATAAATAAAAATATAAATTCAATTAATAATAATTATTTATTGACAACTTTTAAAGAAGAAACTAATATTGATTTAGAATTAGGAATGTTAATAAATGAAAATATAAATATTGATAATGAATTATTGTTAACATTTCAACCAATTGTTGAACTAATAAATAAAAAATATATACCATTTCACAAAGAAGAAAATCAAATAAAAGATATAATAAAAAAAGTAGGTTATCCAAATATTGTAGAATTAATAGAATTATTTTATAAAACAAATGATGTAGAATTAGATAAATTATTAATTGAAATAAATGAAATATTTTGTCCTTTAACTATAAATATTTATAAAGTTGATACTAATATAATAGAAAAATCAAAATATTTTTGGAAAATACCAAAAAAATATAATGAAAATGATTTATTAGAATTATCACGAGAACTATGGATAAAAAATACAAAAGAAAAAAATAGTTATATTAAAATTGAAGGAATATTTAAAATAGATTCATTATCAACTATAATTAAAACGTGCCAAATCAATTATAATATATTATATGAAAAAAAAAAGAATATTTTAAAAGAAATAGAAATAATAAATGAAACAAATATAAATAATGATTTTATAAAAAGATTTATGAAATTTGATTATATTGGGAATATTTATTCAATGAAAATAGAAGAATATGTTGATCATATAATAAATTCACATAATTTATATTTTCAACTAATCAAATTATCTTTTATTAATATTATGAAAAATTTTATATCTAATGGTAATCAAATAAATAATTTATATAATATAATATTTTTATTATTATTAGGTAGTGATGATAATTGTGATGTAGCATCATTGTTACTTGGTGTAACAAAAGAAAAGAAATTTAATTCACCAAATATTTATAATTTAATATTAAAAAGAATGCCATTTTTTTTACAATTAAGACTAAAAAAGGCAAATAATAATATTAAAAATGAATTATCAAAGATAAAATCTATGCATTTAGAAGATGTAGATTATAAAAGCCAAATTTTATCAAATAAAGATATTCCACAATATATTAAAAATATAACATTAGAAAAAATAGAAGAAATGAAAAGTCAAAATAATGAATTTTATAAACAAAAAACATTTGTTGATAATATATTAAAATATCCATGGTCAACTAATAATAATACATTAAATGATGAATTTTGTAATAATACTGAAAAACGTATTAATTTTTTGGATAATGTTAGTAAAAAATTAAATAATTTAACATATGGACATCAAGAAGCAAAAAATATTTTATTACAAACAATTGCTAATTGGATAAGTAACCCAAATAGTGGGGGTAGACCTTTAGGTTTTGTTGGTCCACCAGGTGTTGGTAAAACATTACTTGCTAAAAGTATATCAAAAGCACTAGATATTCCATTTGCAGAAATAACATTAGGAGGTCAAAATGATGGTGAATTATTACATGGTCATGGTTACACTTATTCTGGTTCACAACCAGGATTAATTGTAAAAAAAATGGTAGAAATGGGTAAAGAAAGATGTATTTTATATTTTGATGAATTAGATAAAACAGCTTCAAAACATGGGAGTGTAAATGAAATATCAAGTATATTAATTCATTTAACAGATCCAAATATGAATAAATCATTTCAAGATAGATTTTTTCAAGGTGTTGATTTTCCATTAGACAAAGTTATTATGATTTTTTCTTATAATGATTCAGAAAAAGTTGATCCTATTTTATTAGATAGATTAACTGAAATTAAAGTTAAACCATATTCCATTTTTGAAAAAATAACAATTGTTAAAGATTATGTTATTCCAGAATTAAAGTCAAATATTGGGATTAATGAAAAATGGACACAATTAGATGATATAACAATTAGATATATAATTGAAAACTATACTAGTGAAGCTGGTATAAGAAATATTAAGAGAAAAATAGAAAAAATATTTTTAACATTAAATTTAGAATTATTATTAAATAAAATTAATCCAAATTATGTTTTAACAGAAGAAGAAATTAAAAGAATATTATTAAAACCAATATCAGATTATACAAAAATTAATGATAAAAATCATATTGGTATTATTAATGGTTTATATGCCACAACATTAGGTGATGGTGGTATTATTCCAATACAAGTATTTAATAATTTTAATGGTACTACTTTTGATATTAAATTTACTGGTAAACAAGGCGATGTTATGAAAGAATCTGTACAATGTTCACTAACATGTGCTTTAGATTATATTAAAAGAAATCTTAATAAATATGGTATTTCTGATTTAGATAAATATTTACACGATAATTTTAAAAATGGATTTCATGTACATGCACCATCTACATCAACACCTAAAGATGGTCCTAGCGCAGGATGTGCATTTACAAGTGCTTTTATATCTAGATTATTAGGGAAAAAAATAATAAATACAGTTGGTATGACTGGTGAAATTGAATTAACTGGTAAAATAACAAAAATTGGAGGATTAGAATATAAATTAATTGGAGCTAAAAAAGCGGGTGTTACTAAAGTTTATGTTTCAAAAGAAAATAAAGAAGATTTAGAAGAAATAATCACAAAAAATAGTACTATTATTGATGATAATTTCCATGTTGAATTAGTTGATTATATTGATGATTTTATTGACAAAATTTTAGTTGATTAATACTTAATTAAATTTGAATTTCTATTGATTTAACAACTTTCGTTTTAATATCTTTCGTTTTAATATCTTTCGTTTTAATATCTTTCGTTTTATTTTTTTTTGACGTGACTATTTCTATTTTTTCGTTTAACTTATCTGTTTTATTTAAACATATAATAGGTTCAATTAATTTATTATCTGTTTTATTTAAACTATTATCTGTTTTATTTAAACTATTATCTGAATTAGTTAATTTATCTGTTTTATTTAAACTATTATCTGTTTCAATTAATTTATCATCTGAATTAGTTAATTTATCATCTAATTCATTACAATAATTATCATCGTCCTCATCATCTGAAGAATCGTCATCTGAAGAATCGCTAGTATCTATTAATTTTTCTGTAATAATAATATCATCTTCTTTAATAACACGTTCTTCTTTTTCTATATTATTTTTTTTTTCTACAATTAAATTAGTAACATCATTATTCATAATTATTTTATGATAAGGATAAATTTTTCTATAAGTTTTTGAAATAGTAACATCAGATATACCAAATATTTCTGAAATTTGTTTTTTTGAAATTTCAACATGATATGTAGTCCCAACTAATAAAATACAACCGGCTGCAACAGAGGGTGGTTCATGTGTAGATGCAAGACCTAATTTACTAATATTCATAGAAATATCTTTAGCTTTATCAATATATTGTTTATCAATATTTAATTTTTTAGAAAATCTTTCAATAAAATCAAATGCTTGTGAACTTTTAATTTCACTAAATATTGATGTAATATCAATAACATCTAAAAATTTTCTACAACCTTTATTAACATGTTTAACTTCAAGATCGTAAATATCAGCAATTTCTTTAGGACTTCGTGGTTCTTTTTGTAATTTACATGCATTAAAAACACATGCTGCAATCATTGATCTTCTATTAATACATCTCATAATCATATTTTTGCCTTTACGTTTGCCTTTTTTATGTTTGCATTCACTAACTTTTTTATATAAGATTTTAGATGTGTCAATAATACTTTGTGTAATATTATATTTTTTGCATTTTGTTTGAATTCTTTCTAAAACATCCATTAAACTTTTTTCTTTATATAAAATTTGTCCTTGTCTTTGTATAGCACTTAATCTATTAAATCCTTTTGAACTTAATTTTGTACCTAATGCAGATTTAGGGAAAAAATAATTAGAAGGACAACCATATCTAGATGTACCACTAGAATCACAATTAAAATCAGGATTTTTATCTAAAAATTCTTCATTAATAACTGCACAATCTTGACATACTAAATATCCTTTTGAATTATCTATTACTAATTTATTGCTTTTGCACGATATACATATATTTTCTATTTCTTGGGTTTCGTGTTTTTTATTTAAATCTAACCCATATAATAAATTATCTATCTCTAATTCTGATAAATCTAAATATTTTTCATCTAAACTCATTTAAAGTAAAGACTAGTTTTCTGTTTAAATAAATTTCAAATTTTTATGATTTAAAGCTTGTTTTTTATATAAAAGTGATATTTTTACATATAAAATAACATTAGCTATAATTGTTACTCCTAATCGCTTATGAATTGGATTATAAAAAAATCACCAAATAATTGGTTTTTTATCAATATTTATTAAAAAATTATTTATATTTAAAAATATTTTAGAATTAAAAAATCCTTTACTAGCACTTAATGGTGATGGATGAATACATGAAAATATTTTATGTTTAGTATTATTAATTAGTACAGCTTTAGTTATAGCAAAACTACCCATAAGTAGAAAAATAGTTTTATCATTTTCATCTGAAATATATTTTATTACTTTATCAGTAAATCCACTCCATAATTTAGCATGACTATTTGATCTTCCTTCTAATACTGTTAATGCGGAATTCAATAAAAATATTTTTTCTTCTACAACCCATCTTGTTAAATCCCCATTATTTGGAATTTCATAATTTGGATAACAATTTTTAATTTCTTTATAAATATTTTTTAATGAAGGTGGAATTTTGTGTGTAATTGGTACACTAAATGATAAACCACACGCTTGAGGTATTTTTTTTCCATTAATAATTTCACAATTTATATATGGATCTTGACCTATTAAAACTAATCTAATATCTTTTGGTGATGTATAGAAAAATGCTTTAAATATATTTTTTTTATTTGGAAATACAATATTATTCTCATAATCAACTTGTTTTATAATATTTTCAATTTCTATTTTATTTTCTTCAAAGAAAGGTAACCAATCTGGATGAATATTGTCAAACATAATAATATATTTATTCATCTAATTATTATTATTATCAATTTTTATTGTAAAATAATATGAGAACAAAACTAAGAACAATATTCTTATAAAAGTTATCTAATTAATTTTTATATTTATTTTATAAAATAAATATAATGGAAATTACAAAAAAATATTTAATAAATGGTCCAAATAATGTAATAAGGTTAACAAATGGTGAAAAAATTATTTATATATTTGGTGATATACATCATACCTTAATAAATCAAACACAATGTAATTACGATCAAAATATTAGTTCTATTAATTTTGATCAATTTTTAATTAAATTTATGAAAGAAAATATAAATGATGATTATGATTTATTTATAGAACAAAGTTATGATCAATTAAATATAAATAATTATAATAATATTTATTTAGAAAATGTAAGAAAAATATTTAGTAAAAATATAAATTTTGATGAAAAAAATAAAATAATAAAATCAGAAAAATATCCAAATTATAGATTTCATTATTTTGATTTTAGAAATGAGATTTCAGAATTTAATAAAATTATAGATTTAATATCAAAAATTCCACAATTTAGTGAATTAATAGAAAATATAGATAATATAATTAATATTTGTAATAATATTAAAATATTAATTAATAATTATGTTAAAATAATTAATAAAAATAGTTATCATAAAAAAATAAAAAACCTTTTTACAAAATATAATAATGAAAAAATTAAAAAAAAGATAAATGAATTATTAGAAACTTACTTTAATGGTTTATTTTATAATAACATAATTAATAATATTTATGAATTACTTGATTATATTTATACAAATTATGATACACTAAAAAATAAATATATAAGTTTTGATTTTAAATTAGAAATAAATATTGAAATAGAAAAAAAACTTGCAATTATAGTACAAGATTTTTATCTTTTTTTTAAGTTAACTGATATTTATTTAATTAGAAGAATATTAGATAAATCATATACAAAAAAAAATATTATATATACTGGTCTTAATCATTTGTCATTTATAACTTATTTATTAGTTAATCATTTTGATTTTAAAATAACAAATATATTTTTTTTTTCTGATAAAAATATAAATATTAATTCTCTTAATAATTTTTATAAAAATAATAAACATTATAAAAAAGATATGGTGAATTTAGTGTATAATTCTAATGATAATGATGAAACAATACAATGTATAAATTTAATTGATTTTCCATTAAATTTAGGATAAGATAAATAATTTCTCTGAGAATTTAAAATGAATATAAATGGAATAAATAATTTTATAAAATTAAAAAATAAAAATTATTGTCTAAATATTTTAACATTCACACCAAATATTGATTATTATTCAATATGTGATAATAATAATGAAAATATAGATATTCAAACATATTTATTTAATAAATTACATAATACTAATGATATATATAATTTTTTTTTACCTAATTTTGATAACTTAAATGAAAATAAAAAATATAATTATTATAATGAAATAATAAAATTACAAAATAAAAATGAATTATTAAAAAATATTAATTTTATTAATTATAATTATATTTTAAAAGAATATACTGAATTTATAACATTTATAAATAATTATAATAATTTTTTATATTTTAATAGAAAAACTATTTTAGATTTTATTAATGATTTAAAATTAATAATAAATAAATTAAATATTATGTTTACTAATAATAAAAAAATTCCAAAAAAAATATCTACACAAACTAGAATTATTCTTGAATATATTTATATTAATTATTTTAAAAATAAAATTAGTAGTATTATTTATGATTCTAGTGAATTAATTAAATTTTGTGAATTACACCATAATAAATTTAAACAATATTTAAATTTTACCAATGAATATTATGATACAGTTAAACATGTTTACAAGATAAACCATAAAATATGTACAAATTTAACTTTTTTATTAAATTTTATTAATGTGTTTGATATTATTTTACAAATTTTTATTGAAAAAAATACAAATAATATTTTATATATATCAAATAATATTTCTAATTTAATTATTTATTTATTAATTACTAATTTTAATTTTGAAATTATTATAATTAGTTATTCTGATAAATTAATTGATAATGAAAATATTATTACAACTAATAAAATTATAAAAAATATTGATATTTATAATGAATCAACTATTGATTTTTTAGCAAACTATTTAACTAATTATGAATATTGTATTACACTTGATAATAATGACCTTTTTTGTTAAATATATCTAATTCCTTTTTTGTTAAATATATCTAATTCCTTT
>JACCDX010857956.1_pt1 | contig 11775 bp, 4 predicted proteins | sample 7449681 | NCBI WGS metagenome assembly JACCDX01 (sample SAMN15323450, study PRJNA562643) | freshwater metagenome | isolation source: river surface water | place: USA:Blue River Watershed | collected 2017-08-18 | reverse complement strand
GATGCCTTGCCGAAGGTCGCGATCTTGTGGCCGACGCCGTGGGCGAGCGCGAGATGCAGGCGGTTGTGCGGCACTTTGTCGAACTGGAGCGAGCGGCCCATCTGGAAACCACATCCGCCGCCGACGAGGACGAAGGGAATGTTTTCCAGCGTGTGGGAGTTGCCTTTGCCGAGTTCGTTCGTCCAGACGATGAGCGTGTGGTCGAGCATGGTGCCGGTGCTGCCGGGCTCGGGCGTGGTGGAGAGTTTCTCGACGAGGTAACGGAGCTCGCCGCAGAACCATTTGTTGATCTTCGTGAGTTGTTCGACGGCGCTGTCGTTCTTGTCGGGCTCGTGCGAGAGGGTGTGGTGACCTTCCTTGATGTCGAGCCAGTTCATCTTGGCCATGCCGACGGACTTGGTGAATTGCAGTGTCGCGACGCGGGTCATGTCGTTGACGAAGCTGTTCACGAGGAGATCGATCTGCATCCGGCTCAGGCGCGGGACGTTGTCGTTTTGATCCGCGATGCCGTCGGGCAGGGCGGGCGGAGTGGCGCGCAGCTTCTGGCTGCTGCTGGCAGCGATCTCGCGTTCCATCTGGCGCACGAGTGACTGGTGTTCCTCCAGGAGCCGGCGGTCTTCGGCGCTGATGTGTTTGCGGACTTTCTTCAAGTCGCCCTGCACGTCGTCGAGGATGCTCTGGAGGCTCTCGCGGTCTTTCAACTGGCCGTAGAGCTTCTGATACATCTGATAGGGATCGGAGACGGGCGCGACGGGTTTGTTCGGTCCGGCGTAGCTCATGCGCGTCCAGGGATCGGCGCGGTCGGTGACGCCGACGCCGAATTCGAGGGAGCCGAAGCGCGTGCGGGTTTCTTCGCGGCTTTGGAAATAGTTTTTGATCTCTTGATCAATCGAGATGCCGCTGGCCCAGCCGGCCGGAGTGTCGGAGCCGCCCTGGATGTTTCCGGGGAACAGCTCGATGCCGGTGAGCAGGCAGCTCATGCCGCGCATGTGGTTGTCGCCATCGCCGCGGACTTTGTTGGAGACGCCTTTGAGGATGAGCGTGCGATCTTTGAACGCTTCGAGGGGCGTGAGGATTTCCTTGAGCTTGAAGTCGCGGCCTTGTTCGTCCGGCCAGAAGTTGGACGGGATGGTGCCGTTGGGGCTGAACATGAACACGAGCCGCTGGCGCGGGCGGGCGGGCGCGGCGAGGCCGAGGCTGGGCAGGCCGACGAGGAACGGCAGCGTGGCGGCGGAGATGCCAAGGCTCTGGATAAACTGGCGGCGGCGGATGGCGTTCATGGTGTTGTGAAGTACACGGTTGTTTGTCGGTAAACAAGACGGCCGTTCAAGGAGTTTGAGTCGGTGGAAATTGGCCGCGCACCGGCGTTGCGCGGGGAAGGCGCGGAGGATAGCGTCGAGCGCATCACCTCGTTATGAAGATTTCGCAATTCTCCCGCTGGCTTCTTGTCGCGCTGTTGCTGGTTTCCGTTGCCGGGCCGGCGGCTGCGGCGGTTCTCGAACTGCCCGCGCGCCGGCAGGTCAAGGATGCCGCTGTTCCGGACGGGTGGAGTTCCGAGGCCGTGTCGTTGAACTGGGATGCGTCGCGCACCGCAGTCGTGATCTGTGACATGTGGGACAAGCACACTTGCGATGGTGCGACGCGCCGGGTTGCTGAAATGGCACCGCGCATGAACGAGTTGGTCAAGAAGGCGCGAGGGCAGGGGGCTTTCATCATTCATTGCCCGAGCGACACGATGAAGTTCTACGAAGGCACGCCGGGCCGGAAGCTCGCGCAGTCTGCGCCGAAAGTGGAAACCGCCATTCCGCTCCAGCGTTGGTGCAGCCTCGACAAATCGAAGGAGGCACCGCTGCCCATCGATGACACGGATGGCGGTTGCGACACGGCCGCTCCGTGGCCGAAGGGCGCGCCGTATCCGTGGACGCGCCAGATCGAGACGATTGAGATTCGCGACGGCGACGCGATCACGGACTCGGCCGAGGCTTTTTATCTGATGCGCCAGCGCGGGATCACCAACGTCATTGTCATGGGCGTGCATCTCAACATGTGCGTGTTGGGCCGGCCGTTTTCGATTCGTCAGATGGTGAACCAGGGGCAGAACGTCGTCCTCGTCCGTGACCTTACAGATACGATGTACAACCCGCAACGTGCGCCGCATGTGCCGCACACGGTCGGCACGGAGTTGATGATCGGCCACGTCGAGCGTTACTGGTGCCCGACGATCAGCAGCGTGACGTTTCTCGGTGGGGGGGAATTTCGTTTCCGCGAGTACAAGCGTCCGCGAGTGCTCTTCCTCGTGGGCGACAGCGAATACAAGACGGGCGAGACGGTTCCCGCTTGGGCTCGCGCCGAGCTGGCGTGGCGCGGCATCGAGTGCGAGTTCGTGATCGATGATCCGAAGAAGCCCGCGACGCTGGAGGGATTGGCGAGACTCGAACAGGCGGACGCGCTGTTCATCAGCATCAAGCGCCGCGCGCTGACGCCCGAGCAGTACGCCGTGATTCGCCGGCACATCGCGGCGGGGAAACCGGTGCTGGGCATTCGCACGGCGAGCCACGCGTTCGGCGCGAAGACGGTCGAGGCGGGAAGATCCAACTGGGAGACGTTCGACCGCGACGTGTTCGGCGGGCATTACCAGAATCACTACGGGAAAGGGCCGGCAACGGTGGTGCAACGCGCTCCGGGAGCGGACGGACATCCCGTGCTCGCGGGCGTTGTCGGGCCGCTCCGGTTCACGTCGCACTTGTATCTCTGCCGCGATCTGGTGCCCGGCACGGTGACGCTTCTGAATGGATTTGTGGACGGCAAGGCGGAAGTCATCGAACCGGTGGCGTGGCTGCGGACGGACGGGGGCCGGCGTCATTTCTATACGTCGCTTGGCGGTCCGGAGGATTTCCAGGAGGCGTCGTTCCGGCGGTTGTTGCGCAACGTGGTGTTGTGGGCTGTGGGGCGGGACGTGCCTCCGGGCGAATCCACACTGGCCCGGCCGTGACGATCCCCGGTGGTGGCTTTGCGCGAAGATTCGGCGATTGAAAGCGGCGGATTGTCCGATAACGTTTTCAGCACTGTGAGCAACCGCCGCAAGTCCCAGCGTCCATCCGGCCCGCCCGACTCGAAGTCGGGCACCAGGATTCCTGTCGCCCCGTTGATCGCCATTGCCGTTGGCGTGGGATTGTTCGTGAGCTTCTCTGGTTCCTTCAATCCGGCGCCGAAGCCCGCTGGCAATTCCGCCGTCCCGCCGCCGCCTGCGCCGCCGGTACCCGGAACGCCCGGTGGCACAGCCCCGGCCAACGAACCTCCGGGCGAGCCGATGTCCGACGGAGATCGCGCGACGGAACTCATCAATCGCGGCACGGAACTATTTCAGGAGGGCCGGCTTCTCGAAGCGGCCACCAATTACGCCGCGGCAGTGCAACTCACGCCGGACGACGAGACGGCGCATTTCAATCTTGGGTCCGCCTATTCGCGGCTGGGCCGGCTGGACGAGGCGAAGGCGGCGTATCTCGAGGCGTTGAAGATTTTTCCGGACTACTCGGAGGCGCACAACAACCTCGGCAATCTTTACGCGGGGCAGGGTCAGTTGGAGAAAGCGGCGGAGCACCTCGCCACTGCCGTGAAACTTTCGCCCGAGAGCGCCAACGCCCACAACAGTCTCGGCACGGTCCTCGGCCGGCAGGGAAAGTTTCAGGAAGCGGCCGAGCGGTTCCTGGAAGCCACGGAGATCCAGTCCGATCACCTCGAAGCGCGGTGCAATCTCGGCAACGTCCTGCTCCAGCAGGGCAAGGTGAACGAAGCCGTGGATCAATTCGAGGCAGTGCTCCGCGTGAACCCGGAATTCGAGGCCGCCAAACGCGCTCTGGCCCGGATCGATCAAATCCGGAAGAACCCGGTCCTGGTTCCGAATTCCCCCGTGCCCCTGCCGTGACCCCACGGTGCGCGGCGTTGCGCCGGGCGTCCGAAGTGGAGCGCCGGCGTCCTCGCCGGCTTATGACTCTCGTCCGCGCAAAGCCGGCGAGGACGCCAGCGCTCCAGTCGCCTCGACCATCCGCATCCGGCTCCACCGTGTGGCCGCCACTTTCGATTGCATCCGAAGTGGTTCCCCGGCTTGACCTTTGATTCGGGCTGCCTTCTTATACTGGGCAAACCCTTGTGAGTCCGCCGGCGGTCTGGCGGTGCTTGCCGAAGCCCATGTTGTACAATCTATGAAAGCGATCCGTTCCCTCCTTCTTCTCTCTCTTTTCGCTGGTCTGCTTGCCGCCCTGCCGGTGCGGGCGCAGGAATTGGTGCGCATCAGCGAGTTCATGGCCCAGAACGTCAACGGGCTTGACGACGAGGACGGCGATGAAGAGGACTGGATCGAGATTCACAACGCCGGCACGAGCGCCGTGAATCTCGCGGGCTGGTTCCTCACCGACGCGACGAACAACCTGCGCAAGTGGATGTTCCCCGCCGTGACGATCGCGCCCGATGGTTATCTCGTGGTCTTCGCGTCGAACAAGAACCGGAACTCCGGTGAACTGCACACAAACTTCCGCCTGAGCGACAACGGCGAGTATCTCGGGCTCATCAAGCCGGACGGCACCAATGTCGCCTCGCAGTTCTTCCCCACGTTCCCCATTCAGGCCCCGGACATCTCGTACGGGCTGCGTGGCAGTACCGCGACGGACACAATTCTCGCACAAGGCGCGCCGGCGCGGGCACTCGTGCCCTTGAGCAACGTCCTCGAACCCGAGCCCGGCCCCGATCCGATTCGTCCGTGGACGGTTCCGGACTTCGATGACTCGACATGGCAGTCCGGCACGACAGGCGTCGGCTACGAAGGCGACACCGGCTACGAGAGCCTGATCGGCTTGAACCTCACCGGAATGCGGGGCGTAAACGAGACCGTGTATATCCGCGTACCGTTCGTCGTCGCCGATCCGTCGGCGATCACCGCGCTCACGTTGCTGATGCGCTACGACGACGGCTTCATCGCGTATTTGAATGGGGTGCCCGTGGTCTGGGACAACGCGCCTGATCCTTCCTCCGCGACGTGGACCAACGGCGCTCCGGCCAATCGCGCCGACTCCAGCGCGACCACGCCTGCGAGTTTCAACATCACCAGTTCGCGGACGTTGCTCCAGGTCGGCACCAACGTCCTGGCCATTCAGGGTCTGAACAACGGCATCAGCAGCTCGGACATGCTCATCCTTCCCGAACTCGTCGCGACTGTCAGCGGAAGCAGCTCCGTGGCGTTGCGCTATTTCCCGGTGCCCACGCCCGGTGCGCCGAACAACGCCGGAATGGCCGAGCTCGGCCCGATCATCGACTTGGAGGAACACCATCCTGCTGTTCCCACAGACAGCGACGGCATCCGCGTCACCGCGCGCATCCGTCCGGCGCGCGGCCAGGTGACGGGTGCGACGCTGTTCTATCGCATCGGTTACAACGCGGAAGTTTCCGTGCCGTTCCTCGACAACGGCAACAGCAGCGACGGCGGGACGAACGATCTTATCTACGGCGCGGTCATTCCCGCCGGGGCGCATACGTCCGGCCAGATGGTGCGCTGGTACATCCGCGCGACCGACACGTTCGCCGGGAATTCCCGCCTGCCGGCTTTCGCCGAACCGCTCGATTCGCCCGAATACTTCGGCACCATTGTGTGGAACGCCGCACTGACCAATCCGCTGCCCGTGCTGCACTGGTTCATCCAGACGCCTTCGGCCGCCGAGAACGGCACGGGCACGCGCTGCTCGCTGTTCTTCAATGGCGAGTTCTACGACAACCTCAATATCAACCTCCACGGCCAGTCGAGCACCGGCTTTCCGAAGAAGAGCTTCGACATCGATTTCCACGCCGGCCACAACTTCAAGTGGAAGGACGGCGAGCCGCGCGCGGATGACATCAACATGCTGACCACGTATCCGGACAAGGCCCACATGCGGAACGTCATCGCCTATGAAACCTTCCGCGACGCCGACACCGCCCATCACTGGGTCGTGCCCGTGCGGGTGCAGCAAAACGGCGTCTTCTGGGGCACGGCGCATTTGGTCGAGAACGGTGACGAAGACTGGCTCATCCGCATGGGGGTGAATTCGCAGGGCGCGCTCTACAAGATGTATAACCAGTTCAATACCGCCGGCAGCGCGACCAGCGGCGCGGAAAAAAAGACTCGCAAGACCGAAAGCAACGCCGACCTCACCGCGCTCTTCACCGGCGTGAGTCTGACCGGCGAAGCGCGCCGCCGTTTCGCTTACGACAACATCGATGTCGCGCAGACGGTGGATTACCTCGCGGGCATGACGATCATTGGCAACACCGACTGCTGCCACAAAAACTACTACTTCTACCGCGACACCGGCGTGACCGACGAATGGGTGATGTGGCCGTGGGACGTGGACCTGAGCTTCGGGCGCGTCTGGACCGGCGCGCGGACGTACTGGGAACAGATTCTCAATCCCGCCACTCCCCTGCGCATCGGCGAGGGAAACTTCTTCGCCAACGTCATCTTCAACACGCCCGAGATGCGGCAGATGTATCTGCGCCGCCTGCGCACCTTGATGGATGAACTCATCAAGCCGCCCGGCACGCTCGTCGAGAACCTGCACTACGAGCCGCGCATCGACGAACTCGCCGCCATGCTCGCGCCGGACGCCGCGCTCGACGCCGCACGGTGGGGTTCCCATGCGTGGGGTAACGGCTCCACGGCCGCGTGCTGCCCGCAGACACTTCCGCAGGCGGTCGCCGAGATGAAAGATTCCTATTTCCCGCAACGTCGCACGCAGCTCTACAACGGCCTCGCCTCCGGCGCGAACGAGATTCCCGGCGCGCAACCGGCGACGGTCATCATCAACTTCGGCACCATCGATGCCAACCCGGTGGGCGGCAACCAGGACCAGGAGTACATCCAGTTGCGCAACCCGAACAGCTACGCGGTGGACATCTCGGGCTGGACCTTGAGCGGTGCCATTCAGTTCAAGTTCCGTGGCGGCACCGTCATGCCGGCCGGTGCGAATCTTCACGTCGCCGCGAACCGACGTGCCTTCCGTGCGCGCACGTCCGGTCCCACCGGCAACCAGGCGTTGCAGATCGTTGGCGACTACCAGGGCCGTCTGTCCGCGCGTGGCGAGACGCTCGATCTGCACGACAAGCAGGGCGTGCGCATCGCCACCATCAACACCGCTGTTCAACCGAGCCCCGCGCAGGCCGCGCTCCGCGTCACCGAGATCATGTACGCTCCGCCGGCCTTGATCGGCGATACGTTCGACCGCGAGGAATACGAATTCATCGAGCTGAAGAATATCGGCGCGACGGCGATCAACCTCACCGGGGTACGTTTCGTCGAGGGCGTGCTGTTCAACTTCACCGGCAGCGCGGTCACCAATCTCCCCGCCGGCCAGCATGTGCTCGTGATCAAGAACGCCGCCGCGTTCGCCCAGCGGCACGGCGCGGTCGCGAACATCGCCGGCGTTTACACCGGCTCGCTCGATAACTCCGGCGAACGCATTCGCATCGACGACGCGAACAACGAGAAGATTCTCGACTTCACCTACAACAACTCCTGGTACCCGATCACCGAGAGCCGTGGCTTCTCGCTGGTCATCGCGGATGCCGGCGCGCTCTTTAGCACCTGGGATCTTTCGACAAGCTGGCGGATTGGCGGCCGGCAATACGGAACGCCCGGTGCGGACGACGCTGCGTTGCCCGCTGTGCCTGGCGTCCTCATCAACGAAGTCCTCGCGCACACCGATCTGCCGCAGAAAGACTCCATCGAGATCCTCAACCCGACGGCGGCTCCGGTGGACATCAGCGGCTGGTATCTCACAGACGACCGGAATTCACCGAAGAAGTTCCGCATTCCGGCGACGCCCGCGATCCCCGCCGGCGGTTACGTCGTGTTCGATGAGGATGATTTCAATCCGTTGCCCGGCGTGCCGCCGAGCTTCTCGTTCAGCTCCACGGGTGACGAGGCCTACCTCTTCTCGGCGAATCCCGCCGGCGAACTCACCGGCTACCATCACGGCTACAACTTCGACGCGAGCGCGACAGGTGTTCCGTTCGGGCGTCATTTCGACAGCCAGGGCCGGGAGCATTTCGTGGCGCTGTCCAGCCTCACGCTGGGCGCGGCGAACAGCGCACCGCTCGTCGGCCCCGTGATCCTCAACGAGATTCACTACCGTCCGTCGCTGAAGATCGAAGGCATCGATCTCGTGGAGGCGTTCGAGGATGAATTCATCGAGCTGCTCAACACCACCGGCGCGCCCGTGCCGCTCTTCGATCCTGCCGACCTGGGCAACACATGGCGTTTGCGCGGCGGCGCGGATTTCGACTTCCCGGTGAATACTTCCATCCCTGCGAACGGCCGGCTCGTCGTCGTCTCCTTCCATCCCGTGAACAATCCCGTGGCGGCCGCAGCCTTCCGCGCACGTTACGGCCTCGCGGCGAACGTTCCGCTTGTCGGTCCTTTCACCGGTCAGCTCGGCAACGAAGGCGATGACATCCGCCTGCTCCGGCCGGATTCTCCGGTCGTCGCGCCTGATCCCGATGCCGGCCTCGTGCCCTACATCCTCGTCGATCGCGTGGACTACAAGGACTCCGCGCCGTGGCCGGCTGCGGCGGACGGATTCGGGCCGTCGCTCCAGCGTCTCGGCTCCAGCTCCTTCGGAAATGATCCCGTGAGTTGGACCGCCGCCACGGCAACGCCGGCAGCCGCGTATCCGGGCGGCAATGCCCCGGTGATCACGACCCAGCCGCAGCACCTCACGGTGGTCGCCAACTCGAATGTCACTCTCTCGGTGGTGGCGACGGGCGACGCGCCGTTGCGCTATCAATGGACCTTCAATGGCGATGCCCTGCCGGGCAAAACAAACTCGACGCTCGCGCTGCCGAATGTGCAGTTGGGCCAGCAGGGCGCCTATCAAGTGCTGGTGCTCAACCCGGCCGGCTCCGTCGCCAGCAGCAACGCGCTGCTCACCGTTCTCATTCCGGCGCGAATCACGCAGCAGCCGCAAAGCACCACCGCCCACCTTGGGGCGAATGCGATCTTCGCCGTGCAAGCGGCGAGCAGTTCACCGCTGGGCTACCAGTGGCGCAAGGGAGGCGTGATTCTTCCGGGCCGAACCAGCTCGTTCCTCAACCTCGACAACATCACCGCCTCCGACGCCGGCACCTACGACGTGGTGGTGACGGACGCTCTCAGCTCCGTCGTCAGCGCGCCGGCGGTGCTGACGGTGCTCTTGAACCCGGTGATCACCGTCCACCCGGCCAGCTTGAATCTCACCGTGACCACGCCGTTGAACGTGACCAACTCGGTGACTGCGTTCTCGGGAACGCCGCTGCGTTACCAGTGGCTCTTCAACGGCTCGCCGCTTGCGACCAGCGCCAGCATCCCGAGCGTCACCAACGCGCAGTTGATCATTCTCAACGTCGGCCTCGTCCATGCCGGCGATTACTCCGTTGTCGTCACCGACAGCTTCTCGTCCACGACCAGCCAGATCGGTCGCCTCACGGTCAACACCCGTGCGGAGATCACTGTGCAACCTCTCAGCATCACCGCGCCCGAAGGTGGTGTGGCGGCGTTCAGCGCGGCGTGGACTGGTTCCGGGCCGTTCCTCCATGGCTGGCGTCGGACCGCGCCGACTTCGGCCACACTCGGATTCTTCGCGCCGACCGGCGGCCTGGCGAGCATGAGTGTCCCGGGTGGTTACATCACCGCCAGCCAGACGAACACCGTGCTGGTGCTCACAAACATCGGCGCGGCGCTTGCCGGTGCCTACGATATCGTCGTCTCGAACGCCGTCGGCCAGCTCGCTTCGGACGACGGTGTGCTCACCGTTCTCACGGACACCGATCGCGACGGCCTGCCGGACAGTTGGGAAACCGGCCGTGCCGGATTCAACATCAACGATCCCGCCGACGCCCTGCGCGACGACGACAACGACGGCGCGAACAACGCGCGCGAGTACGCGGCAGGCACGGACTACCTGAATCCCGCGAGCTACCTGCGCACAGCGATCCAGCCCAACGGCAGCCGTGTGCTGACGTTCGAGGCGGTCTCGAACCGGACCTACATGGTGCAGTTCAACGACACGTTGAGCGGGAACTGGAGCAACCTGGTGATCGAACCGGCGCGCACCACGACGCGTTCCGTGACGGTCACTGACCCGGCGATTCGCGCGCAACGCAACTACCGCCTCGTCACGCCGGCTCAACGTTGAGCCGGAGGCGCGGCCGGGCTCCGGCCCTTCTTCGCGCCGCCTGAAGGCGGCAAACAAAACGGCCCGCATCTTTCGATGCGGGCCGTTGTGCTTGAAACGGGCTGTTGGGAATCAGACTGCCACCGTCTTGCCCGGGATGGCGTAGGGATAGAGGCCGTCTTCGCCGGGGAGCACCTTGGGCATCGCGTCCCACGCGAAGCGCTCGGGCATCAGGTCCAGCGTGCTGTTCAGGGCGGCTTCCCATTCGACCACCTTGCCGGAATACGTCGCCATGCGGCCCATGATGGACGTCAGGGTGGAGTAAGCGCCTCGTTCGGCCTCATCGTGCGGCTTGTTGTCGCGGATGGCGGCAAGCAGCGGATAATGTTCGAGCTGCCAGCCGTCGTTGGATTCGCCCTGCGGCCCGCGGCGGCGCCATTCGTTCTGGCCGCGGATCGTGTGGCCACTGATGTTCGCCGTGCCCTTGGTGCCGATGGCGTGTTCGGAGACGCTGCTCCAGGCACCGGGGAACTGGCTGCACTGGCTGAACATCCGCGTGCCGTCCGCGTATTCGTAGTCCACCGCGTGATGGTCGAAGATCTCGCCGCTGTCCGGCCCCTTTTGGAAGCAACGCCCGCCGATGCCCTGGCAACGGATCGGAAACGCGCCTTTGAGCCAGTTGATGACGTCGAGGTTGTGGATGTGCTGCTCGACGATGTGATCGCCGCACAGCCAGTTGAACATGTACCAATTGCGCACCTGGTATTCCATTTCCGTCGGCGCTCGGCCCATTCGCTTCTCGAGTTCGGCGCGTTTGGCCTTCGGGCCGACGGGGCCGCCGTTCCAGAAGACGCGCGTGGCGAGGATGTCGCCAATGGCACCGTCCTGCAGGCGTTTGATGGTTTCGAGGTAGTTCGGCTGGTGCCGGCGCTGGAGACCGACGCCGGTCTTGAGGCCCTTGGCCTTGGCTTCCTTGGCGGCGGCGAGAACTTTGCGGACGCCGGGGCCGTCCACAGCCACGGGCTTTTCCATGAACACATGCTTGCCCTGACGCACCGCTTCCTCGAAGTGAATCGGGCGCAGACCGGGCGGCGTGGCGAGGATGACGAGGTCCGCCTGGGCGATGGCCTGCTTGTAGGCATCGAACCCGACGAACACGTTCTCGTCCTTCACGTCCACCGTCTTCTCGTGCTTCTTCTTGAGATTGTTCAACGAACCTTTGGCCTGGTTCTCAAAGGCGTCCGCGATGGCGACGAGCTTCACGCCCTGACCGCCGGCATTGAGCGCCTGGTCTGCCGCGCCGGAACCGCGACCACCCGCTCCAACCAGGGCGATGCGGATGGTGTCGCCGGGCGAGGCGCCGAGGGCGAAGCGTTGCACGGGCAACGCGCCGAGCAACGCGCCTCCCGCGACGGCGGTGGAAGTGCTTTTGAGAAAACTGCGGCGGGTGACAACTGCGTCCGCCTGAGTGGGTCTGGAATCGTTCATGTCGTTATGCATTTGAAGTTGAGTCCGTTCGACGCCCGCGCGACGCGGCTATTCACAAGCCGATGTGTTGCGGGCGGGACGAGCCGCAGACTAAGCAGCGCCCCGCCGCGTT
>JACCDX010678174.1_pt1 | contig 11775 bp, 10 predicted proteins | sample 7449681 | NCBI WGS metagenome assembly JACCDX01 (sample SAMN15323450, study PRJNA562643) | freshwater metagenome | isolation source: river surface water | place: USA:Blue River Watershed | collected 2017-08-18 | reverse complement strand
GCTTTTGAGCGCAAGCACGGCAAGCCGCCTTTGCCGGGGGAGGTCGGTTGCTACTTGTCGCATGTGTGGGCGATGCGGCGTTTTCTGGAGACGGACCAGGCGTTTTTGCTGATCCTGGAGGACGACCTGCGGGTTGGCCCGGACCTGCCGGTGGTGATCGACGCCTTGATGGAGCGGGCCGAGCAATGGGATGTGGCGATGCTCTCGGGCATCCACAGCGGCCGCGACCTGCGTCTTGCTGCTTTGACCGGGCCGTACCACCTGTCGGTGGCTTTGCAGCGCTATGCCGGCGCGAGTTGTTATTTGCTCAGCCGCCATGCTGCCGAGGTTTACCTGCGCGACCTGCTGCCCATGAGCCTGCCTTATGACCATGAGTACGACCGGGCCTGGGCCCGGGGGCTCAAGACCCGCATCGTCACGCCCGCGCCCTGCCGCCACAGCTTCGAGGACGGCTCGGACCTGCACCCGCCCGGCGTGGTGCGGCGCAATTTCCACTGGAGCCGCAGACTGGGGACCCTCTGGTGGCGCCTCAAAACCGATTTGCGGCGCATCGCCCATGGCCTGGGGCAGTGGCTGCGTTACCGCCGCTGAACCCCAAGCCCTTCAGTCCAGGCCGCGCACCACCTGCATGGCCTCTTCGATGCGCTCGACGCCGTGGATGGTCAGGCCTGCGTAGGCCTTGTCGCCCTTTTTGGGCAGATTGGCCTTGGGCACCACCGCCACGGTGAAGCCCAGTTTGGCCGCTTCTTTCAAGCGCTCCTGGCCGCGCGGCGCGGGGCGCACCTCGCCCGCCAGGCCCACTTCGCCAAAGGCGATGAAACCCTTGGGCAGCGGCTTGCCGCGCAGGCTGCTGGTGATGGCCAGCATGACCGCCAGGTCGGCCGCAGGTTCGCGGATGTGCACGCCGCCCACCGCATTCACGAACACGTCCTGGTCCATGCAGGCCACGCCCGCGTGGCGGTGCAGCACCGCCAGCAGCATGGCCAGGCGGTCACGCTCCAGGCCCACGCTCAGGCGGCGTGGGCTGGGGCCGCCAGAGTCCACCAGCGCCTGGATCTCGACCAGCATGGGCCGCGTGCCTTCGAGCGTGACCATCACGCAGCTGCCAGGCACCGGCTCGCTGTGCTGGCTCAAAAAGATCGCGCTCGGATTCGTCACGCCCTTGAGGCCCTTCTCGGTCATGGCGAAGACGCCGATCTCGTTGACCGCGCCGAAGCGGTTCTTGATCGCGCGGATCAGCCGGAAGCTCGAATGCGTGTCGCCTTCAAAGTACAGCACCGTGTCGACCATGTGTTCGAGCACGCGCGGACCGGCGAGCGCGCCCTCCTTGGTCACGTGGCCGACCAGCACGATGGCGGTGCCGCTGGCCTTGGCCGCGCGCGTGAGGTGGGCCGCGCATTCGCGCACCTGGGCCACCGAGCCAGGCGCGCTCGTGAGCTGGTCCGAGTACACCGTCTGGATCGAGTCGATGATGGCCACTTTGGGCGCACGCGCCTGCAGCGTGGCGAGGATCTTTTCGAGCTGGATTTCGGCCAGCACCGGCACCTGCGAGCCGGCCAGGCCCAGTCGGCGCGAGCGCAGTGCGACCTGCGCGCCGCTTTCTTCGCCCGTCACATACAGCGTGTCCAGGCCCGCGCGCTCAAGCGCATCCACCGCCTGCAAGAGCAGCGTCGACTTGCCGATGCCCGGGTCGCCGCCGATCAGCACCACGCCGCCTTCGACGATGCCCCCACCCAGCACGCGGTCGAGCTCTTCCTGGCCCGTGGGGTGGCGCTCGACATCGGCGGCTTCGATCTGCGACAGCGGCATGACTTCGGTCGCCGCCACCAGGCCTTGGGCGAGCGCGCTGCCAAAGCGGTTCTTGCCGCCCGCGGCTTCGGCCACGCTCTCCACCAGGCTGTTCCAGGCGCCACAGCTGGGGCATTTGCCCAGCCAGCGCGGCGTGGTGCCGCCGCACTCGTTGCAGGTGAAAACGGTTTTGTCTTTGGCCATGGGACGGATTGTGGCCGATGGCGTCGGCCTGGGGCGCTGCGCTTCAGGCCAGGCCCTGGGCCAGCGCGGCGGTGATCTCGGCGGCCGGCACAGTGCGGCAGGCGCTGGTGTTTTGCCCGGCCCACAGCGGCGAGCAGTCGCCCAGGCCCTGCGCCTCGAAATGCGCGCGCAGCGGCGCGATGGCGGCGGTGGCGGTCGGAAAGGCGGGTGCGGCCGGGTTCAGGGGGCCCAGCGTGCGCATCAGCCGATTGACGATGCCGCGTGCGGGCCGGCCGGTGAACAGCGTGGTCAGCTCGGTGTGGCGTGCCGCTTCGCTTTGCAGGGCAGCGCGGTGCAGCGCGCTGGTGCTGGCTTCGGGGCAGCACAGGTAGGCGGTGCCGACCTGCACGCCCGAGGCGCCCAGCGCCATGGCCGCGCGCACGCCGGCCGCATCGGCGATGCCGCCGGCCGCGATCACCGGCAGCTTCACCGCCGCCACCACCTGGGGCAAGAGTGCAAAGGTGCCCAGCTGCGTGCCCAGTTCGTGCGTGAGGAACATGCCGCGGTGGCCGCCGGCTTCCAGGCCTTGTGCGATCACGGCGTCGGCGCCGTGGGCTTCGAGCCAGCGCGCTTCTTCGACCGTGGTGGCCGAAGACAGCACCACCGAGCCCCAGCTTTTCACGCGCGCCAGCAGCGCGGGCGCGGGCAGGCCGAAATGAAAGCTCACCACGGGCGGTGCGAAGGGCTCGAGCAGGTCGGCCAGCGCGGCCGAAAACGGTGCGCGGCCCGCCCCGGCGGGCACGCTGGCGGCGTCCAGCCCGGCCTCGTCGTAGAAAGGGCGCAGCGCCTCGCGCCAGCGCGCCTCGGCGGCGGCGTCGGGCGCGGGGGGTGTGTGGCAAAAGAAGTTGACGTTCCAGGGCCCGGCGGCCTGATCGCGCAGCCGCTGCAGTTCGGCTTGCAGCGCTTCGGGCGTGAGCATGGCGGCCGGCAGGCCGCCCACGCCGCCGGCAGCGCACACGGCCAGCGCCAGGGCCGAGCCCTGGGCGCCGGCCATGGGCGCCTGCAGCAGCGGCAGGCGGGATGCAATCAGGTGGCTCAGGGCGGTGGCGGTCATGGGCCGAGCTTAACCGGCCAGCGCCTCGAACGGCAGGCTCTGCTTGACCAGGATCACCGTGCAGGGCGCGTCCATCGCGACCTTGATCGGCACTGTCGCGACGAAGCGTTGCATCTGCAGGCCATGCGTGGCCGCGCCCAGGATGATCATGTTGACGTGGTTGCCCTCGGCATAGCGCAGCAGCGCGTCGGCCACATCGCCCGACTCGAGCACGTGGAAAGAGGCCTGGTGCGCGCCCAGGTCCAGGCCCTGCGCCCACCGCTTCATGCGCGTGATGTGCTGGCGCCGCAGCGCGGTCTCGCTGCGCGCGCTGTCGGTGCTGCTGCTGTCGCCGGGTGAGATCACGGTGACGCAGGCCAGGCGTGCGCCGGGGCGCAGGCCCAGCGAGCGCGCCACCGCCTCGCGCAGCGAGTACAGGGTGGCGTCGCTCACGTCTTGGTGCGGCAACGCAACCATGATGATGGGCACCTCCTCGACGCGTTGCGAGGGCAGCGGCGAAGGCTGGTAGTGTTTGCCGGCCGCGCGCAGCCAGCGCTTGAAGTGCGTCCAGAAACCCGTGCCTTGGGTTTGCCGACCGCGCGCGGTGAGCGTGATCTGCTCGGGGTTGCTCAAATCGAACGCGAGCAGGGACGCCGAGGCGTAGCGCTGCTCGGCCTCGGGTTCGAGGCAGCGCAGGATCACCTCCTGCAGCCATTCGGGCAGGTCGGGGCGGCGCTGACGCGGCGGCACCGGGTCCATCCACAGGCGCTGGCGCATGCCGGCGGCGGTGGCCGGTTCGCCAAACGGGGTCTCGCCGGTGGCCAGCTGGTAGAGCATGACGCCGATGGCAAAGACGTCGCTGCGCGGGTCGCCGCGCACGCCCACCACCTGCTCGGGGGCGATCCAGATCGGCGAGCCCACCGCCTTGCGCAGCTCCTCGGCGAGCAGATCGGGGTAGTGCGCGTGGCAGGACAGCCCGAAGTCCAGCAGGACCGCGCTGCCATCGGCGCGGATCAGCACGTTGGCCGGCTTGAGGTCGAGGTGGCAGACGTTTTGTTTGTGCAGGCTGTGCGCGGCCCGGGCCATGGCCGCGCCCAAACGCGCGATGTCCTCAGCTTCGAGCGGCTCGCCGCGCTCCAGCCAGTGCTCGAGCGTGCGGCCCTCGATGTACTCCATCACGAGGTAGGGCATGCGGCTCAGGTCGCCCGCCGCCACAAAGCGCGGCACATGCGGACCGCTGAGCGCGGGCAGGATGGTGAGTTCGATTTCGAAGCTCACGATGTTTTCGGCGCCGTCCCCCGCGGTCATGCGCGGGATCTTCATCGCCATGGGGAAGTCGGACGCACGCCGGCTGTCGTCGGGGCCTGGCGCATGTTGCACTTCGTAGATGTGGGCCATGCCGCCCGCGTGGATGCAGCGGCCGACCTCGAAGCCGTCGATCACGGTGCCGGGTTCGAGCCGTTTCACCGGCCTTCCTCCAGCCGCGCGGCAAAGATGTCGGGCAGGCCCGCACGGCGAATCGCGGCCGCCGCTGCGGCGTGGTCGTAGGGCACGCGGTGGAAGGTGATGCGGCATGCGCTGTCGTCGTAGACCGCATACATGGCCCGCGGGTCGCCGTCGCGCGGCTGACCGACCGAGCCCACGGTGGCCACCCAGGCGCGGTGGCGCGGCAGCGGCACGGCCACGCCTGGCGTCGGTGTGAACGCCATCAGGCCGCGCCCTGAGCCCTGGTAGTACAGCGTCTGCTGGTGCACATGGCCGACGAACACGTGCGCCTGCGGCAAGGTGCGCGTGGCCGCGTCCAGGCATTGCTGTGCGGCGCGCTCGTTGTCGACGTAGCGCCATTCGGCCGGTTCGTGCGCGCTCGCGTGCACGAACAGCATGTGGCCGACCTGCTGCGTGAGCGGCAGCTGCGCAAGCCAGCGGCGCTCGGCCGGGGGCAGCTGCGCGTAGGTCCAGGCCGCGGTCATCGCGCCGAGGCTGCCTTCGGCCTGCGGCGGGGTCACGGCCATCGCGTCGTGGTTGCCCTGCAGCACGCAGGCGCCCTCGCCGTGCCAGCGTATGACCTGCTGGACCACGGGCAGCGGGTCGCCGCCATAGCCCACGAGGTCGCCGAGCACGGCCCAACGCCCGATGCCCTGCTGGCCCGCATGGTCGATGCAGGCTTGCAGTGCCTGCCAGTTGGCGTGGATGTCAGAAAGCAAGGCCCATTTCATCGGTGTCTCCTGGTGCCCCGATCATCGCCGGGCATGCTGATCGCCAGCTTGCGCGAACCCGGCCAGGCGGGTCTTGATGGAGGTCAAGCATGGCCCTTTGTGCTGAGGGACAATGGCCCCATGCGCCTGCAAAAGACCCGAATCCACACCCTGATCCGCCGGGGCCTGCTCTACTCCTTGCTCTTGGCCGTGGCCATTTTGGGCCTGGGGGGCGTGGGCTTTTGGATGATCGATCCGCGCATCGACAACCTGGGCGACGGCCTGTGGCTGGCCTTCACCACGGCCGCCACCGTGGGCTATGGCGACGTGATCCCGCACACGCCGGCCTCGCGCATCTTCTCGGTGGTGGTGGTGCTCTTGGGGCTGGCGGTGCTGTCGCTGGTCACGGCTTCTTTGTCGGCGATCTTTGTCGAAAAGGAGGTTGAAGCCGAAGAGCGCCAGATCGAGAAAGACCTGCGCCGCGAATTGCGCGCGCTGCGCGAGGAGCTGCACAGCCTGCGCGAAGAGGTGCGTGAACTGCGCGCACCGTCCCAGCGTTCGCCCTGAGGGACTCACCCATGCGCGGGCCAGGCCCCGCGGGCATCGAAGACTCAGCGGCCCGTGAAGCGGGCCGCGCGTTTTTCCACAAAGGAGCGCACGCCCTCGGCCGCGTCCTCGCTGCGCGAGAGGCGCTGCTGCACCTCGATGAACTCCTGCATGGCCACCACCGGCCCGTGCTCCACCGCCTTGAGCACATTGCGCCGTGTGGCCACCACCGCCAGCGGGGCCTGTGCCGCGATCTGCTGCGCGATGCGCAGGGCCTCGGCCCGCTCCTGGCCGGTGGGCACCACTTTTTGCACGAAGTTCAGGCACAGCGCTTCGGCGCTGTCGAACACATCGCCGGTGAGCAGGTGCAGAAGCGCGTTGCCGCTGCCGGCGCGCTCGGCCATGCGCAGCGTGGCACCGCCCGTGGCCATGATGCCGCGCGCCACTTCGAGTTGCGAGAAACGGCAGTCGTCGGCCGCCACCACGATGTCGGCGGCCAGCATCAGCTCGATGCCCAGGGTGTAGGTGATGCCCTGCACCGCCACCACCATGGGTTTGCTGCGGCGCCGGTAGCCGTCCATGCCCAGGTTCAGCGGATCGACCAGGCCCAGCGGCACGGCTTTTTCGCCGCGCTGCATCAGCGGCGCGATGGTGGGCAAATCGAGGCCGGCGGTGAAGTGCGCGCCTTCGGCGCACAGCAGGCCCACGCGCAGCGCGGGGTCGTCGTCGAGCCGGGTGTAGGCCTCGCCCAGCTCGCGGAACATCTTGGGCGTGAAGCCGTTGCGCTTGGTCGGGCGGTTGATGGCGATCATGAGCACCCCGTCGCTGACGGTGGTGTCGATCTGGCCTTCGGGGTGGGGTGCGGGGGTGTTCATGAAAGGCATGCTAGGGCGCCTGGCCCCGCATGCGCTTTCACCCCGGCGACAGGGCTCAGTACTTGTAGACGCCCTGACCGGTCTTGCGGCCCAGGCGGCCAGCGGCCACCATTTCCTTGAGCAGGGGGCTGGGGCGGTACTTGCTGTCGCCGAATTCCTTGAGGTAGACCTCCATCACGGCCAGGCACACGTCCAGGCCGATCATGTCGGCCAATGCGAGCGGGCCGATCGGCTGGTTGCAGCCCAGCTTCATGCCGGCATCGATCGCTTCGGCTTCGGCCAGACCCTCGCCCAGCACGAAAAACGCCTCGTTGATCATGGGCACCAGGATGCGGTTGACCACGAAGCCAGGGGCGTTCTTGACGGTGATCGGCGTCTTGCCCAGGGCCAGCGCCAGGTCGTGGACCGCGTCGTGCGTGGCGTCGCTGGTTTGCAGGCCGCGGATGATTTCGACCAGCGCCATCATCGGCACCGGGTTGAAGAAGTGCATGCCGATGAAACGGTCGGCGCGCTGCGTGGCGGCGGCCAGCTGCGTGATCGAGATCGACGAGGTGTTGGACGCGATGATCACGTTCGCAGGCAGCATGCCGTCGAGCTGCTGGAGGATCTTGACCTTGAGCTCGTGGTTTTCGGTCGCGGCCTCGATCACCAGTTGCGCGCCTTTGAGGTCGTCGTAGCTGGTGCTGCCCTTGATGCGGGCCAGCGCGGCGGCTTTGTCGGCTTCGGAGATTTTTTCTTTCTTGACCAGGCGGTCCAGGCTGCCGGACACGGTGGCCAGGCCCTTGGCCACGGCGGCCTCGGAAATGTCGACCATGACGACGTTCACGCCCGAGACGGCGCACGCCTGCGCAATGCCATTGCCCATGGTGCCGGCACCGATGATGCCTACGGTTTGGATGCTCATGTGGTGTTCCTTGAAGACGGGAAAGAAATAACCGAATGATCTTAGCGAGTCCGCCCCCGTCCCGGCTGACAAGAGCGTGACGGGGGCGAACCACCGGGGCGCGGCCGTGGCAAAAGGCACAATCGCCCCATGCCCCCGACCGCTGCCACAGCCGCCCTGTCCGCGCCGCAAAAAGCCCTGCGCAAGCTCGGCCTGGTGCGCGACATCGACCTGGCGCTGCACCTGCCTTTGCGCTACGAGGACGAGACGCGGATCGTGAAGCTGCGCGATGCGCGCGAGGGCGAGGTGGTGCAGATCGAGGCGACGGTCACGGCCTGCGAAATCACGTTCAAGCCGCGCCGCCAGCTCCTGGTGACGGTGGACGACGGCAGCGACACCTGCACGCTGCGCTTTTTCAGCTTCTACCCCTCGCACCAGAAGGCGCTGGCCGTGGGCAAGCGCCTGCGCATCCGGGGCGAGCTGCGTGGCGGCTTCATGGGGCTGGCGATGATGCACCCCAGCTTCAAGGCCGCCGGGGGCAATCTGCCGCAGGCGCTCACGCCGGTGTACCCGGCCACGGCCGGGTTGAGCCAGGCCTATTTGCGCCGCGCGGTGCTCAATGGTCTGGCCCATGCCGAGCTGAGCGAAACCTTGCCGCCCGACGTGCCCTGGCCAGACCGGCGCGGCGCCTGGACCTTGCGCCAGGCCTTGCAGTTTTTGCACCAGCCCACGCCCGATGTGTCGCTGATGACGCTCGAAGACAAAACGCACCCGGCCTGGATTCGCCTCAAGTGCGAGGAGTTGCTGGCGCAGCAGCTCTCGCAACTCACGGCCAAGCGCGAGCGCGACCATTTGCGCGCGCCCGCCCTGCAGGCCCGTGCGGGCGGCTTGCATGCGCGGCTCTTGCAGGCGCTGCCCTTTGCGCTGACCGGCGCGCAGCAGCGCGTGGGGCAGGAGATCGCGGCCGACCTGGCGCGACCCGTGCCCATGCACCGCTTGTTGCAGGGCGATGTGGGCGCGGGCAAGACCGTGGTGGCGGCGCTGGCGGCGATGGTCGCGATCGACGCGGGCTGGCAGTGCGCGCTGATGGCGCCGACCGAAATCCTGGCGGGCCAGCACTTTGGCAAGCTGGTCGGTTGGCTGGAGCCGCTGGGCGTCAAGGTCGCCTGGCTCACGGGCAGCCAAAAGAAAAAAGAACGCACCGAGATGCTGGCGCTGATCGCCTCGGGCGAGGCCGCGCTGGTGGTGGGCACGCATGCGGTGATCCAGGAGCAGGTGCAGTTCAAAAACCTCGCGCTGGCCGTGATCGACGAGCAGCACCGCTTTGGCGTCGCGCAGCGCCTGGCGCTGCGCAGCAAGATGCAGGCGCCGGGCATGGAGCCGCACCTCTTGATGATGAGCGCCACCCCGATCCCGCGCACCCTGGCCATGAGCTACTACGCCGACCTCGATGTGTCGGTGATCGACGAGCTGCCGCCGGGGCGCACGCCCATCGTGACGCGGGTGGTCTCCGACAGCCGGCGCGACGACGTGGTGGCGCGCATCGGCGCGCAGCTGGCGCAGGGGCGGCAGGTGTATTGGGTGTGTCCACTGATCGAAGAGAGCGAGGCGCTGGACCTGACCAACGCCACGCAGACGCACGCCGACCTGAGCGCGGCCTTGCCCGGCGTGATGGTCGGCCTGCTGCATTCGCGCATGCCGGTGGCCGAGAAAAAGGCGGTGATGGACCTGTTCACCAGCGGCCAGATGGGCGTGCTGGTCAGCACCACGGTGATCGAGGTGGGGGTGGATGTGCCCAACGCTTCGCTGATGGTGATTGAACATGCCGAGCGCTTTGGCTTGTCGCAGCTGCACCAGCTGCGTGGCCGCGTCGGGCGCGGCGCGGCGGCCTCGGCCTGCGTGCTGCTGTATGGCACGGGCGAGAGCGGCAAGTTGGGCGAGACGGCGCGCGAGCGCCTGCGCGCCATGGTCGAGACCAACGACGGTTTCGAGATCGCGCGCCGCGACCTTGAAATCCGTGGACCCGGCGAGTTTCTGGGCGCGCGCCAGTCGGGCGCGCCCCTGCTGCGCTTTGCCGACTTGACCATCGACGCCCCGCTGCTGACCTGGGCACGCGAACTGGCGCCGCAGATGCTGGACCGCCACGCCGCCCTGGCCGAGCGTCATGTGGGCCGCTGGCTCGGTGGAAAATCGCAATACCTCAAGGCCTGACCTGCATGACGCTGACCGAACTCAAATACATCGTCGCCGTGGCGCGCGAAAAACACTTTGGCAAGGCCGCCGAGGCTTGCCACGTGTCGCAGCCCAGTCTGTCGCTGGCCGTCAAAAAGCTCGAAGACGAGCTGGACGTCAAGCTGTTCGAGCGCAGCGCCAGCGAAGTGGCGGTGACGCCACTGGGCGAGGAGATCGTGCGCCAGGCGCAAAGCGTGCTGGAGCAGGCGGCCGAAATCAAGGAGATCGCCAAGCGCGGCAAAGACCCGCTGGCCGGCACGCTGCGCCTGGGTGTGATCTACACCATCGGCCCCTACCTGCTGCCCGATCTGGTGCGCCAGGTCATCCAATCCATGCCGCAGATGCCGCTGATGCTGCAAGAGAACTTCACCGTGCGCCTGCTGGAGATGCTGCGCGCCGGCGAGATCGACTGCGCGATCCTGGCCGAACCCTTTCCGGACACGGGCCTGGCGGTCGCGCCGCTGTACGACGAGCCTTTCATGGCGGCGGTGCCGGCGAAGCATCCGCTCGCGGGCCAGCCTTCGGTGACGGCGGCCGCGCTCAAGAGCGAAACCATGCTGCTCTTGGGCACGGGCCACTGCTTTCGCGACCATGTGCTCGAGGTCTGCCCGGAGTTCGCGCGCTTTGCCAGCCACGCCGACGGCATCCGCAAGACCTTTGAGGGCTCCTCGCTGGAGACCATCAAGCACATGGTGGCGGCGGGCATGGGCGTGACCCTGGTGCCGCGCCTGTCGGTGCCCCCCGAGGCGCTCGCGCCCAAGCGTGGAAAAGGCGGCAAGGCCCAGGACGACGCCCCCCTGCGTTTTTTGCCGGTGCAAGACGAGCAGGGCGGCGCACCGCCGACGCGCCGCGTGGTGCTCGTGTGGCGGCGCAGCTTCACCCGTTACGAGGCGATTGCCGCGCTGCGCAACGCCATCTACGCGTGTGCCTTGCCGGGCGTGACCCGCCTGTCCTGAATGCCATGACCGACAAGCTCAAGCTCTACCTCGACCTGATCCGCTGGAACCGGCCTGCGGGCTGGCTGCTGCTGCTGTGGCCCAGCCTGGCCGCGCTGTGGATCGCGGCGGGCGGCTTTCCGGGCTGGCACCTGCTGGCGGTGTTCACCCTGGGCACCATCCTGATGCGCAGCGCGGGCTGCTGCATCAACGACGTGGCAGACCGCGACTTTGACCGCCATGTCAAGCGCACAGCCAATCGCCCGCTGACCAGTGGCCGCATGTCCGCCCAAGAGGCGCTGGCTGTGGGCGCGGTGCTGGCGCTGTGCGCGTTCGCGCTGGTGTTGACCACGAACCGCGCGACCATCGCCTGGTCGTTCGCAGCGCTGGCGGTGACGCTGGTGTATCCCTATGCCAAACGCCATGTCTCGATGCCGCAGGCGGTGCTCGGCGTGGCCTTCAGCTTCGGCATCCCCATGGCCTTTGCCGCGGTGCGCGGCGAGGTGCCCTGGCAGGCTTGGGCGCTGTTGCTGGCCAACCTGTTTTGGGTGCTGGCCTACGACACCGAGTACGCCATGGTCGACCGTGACGACGACCTGCGCATCGGCATGAAGACCTCGGCCATCACGCTGGGGGATCGCGATGTGCCGGCCATCATGGTCTTCTATGGGGTCTACCTCGTGGCCTGGGCGGCGCTGCTGGACGGTGCGCGGCTGGGGCCGCTGTTCTGGCTGGCCTGGGCGGTGGCAGCGGCCCAGGTGATTTGGCATTACTTCCTGATCCGTGGGCGCACGCGCGAAGGCTGTTTCCAGGCCTTTCGCCTCAACCACTGGCTGGGCTTTGCCGTGTTCGTGGGCGTGGTGCTGGCCTACGGCGTTTGACCAGCGCGCTCAGGCCTTGCCGAATTCGTCACCCAGTTCGCGGGCACGGCGCTCGGCGGCCTGCATGGCCGCGATGAAGGCCGGCTTGACGCCTGCGCCCTCCATGGCCGTGATGGCCGCGTAGGTGGTACCGCCCTTGGAGGTGACGCGCTGGCGCAGCACCT
>JACCDX010602339.1_pt1 | contig 11781 bp, 7 predicted proteins | sample 7449681 | NCBI WGS metagenome assembly JACCDX01 (sample SAMN15323450, study PRJNA562643) | freshwater metagenome | isolation source: river surface water | place: USA:Blue River Watershed | collected 2017-08-18 | reverse complement strand
CTACTCTTTCATCTTCATTAACTGTTCAAGGTACTTCAACTTTCAATGATGATGTAGGTGTATATGCTGATCTTTATGTTTCAGGTGAAACTGATACTGCTACTCTTGCTGTAGTAGGTGCTGCTACCGTTGGTTCAACTCTTGATGTAACTGGTGCTACCACTGTTGGTGGTACTATGGGAATTACTGGTGCTACCACTGTTGGTGGTTCATTAGATGTATCAGGTGTTGCTAACATTGTTGGTGCTACTTCAGTAGGTGGTACTTTTGGTGTCACTGGTGCTACCACTCTTTCATCATCACTTGCTGTAACCGGAGCTTCTACCCTCACTGGTGCTGTAACCATGTCTAACAATGCTACTGTAGGTGGTACTCTTGGTGTAACTGGTGCTACTACTCTCTCATCATCTCTTGCTGTATCAAGTTCTACTACTGTAGGTGGTACTCTTGGTGTAACTGGTGCTACCACTCTTTCTAACAACCTTTCAGTTGGTGGTACTTCAACCTTAACTGGTGATGTATCAATGACTAATGATGCTACTGTTGGTGGTACATTAGATGTAACTGGTGTAGCTGGTTTCTCATCAAATGTAAATGTTGCTGGTGAACTTACTGTAACTGGTAACTTAACTGCTGCTAACTTCAGTGTAGAACAAACTCTTACTGGTGAAGTTGTTGTTGCTTCAAGTGGTAATATTAATGGTAATCTTGCTGTTGGTAACATTTTCCTTATGGGTGAAATGTATTCATCATCAGGTGCTACTTTCGGTAATCTTGAAGCTGAATCAATTACTTGCGGTACTATTAAGATTTACAATGATGCTTCTATTGGTGGTAACCTTGTAATTGAAGGTAACTTAGCTGCTGGTAACATTCTTTCATACCATTTAGTTGATGCTGAATTAGGTACTTTCGACAATGGTAATGTTTGGGGTAATTTATCAGTTGCTCGTCTTTATGTTACTGAATCAATTACTGTACCTGAAAACGCTGATATGGGTAATCTTAGTGCTGAAACTGCTACTATTCAACAACTTTATGTTGATAATATGACTGTTGGTAACATTAAGATCTACAATGATGCTTCCATCGGTGGTAACCTCGTTATTGATGGTAACCTTGCTGCTGGTAACATTCTTTCATACCATTTAGTTGATGCTGAAACTGGTACTTATGGTACTATGGATGTTGCTACCACTTTCTCAGTTGGTGGTGCTTCAACAATGACTGGTACTGTATCAATGGGTGATGATGTCACTATTGCTGGTACTCTTGATGTAACTGGTGCTACCACTCTTTCATCCACTCTTGCTGTAACTGGTGCTTCAACTCTTACTGGTGCTGTTACCATGCAAGATGATGCTACTGTTGAAGGTACTCTTACTGCTCACAACATTGTTTCAAAGGATATTTCCGATATTCTTAACCTTACAACTGCTAATATTAGTTCATCACTTCTTTACACTGAAATTGATAAACTCCGTACCGCTGTTCAATATACTATGGGCGGTGATGTAGTTATTGGTGACGTTAATGCTGCTAATATTTACATTGGTGCTCCTACCTCAACTGGTTCACAAACTATTTTCATTGGTAACGCTAATGATAATGTAGTTATTCAAGGTTCTACCACTCAAGTTACCACACAAAATACCACTGTCAATGATGCTGTTATTACTCTTAATAAAGGTGGTCTTAACTACTCCGGTGTTGGTATTGAATTCGAGGCTGCTGGTTCCATTGTTGGTTCCGTTGCTATGGGTGCCAGTGGTAACATTTACATTACTGACTACAATGGTCGCGTTGTTGATGTTGCTAATGTTGCCAATGGTAACTTCCCTAATCTCAATGTATCTGGTCTCTCAACTCTTACTGGTAATGTAACTGCTTCATCCAATGTAACTGTATCTAACACTGTTCACACTGCTGATTTAGTTGTTGGTGGTAATGTAGTTACTACTAAAGATTCCCTTTATGCTTGCCGCGTAAATGGTGATCTCCACCTTGGTATGGATGGTGCTTATGATCAAAATCAATTCGCTGCTCTTACCATTACTACAACTGATGCTCAAGCTTCAAATAACAAATCCGCTCTTGCTTTCGTACGTGAAGGAAACTATGTATGGCAAATGGGTTACATGGATAACAGCAATGACTTCTACATCTATGATGGTAACATTGGTCTTAAACTTACTGCTACCAATGCTCAATCTTGGTCAACTCCTTCAGATATTCGTATTAAGAAGAATGTTGAAACCATTGATAACTCTCTTGAACGTGTCATGAAGATGCGCGGTGTATACTATAACTACACTTCTGATGCTGAAGATTCACCTCGTAAGGTCGGTGTTATTGCTCAAGAAACTCTTGCTGCTCTCCCCGAACTTGTTGATGTTCCTGCTGATGAAGAGAAGTACCTCACTGTTCGTTACTCAGAAATTGCTTGTGTACTCATCAATGCTATTAAAGAACTTAAAGAACAAAACGATGCTCTTTCTGCTCGCGTTGCTCAATTAGAACACGCCTAAAGCAGAAAACTACGTTTTCCGCACCTTTCCTTTTATATTAAAAATATATAAACAAATAATTATATAAAACATTTTATTAACAAATAAATATTTGTTAATAAATAATCAGCGATGTAAAATAAAAAGATAAATTATTCATCATCATTATCATTTAATATGCTCATAGATGTCATTAATAATAAAGTAGAAAACTACGTTTTTACAACATTTGTATAACCTTTCCTTTTATATTAAAAAATAAGTAATATAAAAAAGTTATTATAATTTATTAACAAATTATTATTTATTAACAAATATTATATAATAAAAAGATAAATTATTCATCATCACTATCATTTAATATGCTCATAGATGTCATTAATAATAAATTTGATAATAACATTGTTTTAGGATCAATATTTTTAACATAATCCATTATTTTATTTGAAGATGATTCTTTATGATTCTTTTCTTTTTTATTTTTTTTTACTTCATTTACTTTTTTACTCTTCTCTTCTTTTTTGCTTTTTTCTTCTTTTTTGCTCTTTTTATCTTCACTTTTTACTTTATACTCTTTTTTACCTTTTTTTGATCTTCTTTTATAAACAAAAGAATCATGTGATGATTCGGAAGATGATTCAGATGAAGATGATTCTGATGAAGATGATTCAGATGAAGATGATTCTGAAGATGATGATTCAGATGAAGATGATTCTGATGAAGATGATTCTGAAGACGATGAATCAGAAGAATATTTTTTATATTTAATAAATGAAAACCAATAATAAGGTGTATTATTTGAAGATATATCTTTTGTTAATAAATGATTAAAATATCCATAATTCCACTCTTTAATATCTGATGCTTTTTGTATTACACCTGACGCATAATAAGGTGTTTTTAAACGTTCATAATCCATTGATGATGGTAATAATGACCAATATACACTTGGTATAATTGGTAATAAATGATTATTTTCAAAATCATTATTTGATGTACTATTATGATAAACATCAGAAGTTTCAATGGGTATAATATTTAAAAAATGTCCTTTTATTAATTTATCTTGATTATTACCATAAAATAAAAATTCAATATGTTTTACCGTTTTTGATGATTCATTTGGAATATTGATTGTAATGGATGGTCCAGCATAATATAAACCATTTGTATGTTGATATGTTGAAGGACCAATATAAATATAATTATTATTAAATGTTGTTGGTGCTGTACTTGAAATGACAAGTGATGAAGATGATAAATTTGTAATATTTAATAAATTAAATACATTTAAACAATTACCAATAAATAAATTATTTACTGAATAAACACGAGATTCATCAAAAATTGTAACATAATTCGTTGTATATGTCAATGATAAAAGTGTATTATTATTCATAAATAATATTGTTCTTCGATTTAATACATTAACATCTTCTAATAATGTGGATGTTGTAATAAGATTATTAAACGCAACATCATTTAAATAGTCACTATTTATATTATCTAAACCTTCGATAATTATATTTTTATTAAAATATACTTGTCCACCATCAAATACATTTAAACATCCAACTGAATATGTAAATCCAAAAATACATTTTTCGATTACTAATGATCCACCATATATAATTAAATTTGAATTTTGACCAAATAATATTTCACAATGATGTATTTTATCATAAAAACTTGGAGCACCTAATGTTAATGAATTCGTTTCTAATCGAGTAATTCCAGCAAAATAAATATATGTATAACTTAATTCAAAATTATATGAATTTTCATTTACACCACCATATGGTACATTATATATACCTGTTTTACTACTTATACCATTATTTGCTTTATTTGTACCACTAATGGTTATACCATTCCAAAATTCACCAAATGGACCTAAACCATTATTGTATGTATATTTATTTGTATATATATCTGTGGCAAAAATATCTTTTAAAGAAACAATAGTTGTAAATATAATTGGTTTATCTTTTTTACCATTTGAAATCAGTTTTGAATCATTTTTTACAATTAAAGCAGGAATAGATGATAAATTCGATAATTCTAATGAATTCGCATATATTGTTGTACCTGGTTCAATAGTTAATGTTGAATTATTCATTACATATATTTCATTCATAAGAATATAGTTATATTTTGAGTACCATATTGTATTTTCTGTAATATTTGATGTTATATAAATATTTTTCTTTTTTAAATGTAATTGATTTTTTTTGGGAATATTATAATTCATCTTTAAAATAATATAGAATCTTTCTATTTATATATTTAGAAATAATTATTAATCTTTTTAAAAAAAAAGATAATTGTTAAAAATGAATATAAAGAATATTCTTTTAATATAGATATATATTATAAATTTATTAAAAAATTTATTAAAAAATGGGAACTGGAGAATTACAACTTGTTCAACGCGGTGCTCAAGATATTTATTTAACTGGAGTACCACAAATTAATTCTATAAATGATTTACCTACAGATGATTATCGGACATATGGTGATCCTCGTATTTCACATTTTAAATCTGTTTATCGTCAAAATACTCCTTTTGGTATGGAGTATATTTCTCTTTATTTTAATGTCATTCCATCTTTTACTCCATATCAAGATACAAAAACAACATGTAAAATTGAAAGAAATGGTGACTTAGTTCATGATATGTATTTAGTTTATGATCTTCCTGCTATTTTTACAAATAATCAAATTCCTTTCTCTTGGGTTGAAGAGGTTGGAACAAAAATAATTAAAGAAATATCGATTCGTGCGGATGGTAATATTTTAGATACTCAACGCGGAGATTTTTTAAAAATATATACAGATTTAACTCTTCCTGATGATCAAAAAGCGAAATTTATTCGTTGTGTTGGTGGTGAATCTTATATGTATAATAGTGGTCAAAATCTTCAAGATGATATTACACAACAAAATATTGCGATTCCTGCTCGTCGAATTTATATTCCATTACAATTTTGGTTTTGTAAAAATTCAGGATTATCGATTCCGTTAGTTGCTCTTCAAAATTGTGAATTATTCGTAGATGTTACTTTTACTCCTCTTAATGAACTTATTCGTATTGGTTATCCTTTAATTTCACCTAAAAGAATGTTTGGTGATTATGTGAATAGTGAATTAAATATATTTATTCGTGATTTTTTATTATCACTTGGATATGATTATACAAATGTTTTTTATTATTTTACACAAGGAAATTGGCAATCCAATACATATTTATTAGCAAATTATATTTATTTAGGTGATGATGAACAAAAGATTTTTGCTAAAAAAACACATGAATATTTAATCACTCAAACACAATTTTTACTCTTTCAAGGTCTTAAACTTGGTAATAACTTCCTTGATACTACTTTCGTTCATCCAACAAAAGAGATCTTTTGGGTAATTACTCGAGATGATCTTGATTTATCAAATGATTGGTATAATTTTACAGGATTAGAAGATGCTGATAGTTTACGATATTATCAATCACAATTACCTTATTTTGGTTATTCAAACTTTTATGAAGATGAATTGCTTTATATTAAAGTAAATTTTACAAACTTTTTAAATTCAGTAAAAGATCAAAATGTAAATAAACTTCCACCACAAGTTCTTCAAACTTATTTTAATAATTATTATCAAATTATGGAATCTGCGAAACCTATTTTTAATAATCACGACCGAATGCAAGAGATGGAAGCAGCATTTTATCAAAATGTTACACCTTACAAATATCATACCGGAAAAGGTGGTCAAGGTATTTATGTATTACCTTTTGCTTTAAATCCTGAAGTTCATCAACCTTCAGGAACACAAAATATGTCTGTTTTAGATAATCAACAAATATTAATTAAAATTTTTGAAACTTTTCCAGTAAACCAAAGATTTAATTGTTATATGTGGGCTGTTTCTTATAATATATTCCGTATTATGGGTGGTTTTGGTCAAACTGCTTTTGCGAACTAAATATAAGAAACCTCTTATGATATTTTCATTTAAGCCATGTGAACTTCCCGCTATTTATAATATTTTTTTTTATATTTTTTTTATATTTTTAATCATTTATGATTTTAATTGTTTTATTATTATAGTAATAATAAAAGAATATGATAAAAAATAAAGAAAAAAATTCTATAATTCCTAAAGCATCAAAATTAAAAAAAAGTATAATTACAAAAAATATATCAACAAATCATTTTGAATATACTTATATACCAGTTAATACAAAAAATAATAATCTAGATAATGTATCACCACTTATTGAAATATTTCGATATAATGAAACAAGAAAATTAGCAAATGATATAAGTAAATATTTTAGATTAAAAAAATTTGAGTTGAGTAGTCAAGAGGCTTTACAAATCATAAAGAGTATTATTTTTACAGAATTTAATTTTATAGAATCAAATGAAATAGAAGATCCATTAATTCCATATAATGCTTCTCATTTTATACCACAAAATAAAATATCACTATTTAATAAATTTAAAAATTTTACAGAAGACGATTATAATGATTGGATAGAAAAATTTAATATTATTAAAAAACTAAATAATATTATTGTTAAAATTAAAAAATATAAAAAATCAAATTTATATAAAAGAATAAATAAAGAATATAAAATAATATTTACTCCTACAAATAATAACTTTATAATACTTCAAATAGTTCATAATGATATAAATATTAAAATACCATTAATTAAAATACATAATTATTTATATAATAAATTAAAAAATCAATATATATACTATTGTAAAAAAAATAATATATCTTATACAAAAGATATCTATGAAAAGTTATTTGCTTCATTATTATTAAGATATGAAACAATGGATATACAAAATGAACAATTAGCTTGTGATCCTGAATTTTATCAAAATTTAAAAAAAATATATAAATATGACTATGAATTATTTGGTTCTGCTCTTAATACACAATATACTCAATATAATTCTATCTTTTATGATATTGAAAAATATTTTTTAAGTAATGGAAACTTTTATGGAGTAAAACCGTATAAAGGATTTTATGTAGCAAATCCACCATTTTTTGAAGATATGATATATAATATAGCACTTTTATTTGAAAAATGGTTAGATGAAAATAATAATAGAGCACCTTTATCATTTTTTATTACAATTCCAGCATGGGTATCTGATGAAAAGTATGGAATCTATAGAGGTTATGAATTTTTAAAAAAATCAAAATATTTAAAATTTATTAAAAGAATTAATAAATATAAATCGCATTTCTTTGATTATTATCATCATAAAATTGTTTATCCTTGTCCTATATATTTTATTTTAATTGAAAATAAATTAGCAACTGAAATTAAAAATAAAATGAATAAAAATGATTCGATTGAAAAAATGATTGATTTATATTTTACAAAACCAAATAAATATAAAAATAAAAATTATATACCTAAAATAATACATTTATAAAAAAATTATAAAAAAAGATTTTTATATTTTATATTTTGAATATAAAGGAAAATATAAAAAGAGAAGAAAAAGAAAATATGGAACAATCGAAAAAACGAAAAATAAATACAGACGATCAAATCATGAATTCTGAACAAATATTAAAAAATCAAGAACAATTGACTCATTATATTTTTCAAATAGGACATTTATGTGAAAGTACAGTAAACACATTAAATACAATACAAATAAAATTAGAAAATATGGATGAAAGAATTAAAAATATAGAAAAAAATAGTATACATATACAAAAGATAAATCATACTTTTTTTGAAGAATTAAAATCAAAAGATCAGGAAATTTTACTTCTTCAACAAATGAATCAAAATATGATTAAAGATTATGAAAATAAAATACAAATTATTGAAAATCAAATTATTGAAAATAAACCCAAAGACGATTCATCATCTTATTCTTTTTATTCTTAAATTTATTTTTTTAATTTATTTTTATAATTTTTATATATTTAATATAAAAAATATATATTTTATAATTAGTAAAAGAAAAATAGATTTAAAATGAATGATCAAGATCTTAAATTTACATTAAATTACGCCATTTCATTAATTATTGTTTTAACCATGTGTGTTTATTTAATGAAAAGTGTACCAACATTACATCCTGTTTTAGTAATTGTCATTGGTTTAGTTGTAGCATATCTTTTTGTTACACTTATTAACTATACTATGCCATCTTTTTCAAGTACAACAAGTAATGTGTCACAATATGTTGAATATTCATTATATTCAAACTTAAATGATTTAGGTTATTTTAATATTTGGCCACCTGTTCTTGTTGTCTTACTTCTTTTTATTATTTTATTATATAATGGTCAAATTCGCATGTCAGTTCCAAATGTTGTAAATCGCAAAAATTAATTTATATATTTTGTAAAATTATAATTTTAAATTTAAAAATATTATATAAATAATATATTTTTATAATATAGAAAATAAAAATGGAAAACGAGTGTCGTAAAATTGCTCAAAGTTTCTTATTATATCAAAATCCTTTATATACATTCAGTTTCCCTATTGCCTTAATTTGCGGTATCGTTATTTATGGTATTTGTGTTTCTATGAAATGTTCATCAAATTCATATATTCTTCAAATTTTAATTCCTATTTTAACAATTTTTATTGTAACATTATCTATTGATTTTATTTCAAAATCACGTATTGATCAAAATAAACTAAATCATTTCACAAAAGTTTGCTCATCTTATTTAACTAGTAAAGAAACATTCGAAAATAATGAAACGGATGAAAATACGAAGTATTATCAAGAATATTTAGAACAAGCTCAAGATCAAGATCAACAATATGAAGTTCAAGATCAACAATTCAATGAAAATGTAGAACATTTATCAAATATGGAAAATAATATTGAATTATCTTCTCCTTTACATATTGTTGATAATTTGTATGATAGTACATTTGAAGTAATTAATCCTGATAATACACAATATGCTCTTCCTTATCATGGATTAGAAACGCAAAGTTTATGTAAAATTGCTTAATATAAAAATTATAAAAAAATAAAATGATTTTAAAATATTTTATATAATTAGTAAATTATATAAAATTATGATATATACTATTTTTAATAAAAAAAAAAATATTACAAAATTTGGTTTATTTTTATCCATCATCTTTATATTCATTTCAATCTTTATTTTATATTATTTATATTTTAAATTAAATAATTTTGTTCAAACTGAATATTTTTCAGATAAATTACCAAATCCAAATAAATTATCTTCGCAAATACCCGATGGTGAAGACTATCTTTATCCAGTACATTCATTAGATTCTTTTTGTCGATCAAAAAATTTATTACCATCACACGTTAATCGACTTTGTTTAATGAAAGATAATACATATAAACCACTTTCTAATTGTAAATGTGAAGATCAAAATGGATATTGTGCTATTTGTTATCCTGAAAATAAAATTGATAATAGTGGAAGATCTATTATTTATGATGCTAATAATATTTCATAAAATATTATTCTTCTTCAATCGATAATGATTGAGCAGTTACAAAATATTCTAACTCTTCTTTTGTTTTTGATGTTAATCGTTTTGGATTTTTATTTTCAAATAAATTTAATTTTTCAATTTTTAATATCGATTCTAACGATTTTACATCAATATTATATTTATTCATAATTTGAATTATCTTTTTATATTCAGAATTATTTAAATCATTACATATTACTATATTTGACTTCTTTTGACGCTCTTTTTTTACTATAACTTCTTCATCTACTTTTTCATTCATATTTTCATCTTCATCATTCTCTTCAATTCGATTTATTTTTAAATAATTTAAAAATATTTCAATTATATACATTAATTCATCATCGTCAATTATAATACGATTTAAAGAAAAATGTGAATTTTGTATCATCTTTTTATTTACTTCTAATTGTGATATTTTATTTAAAATATTTGTAAATTGAATTTTAAATTTACCATTATTTATATAATTCAATTTTCGCAAATGATAATTAGGTACATATAAAGATTCATAAGATGCCAAATTTGGTAATAAATCCCAATCATGATGTCTATATACAGATGTTTGAACTTTATCATATTCACATATACTTTCAATACACTTTTGATATACATCAAATTTTGTTTCAAATTCTATATTCTTATCTTTACATCCATTTACACTACAATTTTTTATATAATCTATTAAATTATGATGTATCATTAATGGTGTTAATAATGTATCTGCTGAATATAATATTTCTGTTTCTGGTATTGTTAATGGTGTATTTAGTATCCGATAGGTTGCTTCATTTAATTGACAATGAATATCCATTTTTCCAAAAATTAATTGATAAGTATGAAACTCTTTTCTTGTAATGGTTCCATGAAAATGATTAAATTTACTAATTTGATAAATACAATTTTTTATCTTTCTTATATCATAATCACAATATTCATAAATATCGCCTTTTATCAATTGATTTACATCTACTTTATATATTTTTTTAAAATGTTCTAATACTAAATCACATTCATATTCAGATGGCATGTTTAATTCAATCACTTTACATAATTTTTTAAATTCATTCATCTTTTTATCATTTGTATAATTACAAGTACATATAATTGGATTATATATTATAATATCATTTACATAACCTTCTTTTTGTTCATCTTTTTTTGTAGATTTTCTTTTATTTTTACTCTTCGATTCTAACTCTTTTAATTCATTTTTTGTCTTCTTGATTTCACTCTTCTTACTACTCTTTATCATAGACATAATTTCATTAAATATAATATTATCACCTGTATCTAACATTAACTCTATATCATCAAATATAAATCCATATTTTTGATTATTATATTCATTAAAATTTTTATATATAAATGAATTTTTTATCATTTCATTAATCTGTTTTTTTGAAAATTGATCATCATTAATATCCTTTATAATATCCTTCTTTTCATATCCATAGTTTTTCAATAATAATTGTGCTAATAATGTTTTACCACAACCTTTTTTACCTACTAACATTAATACTCGTGGAGATTTACTATTTGTTTCATATTCATCAAACCAAGATTTACATTCAGCAATTTGTTTATTATAAATTTGATATTCATTTAAATAATCTATAAATGATTCATCCAAATTATCTATATTCTTTTCAACCACTTTTATACTCTTTTTTGCTTCTTCATCATATATTTTATCCTCTTCATCAAAAAAATGAAATAAAACCATCTCTATAAGAATAAGAAACCTACGGT
>JACCDX010761204.1_pt1 | contig 11783 bp, 11 predicted proteins | sample 7449681 | NCBI WGS metagenome assembly JACCDX01 (sample SAMN15323450, study PRJNA562643) | freshwater metagenome | isolation source: river surface water | place: USA:Blue River Watershed | collected 2017-08-18 | reverse complement strand
GCCAGCGACGAATCGGGCTTCGCCACCGGCTCCGACTTCTCGGACAACGGCGGTCTGCACATGGGCTGATCGCTGCGGCGCTCACCCAACAAAAGGCCCTGCGGGGCCTTTTGTTTTTGCGGGTGTTGCGTTGAGGTGGTGGGGCTCGCCCAGAGAGCGGGCCGACTCAGGCTGCAGCTTCTTGCTCGCGCACCAGCCGATCCAGGGCGGCGCACACCTCGGCAAAGCGGCCAGCGATCACGGTGCGGCGGGCGTCGGCCGGATCGCTGGTGATGCGCACCGCTGGCCCGTTGGCCTGCTGGGCGCGTGGTGCCGTCCACGGGGTGATGGGGCGAGGGCGCACCGGGCTGCGGCTGGGTGTCGGCGCCGATGGCGAGCGGTCGGCATCGGCCAGCGAGGCCTGGTTGGCGGCCAGCATGGCGGCGCGTTCGCGAACATGGAAGGCGCGTGCGAGGTGGTGAATCATGGTGAACCTCCTGGGGCAAAACAAAAGAAGTTCGGCAGGATTCGGGGGACGGCGAACTTGCGGGATTGCCAAGGCCCCGTGAGGCCCGACGAATGCCCGCCACCCGCAAGGGCGCCGGGGCGGCGACTGCCGCCAGTGGACTAATGCAGGAACTGGTTGCGGATCAGGCCCACGGCCAGTCCTTCGATCGCGAAATCGGTTTGCTCGGGGCCCACGACGATGGGCGCGAAATCGGGGTTCTCGGGCAGCAGTTCGATGCCCGTCTTCGTGCGTTGGAAGCGCTTGACCGTGACCTCGTCGCCAATGCGCGCCACCACGATCTGGCCATTGCGGGCCTCACGGGCCTGGGCCACGGCCAGCAGGTCGCCGTCCATGATGCCGATGTCTTTCATGCTCATGCCCTTGACGCGCAGCAGGTAGTCAGGCTTGCGGGCGAACAGGCCAGGCTCGACGCTGTACTGCTGCTCGACGTGCTCTTGCGCCAGGATGGGTTGACCTGCGGCCACGCGGCCCACCAGCGGCAGCACCAGCTGCTCCAGGCCGGGCAGGGTCAGGTTGAGCTGGCCGAGCAAACCGCCGCCCGATGCAGGACGCTGACGCGATTCGTTGACCGAGGCCAGGGTGCTGGCGCGCAGGCGGATGCCGCGCGAGGTGCCGCCCACCAGTTCGATCACGCCCTTGCGGGCCAGGGCCTGCAGGTGTTCTTCGGCAGCATTGGCCGATTTGAAGCCCAGCTCGGCAGCGATCTCGGCCCGGGTGGGCGGGGCGCCGGTGCTGGCGATGGCGCGCTGGATCAGCTCGAAAATCTGTTGCTGGCGCGGCGTCAGTTTGGGGCTATCGTTGCTCATGTGGGCTGGCGCTGCGATGGGCAACGCGTCGGGTTGTGCTGTCATTTTATACAGGGCTGTTTCTTTGTCCAGTATGTTTTCTGCCACGTTGCCCCCTGGGGGGCGCATCGTCATCCTCGGCACGGGGGGCACCATCGCCGGCACGGGCCATGACGCGAGCCGTCCGTGGGCCTACCAGGCGGCGCAGTTGGGCGTCGATCAGCTGCTGGCCACGCTGCTGGATGGCGTGCCGGCTCTGCGGCCGTGGGGCGCGCACCTCAAGGCCGAGCAGGTGGCTCAGGTCGACAGCAAGGACATGGGCTGGCCCGTGTGGCAGGCCTTGGGCGTGTCCCTGCAGCGCCACCTGGCGGACCCATCGGTGCTGGGTGTGGTCATCACCCACGGTACCGATACCTTGGAAGAGACGGCCGCCTTGCTGCATTGGCTGGCGCCCGCCACCAAGCCCATCGTGTTGACGGCGGCCATGCGCCCAGCCACGGCGGCCGACGCCGATGGCCCGGCCAACCTGGCGCTCAGCGTCGCGACGGTGGCATCGGCCCACCAGTCAGGGCAGGGCGGGGTGGTGGCGTGTTTGCAAGGCCGGGTGTGGTCCGCGCGCGATGTGCGCAAGGCCCACAGCCATGCGCTGGATGCCTTCGACGGCGGCGGTGCGCAGCCCTTGGGTGTTGCCGTGCGCTGGCCGGCGGGGCCGGCCTTGGGCTGGTCGTGGCTGCAGGCGCAGCAGCAGCCCTGCGTGGCCATGCTCACCAGCCATGCCGATGCGCAGTGGGAGGCGCAAGCCTTGCGACTAGCCCTGTGCGCACGTGCGCAAGGTGAGCTGGCGTTGGATGCGGTGCTCGTGGCCTGCACGGGCCACGGCACGGTGCACGAGGCCTTGGACGCGGCCTTGCAAGAGGCCGCCGCTGCAGGCGTGGTGATCTGGCGCAGCAGCCGCGTGGCTCAAGGTGGCGTGCTGCCGCGTGACGGCGACCGCTGGCCGGCAGCTGGGCACTGGACGGCTGCGCAGGCCCGCTTGGCGCTGCAGCTGCACCTCATGGGGGTGCCGGCAGCCGCGTTGATCACAGCTTGAGCGCAGGCCGTTTCTCAGTTGAACGACGACAAGAAATACGCCACGGCCCAACTCAGCGCGATGCTGCTGGCCGTGAAGGTCCAGGCGTTGCGGCGCTTGGGGTGCTGGATCTCCCAGGACAGGGTCAGGGCTGTGGGCAGTTGACGGATTTTCATGGGTGACTCACCTCGGGGCATGCGTCGTGCTCGAATGATGACACCGGGTAGTACGTTCAGGGGGTATGGGTGGGCCTGAAAAGCGGTCCAATTCCGCAAATCTACGCAACAGCTGACCGCAACCTACCTACCTCCGGTGACATCAAGGATGGCGCCAGCGGTGTAGATGGCTTCGTCGCTGAGCAGCCAGACGATGGCCGCGGCGACCTCGGTGGGCGCGGCCGCGCGCCCCATTGGCAACTGCGGCGCCATGCGTGCCGCGCGGTCGGGCTCGCCGCCGGTGGCGTGGATGCCCGTGTCGGTGATGCCCGGCCGCACCGCCACCACACGCACGCCGTCGCCCGCCACTTCTTTCGACAGGCCTTGGGTGAACACGTCGACCGCACCTTTGCTGGCGGCATAGTCCACATACAAGCCGGGTGAGCCCGAGCGCACCGCGCTGCTGGAGACATTGACGATGACGCCGCCTGCACCGCCCCGGCTGCGGGCCATGCGCCGCACGGCCTCGCGGGCGCACCACATCGTGCCCAGCACGTTGACTGCCAGCATGCGCTGCAGCCGCTCGCCCGACATGTCGACCAGGCTGGCTGTCTGGTCGACGATGCCTGCGTTGTTGACGAGGCCGGTGAGTGGCGGCAATTCGGCGTCAGCCTGGGCAAACAGGCGCAGCACATCGGCTTCGCTGCCCACATCGCCCTGGCCGACCACCACTTGCGGCGCGCCCGCTGCGCGGCAGGCTCGCGCCACGGCTTCGGCCGCCTCGCGCTGGCGGTGGCAGTGGATGAACAGGCGGTGACCGCGTTGTGCCAAGGCCACGGCGGTTGCTGCGCCGATGCCCTGGCTGCTGCCAGTGATCAAAGTGGTGGAATTCATCGGCCAAATTTACACGGGCTTCACGGGAAGGCATCACGATGCACACTCGGTGCTGAGACACTGTCTGGATGCTCTGGATGAACGTGAACTGGTTGAAAGGTTGGCGCCTTGGCGCCTTGGTGGGTGTGCTGGGCGCTTCGGCCTGGGGCGTCAAACACTTTTATTTCGCGCCGCCGCCTGCGCCTCAGGTCATCACGGCCAAGGTGGTCAAAGAAGACCTGGAAGACACCGTGCTGGCCAGCGGCACGATGCTGGCCTCGCGCGAAGTCAACGTGGGCGCGCAGGCCACGGGCCAGATCAAGCGCATCTATGTCGACCTGGGGCAGAAGGTGACCAAGGGGCAGCTGATCGCCGAGATCGACTCCACCACCCAGACCAACACCTTGCGCAATGCCGAGGCGCAGATCGCCTTGCTGCAGGCGCAGCGGCGCTCCAAGCAGGCCACCGCCCAGCAAGCCCGCAACGACCTGGCGCGCAAGCAGACGCTGCTGCGCGACGATGCGGGCTCGAAGGCCGATCTGGACAGCGCGACGGCGCTGGTTGCCACCAGCCAGGCTGACCTCGATGCGCTGGACGCGCAGATCCGCCAGGCGCAGATCTCGCTCAACACCGCGCAGGTCAATCTGGGCTACACCAAGATCGTGGCGCCCATTGACGGCACCGTGATCGCCATCGTGCTGGAAGAGGGGCGCTCGGTGAACGCGCTGCAGTCGGCACCCACCGTGATCAAGCTGGCCCGACTCGACCAGATCTTGGTGCGCGCGCAGATCTCTGAGGCCGATGTGGTGCGCGTCAAGCCTGGCCTGCCGGCCTACTTCACGATCCTGGGTGACCCGATGCACCGCTTCGAGACCCGGTTGCGTGCCATCGAGCCCGTGCCCGAGATCAACCAGACCGACACCAAGGTGACCACGGCCACAGCCACGTCCACGGCCATTTACTACAACGGCCTGTTCGACATCCCCAATGCCGAAGGCCGCCTGCGGCCGCTGATGACGGCGCAAGTCAACATCGTGCTCAACGAGGTCAAAGATGCCCTGGTGATCCCGGCCAGCGCACTGGGCAAGCGCGATCGCAAGACCAAGACCTACACGGTCAACGTGCTGGAGACGCAGGGTGAGCTCAAGAAAGTCGTGCCGCGTCAGGTCAAGGTGGGGCTGAACAACCGCGTGCAGGCCCAGGTGCTCGAAGGCCTCAAGGAAGGCGAGGAAGTGGTGGTGGGCGAGGCTTCGTCGGGCAGCGCATCGGGCGCGCGTCGCGGTCCGGGCATGTTCTGATCGGGGCGGCCCATGCATCGCGACATCCCTGCCAGCGCCACGCCGCCGGGAGGCCGGGCTGCCCCAGCGGCCCAGCCAGCGCCCGTGCTGCTGCAGGTCGACGACCTGTGGCGCGAGTACCCCAGCGGCGACGGCACCGTGGCCGTGCTGCGGGGCGTGAACCTGCGCATCCACCAAGGCGAGATGGTGGCCATCATCGGGGCGTCGGGCTCGGGCAAGTCCACGCTGATGAACATCCTGGGCTGCCTGGACCGGCCCACGCGGGGCACCTACAAAGTGGCCGGCGAGGCCACGGCCAGCCTGGCGCCCGATGAGCTGGCGCGCCTGCGCCGCGAGCACTTCGGTTTCATCTTCCAGCGCTACCACCTGCTGGGCGACCTGAGTGCGTTGGGTAACGCCGAGATCCCCGCCATCTACGCTGGCCAGCACACGGCCGACCGGCGCGCCCGGGCCGCCGCCTTGCTGGGGCGGCTGGGCCTGTCCGAGCGGCTGGCCAACAAGCCGGGGCAGCTCTCGGGTGGTCAGCAGCAGCGGGTGTCGATCGCGCGGGCGTTGATGAACGGCGGCGACGTCATCTTGGCCGACGAGCCCACCGGGGCCCTCGACAGCGCCAGCGGCGAAGAGGTGATGCGCATCCTCAAGGAGCTGCATGCCGATGGCCACACGGTGATCCTGGTCACCCACGATGCCAAGGTGGCGCAGCACGCCGAGCGCATCATCGAGGTGGCCGATGGTCAGATCGTGCGTGACTCGACCGAAGGCGTGGCCCCGTCGCGTGTTCCCCGCGCGGCCCCGTCGCCGTCCCGCGCGCACGGCGTCTGGAGCGCCCGGATCGACCGCTTCAACGAAGCGTTTGCCATGGCCGTGCGGGCCATGATGGGGCACCGGCTGCGCACCCTGCTGACCATGCTGGGCATCATCATCGGCATCGCTTCGGTGGTGTCCATGGTGGCGCTGGGCGAGGGCTCGCGCCAGCGGGTGCTCAAAGACATCTCGGCGATGGGCACCAACACCATCGACATTTTCCCGGGCAAAAACTTTGGCGACCGCCAGGCCACCCGCATCCGCACCCTGGTGCCGGCCGATGCCACGGCCATCGAGCAACTGCCCTATGTCGACAGCGTCACGCCCACGGTGAGCACCAGCGTCACCTTGCGGCGGGGCAACCTGGAGGCCACGGCCAACGTCAATGGCGTGGGCGAGCAGTTCTTCCGGGTCAAGGGATACACCATGGCCACAGGCCAGGCTTTCGATGCCGACAGCGTGCGCCGCCAGACGCAGGAGGCGGTGATCGATCCCGGCACGCGCGATGCGATGTTCCCCAACGGCGAGAACCCGCTGGGCCAGGTGATTTTTTTGGGGGCGGTACCCGTGCGCGTGATCGGTGTGACCAAGCCGCAGGAATCGATGTTTTCGATGGGCGACAACCTCAACGTCTGGGTGCCCGTGACCACCGGCATGCGGCGCGTGATCGGCACGCGCTACCTGCGCAGCATCACCGTGCGGGTGAGCGACAACGTGCCCACTGCAGCGGCCGAGCAAGGCATCACCACCTTGCTGACCCAACGCCACAACACGCAGGATTTTTTCACGCGCAACTCCGACAGCATCCGCCAGACCATCGAAAGCACCACCCAGACGATGACGTTGCTGATCTCTTCGATCGCGGTGATCTCGCTGATCGTGGGCGGCATTGGCGTGATGAACATCATGCTCGTGTCGGTCACCGAGCGCACCCAGGAGATCGGTGTGCGCATGGCCGTGGGCGCGCGGCAGGGCGACATCCTGCAGCAGTTCTTGATCGAGGCGGTGATGGTCTGCCTGCTCGGCGGCATCCTGGGCATCGCCCTGGCGCTGGGCATTGGCCAGCTCTTCGCCCGCTTCGGCGGGAGTTTCCAGATGATTTATTCGATGTCGTCGATCCTGACGGCATTCGGGGTCTCGTCACTGATCGGCGTGGTGTTCGGCTTCTTGCCGGCGCGGCGCGCCGCCCAGCTCGATCCGGTGGAGGCCTTGTCCCGTGAGTGAACCCGTGAACCCCATCGACCTGACCCCCACCGGCTGGGTGCGGCTGCACGCCACCGTGCTGGCTGGCCTGCTGCTGGCCTTGCAAGGCTGTGCCACCCGCAGCACCTACGAGCCGCCGGCCATGGCCAAGCCCGCGGCATGGGAGCAGGGCAGGGCCGCCGCCATGTCCCGCGACGATGTCGCCATCTCCGAGTGGTGGTTGCCGCTCAACGATCCGGCGCTCAACCAGCTGATGCAGCTGGCCTTGCAGGGCAACAACACCCTGGCGCAGGCGGTGCTCAAGGCCCGCCGCGCCCGCTTGGTGGCCGGGCAGGCCGCGAGCGACCAGTTGCCCACGGTGTCGGCCAAGGTGGGCAACACCGCCACGCGCGCACTGGAAAGCGGCAACACCACCATCGCCCACACCGCCACGCTGGCGGCCAGTTGGGAGCTGGACCTGTGGGGCCGCGTGGCCGCCTTGCGCGATGCCGCCGACTTCGAGGCCCAGGCGACCGAGGCCGACCGCCTGGCTTCGCGCCTGAGCATCACCGCTGCGGTGGCCAATGCCTGGTGGCAATTGGCTTACCTGAACCAGCGGGTGGTGGCCAGCCAACAGAGCATCGATTACGCGCGCCAGGCGCTCAAGCTGGTCGAGGCTCAGTATGCGGCCGGCAGCACCTCGGGGCTGGAGCGCGCCCAGGCCCGCCAGACCGTGGCCGCACAAGAGGCCAGCCACCTGCAGTGGGTGCGGCAGCAAGCTGAGGCCCGCAACACCCTGGCGCTGCTGGTGGATGGGGCGCCGGGCAGCGCCTCGCCGGTGCGCACCGTGGCTGAGCCCGCCCGCTTGCCCGATGGCGCCTTGCCAGACGTGCCTGCTGGCCTGCCTGCGCAGTTGCTGACGCGCCGCCCCGATCTGCAGGCCGCCGAGTTGCGCCTGCGCAAGACCCTGGCCAGTGGCGACGCCACGCGCGCGGCCTACTACCCCACCATCAGCCTGACCGGCCAGCTCTACGGTGCCGCGCCCAGCCTGACCGATGTGCTCAGCAGCCCGCAGGCCATCTTGGGCTCGGGCCTGAGCCTGCCCTTCATCCAATGGCGCGACATGCAACGTGCCCGCAACATCGCCCAGGTCGACTACGAGCTGGTCGTCACGGCTTATCGCCAGAGCTGGTACCAGGCCCTGGCCGATGTCGACAACGCCTTGAACGCGCGCCAGCAGTACGCCTTGCAAGGTGAGCGATTGCAGGCGGCGCTGGAGGCTGCGCAGGCCACAGAGAAGCTGGCCGAGGCCCGCTACCGGGCCGGTTCGGTGGCGCTCAAGACCTGGCTCGATGCCCAGGAGACGCGGCGTCAGGCTGAAGTCAACCTGGCCGTCAACCGCCTCAACCAGTTCAACACCTGGGTGACCTTGGTGCAGACGTTGGGCGGCTGAGGCCGGCACGGTGTGCCAGGCGGCAGCGTTATGCTTGCCGCCATGATCACCGTCCACCACCTTGAAACGTCGCGCTCCACCCGCATCCTATGGCTGCTTGAAGAGCTGGGCGCGCCTTACGAGATCCGCCACTACAAGCGGCACCCGGTCACCAAGCTGGCCCCGCCTGAGCTCAAGCGGGTGCACCCGCTGGGCAAGTCACCCGTCATCACCGATGGGGAACTGGTGGTGGCCGAGTCGGCCTGCATCCTCGAACACATTGCAGAAGCTGCCCCGAATTTGTCGGGGGAGCTGGCGCAACTGGTGCCCGCGCGCGGCAGCGAGGCGGCCCGCCAGGCGCGCTTTTGGCTGCACTACGCCGAGGGCTCGCTGATGAACTGGCTGGTGATGAAGCTGGTCTTCATGAGCATCCCCACCCAGCCCATGCCCTTCATCGTGCGGCCCATTGCCCGCGAGCTGTGCAAGCGCGTGCAAAAGCAGCTGATCGATCCCAACCTCGACACCTCGGCGGCCTTCATCGAGGCCCACCTGTCGCGCAACGCCTGGTTCGCTGGCGAGCACCTCACGCTGGCCGACTTCCAGATGAGCTTTGCGGTGCAGGCCCTGGTGTCGCGCAATGCAGGTGGCCCGGGCACGCCCGCCATGGCCCGCTGGCTGGCCAAGGTCGAGGCCCGAGCGGCCTTCCAGCGCGCCCTGGCCAAAGGCGGCCCCATGCTGATGGCTTGACGCCGCGCGGGGGGGCGGTCGCTGCCACCGGCGGGTTTGCCTCGGCCTTGCGGCAGATCAAGTTCGCTGGCTGGTGCGATCCGCAGAATGGGCCCATTGCATGCTTACAAAGAGGAGCGCCGCGATGGGATCTCGCCAGGTGAACCCGCTGTCTTGTCTGGGTGAACAAACCCTGTTCCGCGATCTGGGGCTGGAGGAGCTGGAGCGCCTGGCCCAGGCGTGCCAGGTGCGCCGCCTGGGGCGTGGCGATGAGTTGTTCCATGCCGGCGATGCCTGCGAGGGCCTCTACCTGGTGGTCGACGGTCAGGTCAAGCTGTACGCGCAATCCACTCCCGGCCACGAGAAGGTGATCGAGGTCTTCAACGCCCGCGAGTGGGTGGTGGAGGCCATGATGTTTGGCGAGAGTTCGCACGCCGTGCATGCGGCCGCCCTGTGCGAGACCACCTTGTTGGTGTTGCCCAAGGCCGCCTTGATGCAGGAGCTGGCGGTGAACCCGGCGCTGTCGCTGCGCATGCTCGGCGAGGTGTCGCGGCGCCTGCACGACCTGATGAAGGACATCGAGGCCGTGACCCTGCACTCGGGCGTCAGGCGCGTGGTGGATTACCTGCTGCAGGCACCCACGCTGAACCCGGCCGTGCGCAGCAGCCCGCGCCGCTCGGTCAACGACATCGCGGTGGCCGAGCGCGACCGCACCGTGTCGCTGCCGGCCAGCAAGGGCACGATCGCGTCCTTGCTGTCGGTCACGCCTGAGCACTTTTCGCGCATCCTGCACGAGTTGCAATCGCGCGGGCTGATCGCGGTGGAGCGGCGCGACATCCACATCCTCGACGCCGACCAGTTGTCCCGCTACGCCTGAGCCTGGCATAGACTCCGCAGGCATGAAGATGCCTGTTTGCATTGCCAGTCCCGTGGCTGGCCTGATCCTGTGGGCCGCCAGCCTCGGCGCAGCCCAAGCTGAGGTGAGTGTCGATGTGGCCCAGCGGCTGCTTCAGCACAGCGGCCATGCGGACTTCCTCGCCGAGGTGTCGCCCTTGGTGCAGTCTTACCTGATGGCGGCGGTGGACGCCGCGCCCCAGTCTGGCGTCAAGCGGGCCCACCTCTTGCCCTTGAGCCAGTCGCTGCAGAAGGCCTATGCGCCCGAACGGCTGCGCGCCCAGGTGACGGCGACGCTGGCGCGTCAACTCGGCCCCCAGGAGGCCGAGGCCATGCAAGCCTGGTGGGGCACGCCCGATGGGCAGCAGGTGTCGGCGGTCGAGCGCCCGCGCATGGCGGGGCAGGGCACATCGGGTGCCCGGCTGACGGGCGCCTTGCGTGAACTCGAGGGCGTGTCGGCAGCACGCCGCGCCATGCTGGCCGACGTGGTCGACACCACGGGCACCAGCACGCTGCACACCGAGTTGCTGATCCTGTCCCTGCAAGCCATCCACCGGGGCACGGCCGGTTTCATGCCTCAGGCTGCCAAGGTCAGCGCCAAGGACATCAAGGCCCGGCTGGAGGCCCAGCGCACGGCCTTGGCCGATGCCCACCGCGCCGCCGCCATTGGCCTGGCGGTCCAGGATTTTGCGGGGCTCAGCGATGGGCAACTGCAGGCGTACCTGGCCCAGCTGCGCAGCCCCGCAGGCGAGCACTGGCGTCTGGCGGTGCAGCAGGCCATCTCGCAGGCCTTCAAGGCGGCCACCGACGAGGCCCAACGCACCGTGGAAGTCGGCGCCACAGCGGTGCCTCGTGGCATGTCTGCCTTGCCGGGGCAGGCAGGGGGCAGCCGCTCGCCCGATTGATGGCCGATGCCCCTACCCGAACGGGTAGGGCGAACCCGCTACATCGTAAAAAAGCTGTGCTTTCTGGCGTGCATTGGCTATAAATGTGAACAGCAGGTCAACCAGCAACCTGCCCAAAACACAAGGGATGCCATGCCAGCTGGTACGCACAACCCGTGGTCTGCGACCACCCACGAACGGTCACCGGGCCCGCAGCCGTCCAGCACGGTCTCGTCGGGTACCTGGGTTTCGCCCGTGAACTTGGTGAGCGCCGCGCCCCAACCGATTGAAACCGAGCTCGGTCAGGCCCAATTCAGGCTGCGCATCGCTGCCTTGATCGTGCTGTTGTCCAGCGTGGTGCTGGCCTGGCGCCAGCCCGATGCCCTGGCCCGTGCGATCCCCCCAAGCCTGGCCTACCTGGCCTTCGCCTGGGTGTGGGTGCGCGCGGTCACCTGGCCCGTCTCGGCCCGTGCCCGGCAATGGTTGGCGCTGGTGCTCGACCACCTGCTGGTGGGCTGGTGCCTGTGGCAAGGTGGCGTGGGTCAGGGTTTGCTGATTTGGGCGCCGATGGTGGTCAGCATTGGCCACGGCCTGCGCTTTGGGGCCAACCGAGGGTTGATGGCGGCGGCCTTGGGTGGGCTGGTCATGCTCGCGGTCACCCAGCAATCGCCACATTGGGCGCAGTCGGGCGACCTGCGGGTGGGCCTGGCTCTGGCGGCCATCATCGCCCCGGTGTATGCGGCCCGCCTGGCCCAGCGCATCGAGCGGGCTCGCCTCAGTGCCCATGAGTTGGCGCAGACCTATGCACACCGCGCGGCCCACGACCCCCTCACGGGCCTGCTCAATCGCCATGGCCTGGAAGATGCCTTCCGTGCCTGCTCCACGCCTGAGGGCCGCAGCCAGCGCGACATGGGGCTGCTGTACCTCGACCTCGATGGCTTCAAGCGCATCAACGACGAGATGGGCCATGAGGTGGGCGACCAGGTGCTGCAGGCCGTGGGCGAGCACCTGCGGCTGGCCTTGCGCGCCAGCGACCCGATCTGCCGCCTGGGGGGGGACGAGTTCGTGGTGCTGATGCCCATGGCCGCCGAACGCAACACGCTGGAGCTGATCGCGCACAAGCTGAGCCAGGCCGTGGCCCAGGCGCGCCCGGATTGTGGGCTCAGCTTGCCG
>JACCDX011351158.1_pt1 | contig 11785 bp, 7 predicted proteins | sample 7449681 | NCBI WGS metagenome assembly JACCDX01 (sample SAMN15323450, study PRJNA562643) | freshwater metagenome | isolation source: river surface water | place: USA:Blue River Watershed | collected 2017-08-18 | reverse complement strand
CCATTAATACAAGGAACACCAATAGAAAATGCTGTAGAAGTTTGAGTATAGTTTAAACAGCTTCCACTGCCTTCTTGTTGTCCTGCTGGATTAGGGGTAAAGTCAGACCAAACCGATGAAGGTAAATAAGCATTAGCAGCGCTACTATACTTTTTCTCAGCTTGGGTTTTATCATCTGTTGGAGTTCCTTTTTTATTAAACTCCCCAGAACGACCCAAGAAATATCCCACTATAAGAGCGGCTACTAAAATCCCGATAATTATAAGAGCCAACATTTTTATAATTCAATTAAAAATATTATGAAAAATGATAATACTTTTTTGATTTTCGTATGTATTTTAAAAATCAACTTTTATACATATGGATCCGAAAATTTCCGAGTTGATACACTCTTGTAGTACTTCTTCGGGAATTTCGGCAGCCACTTATTCCACACTTTATGGCTCTATAAAAACTAAGTTCAACATTCCTATTTCTAAATATGGAAATTTTATGGATGAATATTGTCGTCTTGCCTATGAAGATGCCTCAGAAGATATGGGAGATGGAATACCAGTTAAAAATTTATGTATTGGAGAAGTAGTAGAAGGAAAGACTCTACCATTAATGGGTAACTTTAGGTTCAAATTTCACGTAGAAGAAGGACAAGAAGACAGGTCTTACTTTGGGGAAGATTTACCGCTACGAATCATCAAATGTTACCAGCAAGCAATTACAGATTTACTAATGGTAAGTCCTAAACTTACCGAATATATTTGTTGCGTTCAACAAGGACATTCTTATCGCAAAGGTGATTGTGTAATAATCAATCTTCTTTTCCAATTTCCTTTTTGCCAACTTGATATTAACTTTACTAAGACAACTTTCAAACCTTATATTGTAAAACTTTTGCGTCAAAATAAAATTATCAATGCTTTTGACGTACAACCAATCGGTGATTGGAATGAGATTCTTGTGGATAATTACGAAATCATTCCGTTATATCGTTCAACTTCCGAGGTAGGAATACCTCATAATTCTTTGGACCATATTTATGGTTATATTGAAGAAGAGCACATTGAAGACTCATATGCGCCAGAGATTAACCTTGAAGATGTATTCAATATTGGAACATTTTCATTTTTATACAACGGAAAAATTCCCATTGATTCAATCGGACAAATGCCTAAAGAGCACGAAGATAAAGAAGAATTTTTAAAATATTGGTTACCATTGTTCCTCTCTATTCATTATTGGTCCGGACAGACTACTCCAAAAGAGTCAGCTCTTCCAAAAATGAACGAATCAACAAATAATTCTAATAAAGGAGGTCCTTATCAAGTAAATGAAGCAGATTCGGATAACCCTAAAATTATGGTTCATTCGTTGTTACCTTTACTTTCTCACGAACGAGCAAACAAAGATTACAGTTGGCTTGATGTTGGACGTTCTCTTTTCAATATTTTTGGAGGAGAAGAAGAGGGTCTAAATCTTTGGATTGGATTTTCTTCACGCGCCACACAACTAGGACGTGATAAAGGAGCTTGTATTATGAAATATCCCGAGTTCCGTGATAACAATTTTTTAAGTATCAAAACTATTGCTTGGTATGCCAAGTTAGATAATGAAGCTGGATATTCTGATTGGCATCTTTCTTGGTGTAATCGAAGTCTTAACGAAGCTTTAACGGGTCATCATTCTGATGTAGCCAAAGCTATTTATCGAGTTTATTGGCTAGAATATATCTATAGTTCTGATACCCGAATTTGGTATCAATATCGTAACCAACATTACTATAAAGTAGGCCCTGAAATTTTCCCGCTACGACGCCAAATCGTAGAACATTTTGTAAATATCTTCGAACGTATGAGGAGTGATTTATCACGAAGTGTATCTGATAATCGTGAAAACGATGATACAACTCGTCGTAGTTTTGAAGTAAAAATTAAAGAAACAACTGAATTAATTCGCAAACTTAAAAATGAAAACTACAAATCAACCGTTCTAAAAACTACTAAAGATTTCTTCCAAGTCGAAGAATTTGAACGTCTTTGTGATAAAAATATTTACCTTACTGCTCTCTCTAATTGTGTATTGGAAGTGGTGGATAAGAAAGTACGTCCTCGTCCTGGAAAACCAGAAGATTATGTACTCAAGTTTTCTACCATTGTATATCCATTTGATTATAATTGGGATAGTTATTGGGTTAAAGAAGTCATGCATTGGTTCAAGCAAATTACCGTGGGTGATAACGAACTACGTCATTATTTCTTAAAACGTCTTTCGTCTTTCCTCCGAGGTCTCAATCCAGAGAAACTTTTCGATGTTTGGACAAACGAAGGTAACGGTGGTAAGTCAATGCTTACTAAGACTTTACAGCATATTTTTGGTTCTTATTTTATCGATTTCCCAGTTTCATTATTAACAGGTGGTACAGGGAAAAACTCAGGTGGTCCTAATCCAGAATTGGCTCAAGCCAATAATGCTCGTGGTGCTATTTTAGCCGAACCCGATGACCGTGAAACAATGAAAGGTGGTATGATTAAACGACTCACTGGTGGTGACCGTCTATTTACTCGCGAACTCCATTCCAATGGTGGTTCAATGGAACTTACTTTCAAGACTATTTTAGTTTGTAATCGCATTCCTGATATTGCTAACGTGGATAAAGCTTTAATCCGTCGTTTTGTAATTATGCCCTTTTTAGGTACTTGGTGTGACGATGCTCCCGAAGATGATGAGAGTCAATTTCGTATGCGAAAATTCAAGATTGATCCATTCTTTGAATCTAAGATTCCTGATTTGGCTAAAGGTTTATTATGGATTATTGTCCAATATTATAAATATTACGCTGAAGAAGGATTGAAATTCCCGAAAATTGTCGATGAATATATCGAGAAACATTGGCAAGACAACGATTGGTATCTACTATTTATTGCCGAGAAGATTATTTATGCTTACAAAGATAATGATAAGAAAGAGATTGACACTGATGCAAGTCTTTCAGCTTCAGAAATTTATCAAAGCTTCCAACGATGGTTTAAGGATTATTATCCTGGTATGAATGTACCGTCGTTGGCTCAAATGAAAGCTGATTTATCTATGGCTGGTCGCCTTGGTCCTCAAACAAAACGAGCCCAATGGTGTGGTATCAAGATAAAACAAGCTATCCCTGAATTAGGGGCCAATCTTGGTAAAGGAATGGTAAATCTTTAAGAAACTTAAAATTTTTTAAACAATTATGTTTAAAAAATTATCTATAAAAATTATCTATAAATTTTTATTGTAAATTAAAAATGGTATATTTCCCTGAAATAGAACAGTACGTGGGTCAAGCCTATAGTTCTACTACTAAAGGTTTGTTGATTATGGTTATTGTTATCATTGTTATTGTCGGAATCTTATATTTCTTGATAGCAGCTGGATATATTAGTTCTGTAAGTCCTTCTAGTCCAACTAATCCTCAAAATGTTAAGAATGAATCATTGAATAACGCACCTGTTACTACTACCACTTCAGGGAATGCTAATAGTAGTACTGGAGGAAATATTAATACAAACGGTAGTGGAGGTGGTAATTATAACAATGGAAACAAAGTTCCTTCATAAAATTTTAAATAACGATTTTACTTGTTATTTAAAATGTCATCAAATAATCCAATTGATACATCTTGGAAGACAAATAATTTTACTTACGGAATATTTGAATCTGGAGATATAGATAATGTTCCGCTTTTAGATATTGTTCGAGGAAATATAGTTTTAGCTCAGTTAGATGGTTCGGGTAATATTACAAATAACCCAACTGCTTTTTTTATTTTAACTACTTCCAAAATTAATAATGTAAATAATTTTCCCAACGTTCCATCCACAGCTTATCAACAATTTATGTTGGTACAAGGAAATTCAAAAAATTTTGGACCTACATCAGGCTCTGTTCCAAATGGTCAAAATAATTCTAATTTTTATTTTAGTCCTTTTGTTTCTCAGGTTACCGATTTAGTTCCTTTATATGCTAAATATGATGCTACAAGCGACGGAATTGAATTTTTTAGAGCTGATATTTTTATAGATGCTACTTACGATTATAAGTATTCTAATTTTATTATTGCTAATCCAGATTTTCTACCAAATATTAATTCTCTTCCTAATCCGTTGGGTAAAAACGAGAATGAATTCGTTTATTTATGTACTAAGCATTATTATAATGCTATTGCTAACGATGGTACATATACCTATAGCGTATTTAATACAAAAGCGGATATTGCTAGTAATCCTGTGATAAATGATAATTATATTTATTTAAGGACAACATATAAATTTAACAATTTAACATCTAAAACATCTATAGCAACAGGGATAAAATATACACCAATTAATGTTTATCCTAATGGAGTAGCAACTTTTACAAACTTCCTTACATCTCTTGGAGGTACAGTTTCTGGCGGGAGTTCTAATAATACTAATGTAAGTATGGGATTTGAAAATTCAAATGTTTTTTATCAAAATGATATACAAAATTATATTGGAACATACTATAATACAGATGAACCTTATTGGTTTAGTAATTGGTCAATTGATGCTCGAGTATTTGATACAAATCCCATTAGTTTTCAAAATTATATAAATGCTGGTACTACAAATTTTATGGCTTTTCAATTTATTCCATTAACTTATCTTATTAATCCAGGACCAGGAAGAGTTCCAACGGCTCCTTCATATTTAAATTTAACTTATCCTCCCTTTTTCGGTCCTCCACAACCTTATCCATCGCCTCTTCCAAATGTTAATGGAATAAATTATGTTGCTCCAGCAAACGTTCAAGCTGCTATAACCAATTGGTATGGTAACACAACAAGTGTTGCTTGTAGTACCAAAGTTATTTCAAATAGTTTTTGTGGATTTACTCCTCAATATTATTATAACTCCCTTCAAGGAGAATTTTATACAGTTGAAGAAAATCCAGTTTGCGGGCCAACATTTGACCCTCCAGCTGATACTACAGACGTAGGAGCTGGTACAGTAGCAGGATTTTCTAAAAGTTGTGGAAATACTGCTGCTTGTGTCCCTAACTTTGCTTATGATATTGACCCTGCTCAATCAGCATTTATTTGTGGTCCTCCTGGAGCAAAATTCGATTCGACAGATTATTACGCAATGGAATATAATAACTTTATTAACTATTTCTATGTTCTTCCATCAACTGGAATCCCTTATAGTCTTACCAGTTTTACCCCTCAACCGTATATTGATACTGAGAAGATTTCTCAAAATTCAGAAGGAACTCCAAAGACAACTTTCTGGAACAGTTCAGTGTTCATTTTGTTAGCAGTAATATTTTTCGTATTGATTCTTGGATTTATTGTTTTCTTTATTTATAAGCAAAATAAGGCAAAAAATCCTTTCCCAAATTATTTGAATAAATATTATAGTTAGAAAATTTATTATTTTTTATAATAAATTTTACGGAATAAGGGATTATAATCCTTTCAGAATAAACCTACGGTTTATTCTTTAACAAAAACAATGAAGCTATGGGTTTTACTCACTAGTTCAGCTAAAACATTACTTTCAGGATAGTCTTTCATAAAATCAGAAACAGATTTCAAATCTCCATAAACGTAAATTTTATTGGCTTCGCTATGAGAAACTAGTTCATCACTAGAATTTAATTTTACTAAAAAAGTTTTAAAACTCGAAACCAAAGCTGGAGGAGCTGAGATATTTCCCAAGATACCGTTTAATGATTCTGTTGGTTTAGAATATTCAATTACTGGTTCTCCCAATACTTCAAATGAAGAAATCTTGGAGAAAAGTTCTTGTACTTTACCAAACTTAGAAGTGGCAAAAATCCATCCTTTTCCGATTGAAAGTTTAGGGTTAAACTTGCCTCCATTTTCTTTCAAAGCGTTAGCAAAAGACTTTCCAAATTTTTCGTCAATAGTGATAGCCATCGATTTTTCTGTATATTGATACACCGAAACTTTTGTCTTATAAGACTCAGAGTCTTCCTTGATTTTGTAAGAAATATCGACTACACTAATTGGGTCCATTTTTTAATTTTTGACTAGTAAAATTATTATTTTTTCGATTTTGAAAATTTAAAAAATAAAAAATCATTTAAGATTAACGTGTAATTTTAAAAAATGAGTAATTCTTTTTATGAAACGGATAGTTCTCTAGAAACCGAATGGTATGGTAAAATTTTCAACAATATTATCAACCGTGACGGTTTTTCTTCAAATATTATCGAGAACTATAACAATGAAATGCGAAACCGTATTCCAGCTGCCATCAAAAATACTAAATTTGAGACACGAAACGGTTTCATAACTTTCGATAAAATTGATTATATAAAGCCTCGGGAACAAGAAGGAGGTGTTACTATTCCTTTAACCCCTAAAATCTCTCGTCAAAAGACTATCCCTTATTTTGCGGATATTTATGCTGACGTGATTTTTACTCCAAAGTCTATTGGGCGACTCCCTAATGGAGAAGAGCAATTCTTGGCTAACGCTAAACCAGAAATCAAATATAAATATATCCTTGGTTCATTACCCGTGATGCTTGGTTCCGAACTATGTCATCTACAAGGGTTGTCTGACGAAGAAAAGATGGAGAAAGGAGAATGTTTTAACGACCCTCTTGGATATTTCATTGTAAAATCCGAACGAGTTATCCTTACTCAAGTTAAGCTGCGAAGCTCTTCTTTCTTACTTTACAAACTAAAAGAAAATATTATTGGTACCATTGCTTTCCCTACTGAACAAGGTACTTCTACAGTAGTGATTCTTATTGAAAAGAAAATTAAATCATTACGAATTGTACTCCAACATCTACGTAAGAATGGAGCTACTTTTGACAAGTCTTATCCAATCTTTTTGATTTACAAAATCTTGGGAATGGAAATAGATGAAGCAATCGACCAGATTAAAAAGTTTATTCCATCTGAATATCATTCTCAAGCTGATTATTACATTAAATCTTCTATTGTAGATTTAGAGTCGTTGAATCTTAACACCATTGATGATTGTGTTGATTATGTCAAGACTTACCGTAGTGAGATTGAGAAGAAAAAAGAGATTAGCCGTGAGCAGATTATTCCTGATATTCAGGACCAACTGTTTTATGATATCAAAAGTACCGAAGACCGTTTGGAGCATTTATCTATGTATGCTGCTCGTATGCTCGAATACATTATGGGAGTTCGAGAACTCGATGACCGTGATGCTTGGGGAAATATTTGTTTAGAATCTGCTGGTAAATCTATCAGTAAGTTGTTTAAGCGTATCTGGACTAATATGCGTAAAAGTATTGAAGGTAAAGTTATCTTAAATGACGGTCTAAAAGCTTTCTTAAACGAATATCCTTCTGGTGAAATTAAAGACAACTTTATTAGGGCTTTTGGTCCTAATGCTTGGGGTCCCAAACGTTCGATAAAACCAGGTGAAAATATTACCGAAGCTTTAAAACGCGATACTCCTGTAGCAGTTTTTTCCCAGATTACAAAGTTAAACTCAGCAGCTTCGCGTCAAGCTAAGAAAGATGAACCCCGTATGGTTCATCCTAGCCAAATGGGCTACGTGTGTCTTTTTGAGACGCCCGAAGGCGAAGGGTGCGGCCTAATAAAGAACCTAGCAACTTCTTGTTACATTTCTTTGGACCGCGACCCCGCACTTTACCAAGCACTAATTAAACCCTCTGGTCCTTTAGGTAAATTTGTAACCAAAAATAAAGAAAAAGAAGGACAAGTTCCTCTACTAATCAACGGTATTATTAACGGCTGGTGTGATGAGAAAGTTATTGTACCAGAACTCAAATCAATGCGTAAGTATAACAGTCAAATTGCTAAAGATGTTTGTATCTTTTATAATCAAAATAATCGTTGTGTTGAAATTTATTGCGATGGCGGACGTACAACTCGTCCTCTATTTGTAGTAGATACTGACGGTCAGTTGGTTGTACTTAAGAAAAGACTAATTAATGCTGACGTCCCTACACTAATTCGGGAAGGATGTATTGAATATATCGATGCTCGTGAGCAGGAATATATTATGTTAGCTCAAAGGACTGAACAAATCCTCGAGCGTAATAAAGAAGTAGAAGAAGTAAATTCTCTAACTCCTCAATTCAAGAAGCTAGAAACTTACCTACCAATTATAGCAGAAATTCTTACAAAGCTTTCATCAGAAAGTGATGACAAATCTCTAAAGAAACTAATAGAGACTTATAACGAGATTGGAACTAAAGAAGATAACAACGATCGGGAAGAAATCCTTTCTTATGTAGCTATCAAAGCTTATAGTTTTATCAAAGAAAATAAGTTAAATGCTTCACTTTTCCCTGAAAAGTTTTATGAAGAAATGGTTAAGGATAGTCGAGAATTCCGTCTTCATTTAATTAGCCAGAAACCTCAATATACTCATTGTGAAATTGATCCAACTGCTATGTTTAGTATTAGCGCGTCTCTTGTTCCAATGGCAAATCGTCAAGCTGGTCCTCGTACTGGTTACCAAGCTGGTATGAATAAGCAAGCATTAGGACAATATCATTCAAATGAAGCTGAACGTTTTGATGCTTCTTATAAGATGATTTATTATCCAACTAAGGCATTATTCCAGAACGATTTACAAAATGAGATTGGACTTAATGCTATGCCTAACGGTCAAACGTTGTCTGTAGCAATTATGGCTTTACCAGACAACCCCGAAGACGGTATTATTTTCAAAGAAGAAGCCGTGAAATATGGTTCTAAATTTGATATGTGTAAAAAGATGACTACCATTAGTATTGCTAAAACTACACCTGAAACAACTGAGAGCTTTGAACGTCCTCCAATTCAACCAGGACGCGAGCGCTTGTTCCACGCAATTGATGAGCACGGATTGCCTAAGCTTGATGCTTATATTCGTCAAGGTGATTGTATTATTGGAAAGGTTCGTCGTTACATTAAAGACCCGCTACGGGCTGGAGAAGTTGAGAACGTTTGTGAATATGCTGGTATTGGTGAAGAAGGTTATGTTGATAGGATTTTGATTACCAACAATGCTCATAGTGAGCGTGTTGTCAAAGTTAAGATTCGTAAAAATCGTAAATATATTCCAGGTGATAAGATGGCTTGTTTAACCCCAGACCATCAAGTATTCACCAAGAATCGAGGATGGGTTTCAATCAAGGAAGTTCTACTAGAAGATAACATAGCTACGTTATCTAAAAATCAATCTTTAGAATATCAGAAGCCATACGCTCTCCATCATTTTAACGCAAAGAATGAAGTCATTTATGAAATTAAGACTTCTGAAGTACAAATGAAAATCACTAAAAATCATAGACTATATTACAGTCTTGATAAAGAAAATTGGGAGTTAAAAGAAGCACAAGAATTGGCTTCGCTACCTCAATTTTACCTTAAGAGTAATACTAAAATTTTAAGTATTGAACCAAACTTACATTTCAAGGAAATAATCTGTGAAGGTTCGGTACATTGTATTTCAATTCCTAACGAAGTATTTTATGTAAAACATAATGATACCGAACATTGGACTGGTAACTCTCGTTACTCTCAGAAAGGTACTATTTCTCGAATCATTCCTTCACGGATGCTTCCTCGTATTGCTTCTGGACCAAATAAGGGTGTCGTTCCAGACATCTTTATTAATCCTCACGGCCAGCCATCACGTATGACATTAAATAAGATTATTGAAATCCGAGCTACTAAAGCAGCAGCAATCAAAGGAACTTTCTTCAATTCTACTACTTTCCGTCGAGGAATTACTGAAGGTATTCATAGTGAAATGTACCCTGGTGAGTTCTTAATTGAAAAGACTCTAAAAGACTATGGTCTTGATACCAGTGGAAAAGAAGAGTTTGAAATTCCTTTATCTGATGGTTCAATAATTCCTTTGGAACATAAAATCTTCTTTGGATTGTGTCATTACCAGGCACTACGTCACCACGTATCCGATAAAATCCAAATGCGTGCTCGTCAAGGTGTTAAAGCCAATACTCGCCAACCTGTATCAGGTCGCTCCAAAGAAGGCGGTCTTCGTGTGGGTGAGATGGAACGCGATGCATTAATTTCTCACGGTGGTTCAGCATTACTACGAGAGCGTCTATGTGACGTATCGGATGCTTACACACTACCTATTTGTTCTGTTTGCGGTGTGATTGCTATTACCGACCACGTAAATAACGTATATAGTTGCGGAGTTTGCGGTCCAACTGTAAATCCTAAAATCGGAACAATTCGTATTCCTTATGTAGTAAAACTGTTATTATTCTATTTGAACGCTTGCGGTATTCATATGACTTTCCAAACTAAGAATGCCGTACCTGAAAACGGGCGTATGGAAGAAAACTTTTTGCTTTAAAAATGATAAAATTTATTACTAAAAAGTAATAAATTTCTTTATAAAAATGGATGAATCTGAAATTTTAAGAATTTCTTTTCAAAAGAATACGAGTCTTGTTTCGAATAAAGATACTTCAAAAATACATTCTTTTAACAAAGAAGAATATCTTGAAGGTGCAAAACAAATATTATCGTCTTTAGCTTTAAATAAGAATATAATAGAAGCAGTAGCAAATGCTTTCTTTTTTACAGAACTGTATTTTAATAAAAATGACTTACCTTATATACTAAAATACCCAGAGACTCGGTGGTATTATAACGAAATAAATTATTTTATGTTATCAAATATTCAAGAATTTTCTAAAGAAGACTTAGCTAAATATTACGAAGGTATTCCAGATATAATTATTACACCTGATTATATTTATAACAAATTGGAAGTATTAGAATATAGTAAAAACTTAACGTTTTGATTTTTATATTTTATAAAATATAAAAATATTTTAAGAGATTTAAGGAGATTTATGGAGATAAATCTCCTTAAACGTGACTAAAATCTCCGTAATAAATTCTTTTCAATCCAAGGTAAAATTTTGTAGTTTTATCAATTGGAATAGTAAAGCTGCCTAAATCGCTATAAGCAATATATGATTCATTTGAGATTTTCTCAATCTTGTTTTCGAATTTATATTTGCTAATATATACCCTTAGTTCTAAATCTACTCCTTCGGAAACTCCAAAATATTTTTCTTTCATCAAATAGGATTTGTTATGTCTCCCGACTGATTTTTCGAAATAATTGTACATTGTTTCTGTTGCCAAAAATTTCTTTGTTTTGAAAGACTCTTCGGTTAGTAGCTCATCTTCAGGAATAAAAGGGTAAGTTACGTTGGCATATTTATCAATATTTCCAGATATAATATTCCCATTCTTTGACATAAGAAGAAGAGAATATTTATCAGCATATAATACATAATAAACAGTGTAAATTCCTCGAGGATTTAGTACCAAAGAGCCTCGTTTGATTTTATCAGGATTCTTCAATACATAAAGAGGTAAATGCATAGAATCTGTTTCTTCTCTAGTTTTCGACATAATCGATTTATCGATTTGAACTTGTTAATTTGATTATAGATTTCTTTAAATAATCATTAAATAAGTATAAAATATATCGGTTTTATGATTTTTATTTACACTATTTTAATAATATTTTTATTAGCAATTATCTTATATAGAATATTTTTCCCAGAAAATAATGTTAAAGCAATATCAGATTTTGACTCTATTGATACTTATGAATCTGGAGATTTAATTTTCACTTCTTATCATAATCTATTGGGAAAATTTATGCGTGGTTGGTCGGGTTCTTTATGGTCTCATGTGGGTATTATTTTACGAAACAAAGAAGATTTGTATGTTTTAGAAACGGCTGATTACTCTGATAAAGACCCTCAAT
>JACCDX010852598.1_pt1 | contig 11785 bp, 15 predicted proteins | sample 7449681 | NCBI WGS metagenome assembly JACCDX01 (sample SAMN15323450, study PRJNA562643) | freshwater metagenome | isolation source: river surface water | place: USA:Blue River Watershed | collected 2017-08-18 | reverse complement strand
CTTTTAGATAATGCGTGACATTCATTAAGTTGTGTAACTCCATTTTCATAAATAAGCTCATAATCGTTGCTTAAATAACGCGGATTTTCTATATTTGACCATAATATTGAACCAATAAAACGGAAATCGGATTTTGGTAAATCATAATGTGAGTTGTTTAAAAAATGAATTTTATGTAAATGATGAGTATTTATGATTTCTTCTGTTTTTTCAACAATTTCTTGTATACTTTTTCCTTTATTCCCTTTTAATTGATAATATTCGTGATTTCCATGAATTAAGAAAATATGTTCAAATTTAGAATGAATACCACGCAGAAATGCTTCATAACTTTTTTGAAATGGATAACCTATATCTCCGGCTAAAACACAAATTGGACTTTGAGGTACAATTTGTTGAAGAAGACGAGGTATTTTTGTCATATCATAAAATTCTAAATGAATATCTGATAAATAATGGATTTTAATCTTTTTTATATGATTGATTACAGCATAAGCCATTTTTTAATAATTATTTTTATGATTTGTTTATTCTATTTTAATATAATTCTTTTATATTAAAATTTTTATTTATTTTTTATTTTTTTTAATTCACTTTTTTATTTTTTTACACTAATCAGCTTCATTCATAGACGAAGGCGAATAATGTTTAAGCAACATATAGTGCTTTTCATCAGTAAAATCTTGAAAATAATCTTCTAGAGCATTTTCAAATTCGTAAATATCAAAATTATGTAAATAAATGATCCCTTTGTGAAAAAGAGTATTTAGAATCCACTTTTTATTTTTATTTTCTTCAAGTACATACTCCATATATTCTACAATTATAGAAATGATATTTTGAATATGTGTATCTGAACCTTTATTTTTATCATAATCTTCTTCATCATCATTTTCAGAATCATAATATGATATTAGTTCATTATGTATTTTTCTCATAAAATCTTTTTCAAAATAATAATTGTAAAAAATGGATACAATTTTTTGATAATCAAACGTTTCTTCATTTTCACTATCTATTTCAACTTGTGTAGAAGCATTGGTACTTGGACCGCGCCATCCAGCTTTAGGGTGAATACCCTTAAATGAGGAATATAATTAGATTGAGTAGTGGGAAGAAGTTTATGAGACCGACCCATTGTAAAAGTATATATAATATTTTAAAAGATATGAAAAGTAATTCTATACAAAATAAATTTCATTTTTTATAATCTTTATTTACGTTAATCGCTTTAGACCTTAATTTTTATATTCGCTACTTTATACACGAATATTATAAAAAAAAAGTGACACTGAAACATTTCTAATAACTATCTTTATGTAATACATATTACACAAATACGTACAACAAGCTTCAACATGGACTTCAACATTAACATCTTTGACAAGGACCTAAACAGTCTCTTTGAAAAGAGTACCAAAGACGAAATTCGTGAGCTTATTGAATATATGTTCATTAGCTCACCCAAGCGCGAGATGTACGAACTTTTTTTTTCGAACAACGAATGGGAAACGATCGACGGCTCAACTCAATCCAGCTTAATTGACATTTGGATAACCTTCGAGATTATTGCTTTTGTTCAACAAAAGTGGATTGAAGAGACGTTGCTTTCAACCATCATGTTCCTCGATGTTCTCGATGTCGAATGGCTTACCATTCTTGGACAGATTACCCGGAGCTGTGAAAAGCACGTATGGGCGATGACCAAGATTCACATCGGAGTATACTACTACAACATCATTTCCATTTGCGTAGACAACAACTTGCTACAATACATGGACCCCAAAAAGGTCGTAAGCGCAGAAACGCTTGACGACGAATACAACAGCGCGGTTCAGTACAAGATAGACATGGGGAAATATGATGTATACGATGGATATGAAATTGGCGAGTGCGTTGAAATCGTGATGGACAGCTATTGCACTAACTTGCGAAAGCAAGTGCTGCGCCAGCTGGACGCTGACTTCGAATGACTTGAAAAAAAAAACAAAAAAAGCCCAATAAAATAAAAAAAGAAAATAAAAAGGGCAAAATCATAAAAAATTTACCAAATCAAAAATATAATTATAATGTATAATATATAAAGTATATACCACAATTTAAAAATGGTAAATCTTAACGCTAACGTAAAAGAGATAGATTTAAATACAATTTTTAATAAGTTATCTGCAAAAGATACTCTTGAAATTGTTTTCTATTTCTATACGAATTCTGCACGACGTGAATGGTTTCATAAGTTTTTTACAACTTTTGATGAAAGCGATTCAACGAACGAAGATATTATAGCATATGAAGAAATTGAAAACATTTTTTATGTTTTTGCATTTGCTTATCGTCTTGTTAAAAATATGACACCATTACAGCTTTTTATATTTATTGATACCCATTTTAATAATAAATGGCTTTCAATACTTATATATGCGTCTGAACGGTCCTATAGAGTAAAATACTATTCTATTATTTTTGTTGCTACGCAACACGGATTGCTTGAATATATTGATGTTAATTCAATTTTACGCGGTGAACTTGAAGAAAATTATGAACAAGTACTTCTTAATCTTGAATTTACAAATGAGAAGATTGAAGAACTAAATAAGTATATTATTGAATATGAAAAAGCGTATCATTAAGTATGATACTTTATCTATTTTTTACGAATTTATTTTATTATATGTTACAATAATAAAAAATTATTAAATATCTATAAAAAATAAAAATATTATAAAAAAAATGAATTATATATTTATAAAAATATAGTATATATAATATAACTATTATTACTTAACAGTAACGTAAATTATTTTTCATTATATAATCTATAAAATGGAAAATAATTTTTCATCTTTTACTGAAAATATTCAAAAGAATGACAACTTATCCTTTGAAAACACTGCTACTTTATGTTCATTCACGCGTGATACAAGTAAAGGAGCAACAAAAGTTGACGACTTCTTAAAAGGCGCTGCTACTTTACGAACCAAAGGTTCCAGTAAAGTTGACAACATGCACTGCAACTCTTTGCTTCCTTTAGGAGCTAACAGAGTTGAAGAAGAGAAAAAAGAAAATGAAGTTTATACTTTATATTCTATTATTACATCTAAAGATAATCCATATCATCACAGTGCTATGTATAAACAAATTTTAAAATGTTATAGGAAAGAAGAAATATGTTATGAAGTAAATCAGATACTAAAAAATAAATTTTTAAAAATAAAAAATATTTGTAAAAAAGAATTACAATATTTTCGTGAAAATGAAGAAGAAAATAGTTTACGCAGAAATGAACTTAAAAATATTATGAAAAGTGATTTTATACCACTTACATTTGAAGAAATTATGAGATACCATAAAAATAATAATGCATTATTTTATTCAAATGAATTATTATTTCAATATTCTCAATCATTTCATGATTTTTTTGTTACTATAACTTATATTGAATAAATCATTTAATATATATGCTTAAAAAATAAAAAAAAAATATTATAAAATATTATAAAATAAAATAAAAAATGTTTTGTTTAACTTGTAATCAAAAATTAAATGTTAAAAATATAGTTCGTTTATGTAAAAGTTCTGAAAGTCATATTTATTGTAAAACATGTTTTAAAAATCATAACTTATCATTTATGGTAAATAAATGTCCATTATGTGATTCTTTTATTTCAAAAAAAGAAGAGCATAAAGAAATCAATAGCGAATTTGAAAATAAAAAAAATGAATTATTTACAAAAATATGTGTTACTTCATATTCTTTATTATATAAAAATAATCTATTCAAATGATTGTTTTTTAATTTCCAATCATTGGATAATAAGTAATTTCATAATAAATTTCGCATTTTTTAACAATGCTATTTTGATAATTAAATTGTATTCCCATTTTATCTAAATTTGTATCAAAACCTTTTTGTATTACCATCTTATTTTGATATAAATAACTAAATTTATCATATTCTATATTTGATTCAATACGCCGTTTTATAATCTCTTTCCAACTATCTTCCATCATTAAATAATATATAGATTTATCATTTAATATATTTTTGATATTTGGTACAATTTTATTATCTGGAAATGTTCTCATTCCTTCATTTTTGAATAAATCACTATTATTTTCATTATTTTCAAATCCTAAACCACAATTTATAACACCAGTATTTACATTTATTTTTCCACTAAGCTCATTATTTTCATCTTTTTTATCAACAATTTTCCATTTAATAGATTTTGCACCAAGAAGTGCAAAAATATGTTTTAATTCTTCGTGTTGTGATTCCATATATTTATAAGGAAATAATTCAGGAAGTACATAAATCTTTTCTTTAGGTAATAACATATAAACAATATGAGAATATACCATTCCATGAATTTTATATTTTTTAGAGGTTTCTTCATCTTCAATTGATTTTACATTTACTAAATGAAGAATTCCATCAAATTCTTCTTCATATTCTTGTAATATATCATAATAGCTTTTATTACATAAATAATAACGTTTTTTATAATCGCTTTTTCGTAATAAAATTAAAAATTCATTTCTTACATTTTTAATATTTGGGATTTCATATGGTATTGATTTTCTTTTAGGTGTTTTACTTAAAGTAAAATTAAATTCAAATACAGGAAGTGGTAAACAACGGTGCATATCTTCATCATTTAAGATTTTTTGATGAAATTCTTTATTTAATTTATCAATCATTTCAAACTCCTTTTCTGAAAATTCGCGTTCAATATTTTTCCTTATAAACTCTTTTTTATTATCTTTATCTTCTAAATTTACAATATTTGATTCAATCATTTCTAATAAAGTATCTTCTTTTCTTTCCATTTTTTATTTACTCTATTTATTCTTTTTATTTTTTAATTAAAATAAAAGATTTTTTATAAAAAAAAATAATATTTTAATCTATATTTTAATCTATATACAAAAATAATCTATTATATAATATAGATATATCAAAAATAAAATGAGTATAAACCAATATTATAATATTTTATCTGACGAAGAGATTAATTATCTTTTACAAACTTCTGAAGTATTAAGTGCTAAAAAAAATATTGATTCAAAAGAAAATGGAGTTGTTTATTTTAGTATTTTATTAAATAAAAATAATAACAAATTAAATAATATTAAAAATAAATTAGCAACACACTTTCATTTAAATTTAGACCAAATTTTATCTATTCCAATGCGTTGGATTAAAGGCGATACTAAACCACATCTTGATAAAGAAGCAAACGAAAATTTATTTAAAAATACTTATTTAATGTATCTTACAAATAGTTCTGGGTCACTTATTGTAGAAGATTCATCTTATCCTATTACTCAAGGAGCTGCTTATGTATTTTCTGAAGGATTATATCACGAAACTAAAAATACTGGAAATGAACCACGCCTTTTAATTGGACCAATGAGTGAAAATATGGTAGCTGTTGGTGCTCCTATTAAAACTGTAGTTTCAACAAAAGTATTACACGATAATACAAATTATACTGATTATAAAATTACATATTATTCAGATAATTCTGCAATAGTTAAAGTTTATCAAAAGAATGGTCGCACAAATTGCTATCAATATGTACGTACAATTAATGTTCCTTATTGCGTTCAGAATCAAAATATGTAATTCTAAAAAATATATTTTCAATAAATAATTAAATAAAATTTTTTATTTAATTATCATAATTACAAATAGAATTACAAATAGAAATAATATATAAAAATGAAACTTTATCGAAAATTATTTTTATCTTATTCACAGGACCAAATGAAAAAGAAAAAGTTATTTATTCAACATTATAAAGATTATAAAAAAGAATTAAAAAAACGTAATGTGAAATTAAATATAAAAAAAAATAATAATCGCTCCCAATTATTTAACATTTCATTATATGGTTATGATACGAAATTAAAATATGTTACAAATAAATCAAACCCTTTTCAAACGATTATCAAAAAAATAGATTCTATGGTACTTGGAAAAATCGAAAAGTTAAAATCAATTGAATTATATACAAATGCTCATCCTAAAAGCACTACTAAAGGTACTGGTTATAAAAATGTTGCTATTGCCAAAAAAAGTTTACTTTTAATTAAAAATAAACCGAAAATTTATCAATATTTAGTTGTAAATACATTGTATCAAAGAGCAAAATATCATAAACATCAAACAAAAGAAATGCGTGACGCAATGAAAATATTTACACAATGGATGAAAAAATATAAAAAAAATAAAAATGTAAATAAAATAAAAATGTAAATTAAATATAGATTATAAATAAAAATGGGATGTTTTGATATATACTGTCCTCTTTGTGGAAATCCATGTAATTCTATATCAACTGATTTAATTGAAAATTTACGCGAAATTTATGATCATGTAAAAAGTAATAAAAAAATAGAAAGCTATATGAAAAAGTATTATATGAAAGTTTATAATACTATTGAAAAAAATCCAAAGTTTATTGACGAATTAAAAATATATTATAAAAAAACTCAATGGTTAAATAATTGTACTTTTTTAACAGTAATAGATGAAGTTATCCATCATTGTAAAGAAGTATATTGTAATAATACATTTCGCGATAAAAAGGGTAATCATTATGTTCAAGATTTATTATATAATGATGAATTTACTCCAAAATCAAAGCGTGGAATATTTGTACACACTGATTGTTGGAAATATGTAAAACAAAAATATGATATAACACTCAAATTTAGCAATATACCCGTTATACCGGAACCAAAAGAGTATAATAAAATAAATACAAGTATAAATTATGGTACTATAGAAAAATATTGGTCACAAATGTTTAAATTTGATGAACTAATCATGGATTCAAATGATTATATGTGTATATCACCATTAGTAAGTAAAGAAAATGCTTCACGAATAAATAAGATTATAACTCAATATAAATTCAATAGTGATAAAAAACGAAAAGGTCCATATGTAAGTGCTACTTTTTATCCAGAAAAGACTATTAAATATGGTAATAATGGTATGTTATGGGTAAAAAAGAGTGGTAAATGGGTAGAAATAAAGGATTGTGAAAGAATGATACTTAAAATAGATGAAACAAAACAACAAAAAGTAATAAAAAATATAGAAACTATTGGACAATTTAGTAAAAAACCAATTATGGTAAAAAAAATAGATAAAAAACAAATTGAATTGATAGGAACAACAAATGAAATACTTAAAGTATCAAAATTAGTACCTTAAATAATATCAAGAAAATTACAAAAAAATTGAATTATATATTCAATTATTATTTTAATTTATAAAAAGATGATAAAATCAAATTAATTTACGTTATTCTTTTTTTTTAAAAGATGGTTAAATTTATTGTAACAAAAAATAATATAAAAAATATTCCTCAAAATGTTACACATTTAAAATTTGAATCTATATTTAATCAACCACTTTTAGTAGGTGTTATTCCAAATAGTGTTACACATTTAATGTTTAATCACTGTTTTAATCAACCACTTATTGAAGGAGTTATTCCAAATAGTGTAACACATTTAGCTTTTGGATATGATTTTAATCAACCACTATGCGTTGGTGTTATTCCAAATAGTGTTACAGATTTAACTTTTGGATGTAGATTTAATAAACTACTTGTGGTTGGTGCTATTCCAAATAGTATTACAAATTTAATTTTTGGAGATTATTTTAATCAACCACTTGTTATAGGTACTATACCAAATAGTGTCAAAGATCTAACGTTTAAATACGATTTTAATCAACCACTATCTATTGGTGTTATACCAAATAGTATAATATATTTAAAGTTTGGAGTTCGTTTTAATCAACATCTTGATGTTGATGTTATTCCAAAAAGTGTTACACATTTAACATTTGAAGGTCTTTTTAATCAACCACTTTTAATAGGTGTTATACCAAATAGTATAACACATTTAACTTTTAGTTCACATTTTAATCAACCACTTATTGTGGGTGCTATTCCAAATAGTGTAACACATTTAACTTTTGGATATTTTTTTGATCAACCACTTACGATTGGTACTATTCCAAATAGTGTTACACATTTAGAGTTTGGAAATGAGTTTAATCAACCAATTATTGTGGGTGCTATTCCAAATAGTGTAACATATTTAACTTTTGGAAAAAGCTTTAATCAACCACTTAGTGTAGGTGCTATTCCAGATAATGTAACACATTTAGAGTTTGGAGATTATTTTAATCAGGAAGATGATGAAGATGAAAATGATGAAGACAAAATTCATTATGATTTAGAAAATCTTGATACAAAAGAGGTTAAAACAATTAAAAATTGTTCAATTTGTTTAGAATTAAAATCTTCTATTATCACAACTTGTAATCATCAATATTGTACTTCTTGTATTCATGATTGGATAAAAATCAATAAGTCGTGTGCTTATTGTAGAAAAGATTTATTTAATAGCAATTTATTTTTAATTAAAAATGATTAAAATAATAAATATCAAATAACGTAAATACAAATATATAAAAAATGAATTATAAATTATAAAAAGAATAATAAATATACAAAAATAATTATAAAAAAAGATCACAAAGATGGTTAAATTTATTGTAACAAAAAATAATATAAAAAATATTCCTCTTGATGTTACACATTTAATATTTGATAATGATTTTAATCAACCACTTATTCCGGGAGCAATTCCAAATAGTGTAAGACATTTAGAGTTTGGAGAATTATTTAATCAACCACTTATTCCGGGAGCAATTCCAAATAAAATAGTGTAACACATCTGCTTTTTAGAGGAGAAAGTACTGATTTTAATCAACCACTTGTGGTTGATACTATACCAAATAGTGTAATACATTTAGAATTGGGAAATTCTTTTAATCAACCACTTATTCCGGGAGCAATTCCAAATAGTGTAAGACATTTAGAGTTTGGAGATTCTTTTAATCAACCACTTATAGTGGGTGTTATACCAAATAGTGTAAGACATTTAGAGTTTGGAGATTCTTTTAATCAACCACTTATTCCGGGAGCAATTCCAAACAGTGTAATACATTTAAGTATTAGATACTCTTTTAATCAACCACTTATTCAGGGAGCAATTCCAAACAGTGTAACAAATTTAGATATTGGATACTCTTTAAATCAACCACTATCTATTGGTGTAATACCAAACAGTGTAACAAATTTAGTTATTGAATACTCTTTTAATCAACCACTATCTATTGGTGTTATACCAAATAGTGTAACACATCTAACTTTTGGACATTTTTTTAATCAACCAATTGCTGTTGAGTTATACCAAATAGTGTTACACATTTAGAGTTAGGATTTGATTTTAATCAATCACTTATTATACCAAATAGTGTTACACATTTAATATTTCATAGAAATCTTAGAAATGAACCAGTTGTAAAAGTTATTACTAATAGCGTGACACACATGTATTTTAAGGGTTTTTATGATACTTCAATCGAAAATATAAACAAATTTTTAAATATGAAATTTAATTATATGATTCCTAAAAGTATTCAATACATAAATGATATATTTTATTATCGATATTTTAGTACATCTGAATTTCACGAAGAATTAATGCAAAAAGTTTTTAATCCACTTCGGTTAGAAAAGATTGCGAAAGAATATCATATTGAACTTGTGGATTTAGTTGATATTTATTAAAAAAAACTTTACTCGTTTTATATAATGATATAAAGTATATTATTATATGAATATATAACAATAATTACTAAAAATATATAATGGATTTTCTTGAGTAATGAACTTTTTATGATGTTGAACAAATCATAGAATAAAAATTTATAAAAAAAATATAAAAGAATACGAATATATAATAGTAAATATAAAAAGTATCGTAAATAAAATGAACGATAGTCAAGTTATATCTTTATCTGCGTCTACGTATAACCAATCTGGTACATATACGCTTTATACAATTAAAGCAAACCCAGATATTGAAATTGCTAAAAAAAAAAAAGTTGGTGATTTAAATGGATATGAAATGGAAGAAATTATTCAAAAAATTTTATATAAAGAATATCAAAATGATTATTTAATAGCTTTGATTGAAGTTAAAGAATTTTTTAGTAACCCAAATTATATTCAAGAGCGAGTTGCGGCTTATGCTACATCGTTACTTTTAGAAGGATTTATTGGAAATGTTGATATTGCAATAAGTGAATATACACAAAATTTAAAAAAGAAGATTCAAAATAAAATTCTTTTCTTAAATAAACCCTATAAACCTAAATCATTTAATGATATTGTATTTAAATATAATAAACCAGAATTACTTAAATATGATGAATACGAATTATTTGATAATTGGTATAATGGAATTGATTTCATTATTACTTACGATCCACTTATTCAAACGTAAGTTACATATTTTTATATCATTATTATGAAATAAAAATAAAAAATATTATAAAAAAACTTACAAATTTACTTATTTACAGTGTAAAAACGGTATGCATGGTATAAAAAGATGGCAATTGCTAAAACAATAAGAAGAACACCCATATTTTGGTCGATTTTGCGTTGATAATAAATGTTAAATCCTAAATAAAGGAATAAAGCTACAACAAAGATAATGTGAAAAAGATTAATAATACCTTTCATTTTAATTTATATTTCTATATATTTATTTTAGAAAATATTTCTATATTATAATATGATATTTTTTTAGAAAAATAATTTTATTACATTTTATTTTTCTTCATAAAATCCGCTTAATGTAGTATATCCTATGATATTTTCATTTTTAACCATATTTATAAATTGAACTACATTTTTGCATTCATATTTTTCATTTTCACTTATATTTACTTTATTATTTAATGCAAATAAATAAAATACATATTTATGTTTACCACTTCCTTTAGGTGGTCGTGGTCCACCATAACCTCTTTCATTAAACGAATTCATTCCAATCATTGTTTCTGAAACATTTAATTTTTGAAGATTTTGATTATTCAATGAAGATTTAGAAATAGCAATTTTAGGAATATATAAATGGACCCATTGATTAGCAACACGATGTAAATCAACACAAATAAGTGCATATGAAGCTATATTTGGATCATTAGTATTAGACCAATTTAATGGAAGCATTTGATTTGTATATTCAATCGGTATAGTACCATTATTTTGTAAAACGCTACTTTGTAAATGTAATGAAGTTAATTTTTGTATATTTTCTAAAATGTTTTTATAAATATTTGGATTTTGATTATTTTTATTCATTTTTAATATAATATCTATAAATATATAGTAAAAAATATAAAATGATAATAAATTATTTTTATAGAAATATTATAAACAAATATATCCTAAAACAATGGTTTGTAATATAAGTAATATATGAATATATAATTGGTTTGCTTCATAAAAAGGTTTTACAAAAAATCCGCCACTTATTAATATTGCTAATAAAGCATTGTATTTACAATATATATTATGATTATCTTTTATTGACATAAATATGTTATCAATTACAAATGTAAATCCACTATAAATACTAATATTTTTATAAAGATGATTTATAAATAAATGTATTATTTCTTTTGATTCATTTTCATCTATTTTTTTATTTTTAATTATTTTATTATAATCATTATAACAATGATATACAAATGGAATAGCTGATATAAAATGTAATATAAATGATGTATTAAATTGAATTGAATTACCATATACTGAATATATTATTAAAACAGATCTTATTTTAATACATATTTGGTCAATTAATGTATAAAATAATATTTTTTTTGATTCACTTT
>JACCDX010830182.1_pt1 | contig 11785 bp, 10 predicted proteins | sample 7449681 | NCBI WGS metagenome assembly JACCDX01 (sample SAMN15323450, study PRJNA562643) | freshwater metagenome | isolation source: river surface water | place: USA:Blue River Watershed | collected 2017-08-18 | reverse complement strand
TAAGCACTAATGAGGCCAATTAGTTTTCACCAAGACTGGCTAAAAGTTCTGCTTGGTGCTCGGCGGACAGCGCGTTCAATAGATCTTGAATATCGCCATCCATCATTGCATCAATCTTATAAAGGGTGAGATTGATACGGTGATCAGTGATGCGACCTTGTGGAAAATTGTAGGTTCTGATGCGGTCACTGCGATCACCCGAGCCCACCAAACTCTTTCTGGTTTCTGCTTCTTTGTCGTGCGCTGCTCTGCGTTTGGCATCCATGATGCGTGAGACGAGGACTTTCATGGCTTGCTCTTTATTGCGATGTTGACTGCGATCATCCTGGCATTCAACCACGGTACCAGTTGGTATATGCGTAATACGCACGGCTGAATCAGTTTTATTGATGTGTTGCCCGCCAGCTCCTGAAGCTCTAAAAGTATCAATGCGTAAATCCGCGGGATTGATCTCAATATCACTGATCTCATCGGCTTCGGGCATGACCGCCACCGTGCATGCTGAAGTATGAATACGACCTTGAGTTTCTGTTTGAGGGACGCGTTGAACGCGATGACCACCTGACTCAAATTTTAGTTTTGAGTAAGCACCTTGACCCACAATGCGAAGAATCACTTCTTTATAGCCACCCAAATCAGATTCTGAAGCGCTGACCACTTCAACTTGCCAGCGTTGCCGTTCGGCAAAGCGCGTGTACATCCTGAATAAATCAGCCGCAAATAAAGCACTTTCATCCCCGCCTGTGCCAGCACGGATTTCTAAGAAAATATTTTTATCGTCGTTGGGGTCTTTGGGAAGTAACAGGCGTTGCAAATCTGCTTGCATGCTTTCCATGCGAGCACGCGCTGATTTGATTTCTTCTTCAGCAAACTCTTTCATGTCCGGATCACTCTGCATGGCTAAGGCGGCGGCTTCATCCGCTTGCGCTTGTTGATACAGTTGAAATTGTTCGACCACAGGAGAGATCTCCGCATGCTCACGATTGAGTTTGCGGTACTGATCCATGTCCTTGGTGATTTCTTCTTGGACCAACAATGAGTTAAGTTCTGCTAGCCGAGCATCGAGTTGCTCTAGCTTAGCTTTCATACTAGGCTTCATCTATTTATCGGAGTTATTAGCGCGGAACAAGCCCGGCAAGATTTTTATGAGGGCGTCACGCTCTTCGCCCTGAGCGTGCTGTAAAGCATGTAAAGAGCCATGCAAGAACTTGTTGGTTAAACCTTGCGCCAAAATATCCAAAACAACTTGTGGATCTTCTCCTTTGGCAAGCAACTTGCGAGCGCGTTCTAATTCAAAAGTTCTTAAATCATCACCGCGTTGACGTAGATCCTGAATCAAGGGCACAGCACCACGTGTTTCTAACCAGTGCATGAAATGTGACACGCGCGTTTCGATAATGGCTTCTGCTTGACCAACGGCGGCTTGACGAGAATCTGCGCCTGCTTGCACGATGTCACTCAAGTCATCGACCGTGTACAAATACACATCATTGAGTCGACCCACTTCAGATTCAATGTCTCGCGGCACTGCAAGATCGACCATCACCATGGGGCGATGACGTCGAGCTTTGATGGCACTTTCCACCATGCCTAAACCAATGATGGGTAAGGTGCTGGCGGTGCATGAAACGATGATGTCAAAGTCATGTAAACGCAAAGGTAAATCGGATAAGCGCAAAGACTCAGTGACTAAACCTTGTTCAGATAGTTGATCAGCCAATTCTTGACCGCGCTCTAGTGTGCGGTTGGCCACAGCGACCAATTTAGGTTTGCGCGCCGCAAAGTGTGTGGCACACAAATTAATCATTTCGCCAGCGCCAATGAACAAAACTTTTTGCTCAGACACACTTTCAAAAATTCTTTCAGACAAGCGCACTGCCGCAGCCGCCATAGAGATGGAGTGAGCACCGATTTCAGTGGTGCCACGCACTTCTTTGGCGACTTGAAAAGTTTTTTGAAAGAGTTGATTCAGATAAGTACCCAAAGAACCGGCTTCATCTGCTGAGCGCACAGCATCTTTGAGTTGACCCAAAATTTGAGTCTCACCCACCACCATCGAGTCTAGGCCGCACGCCACACGAAAGGCATGTCTGACGGCTTGTGATTGAGGTAAGACATAGACGTGAGGCAATAAGTCATGACTGTCAATGCCACGTGAACGGGCCAACCATTCAATCGTACTTTTCTTCAGAAGAGACGATTGCTCGTGAGTGTTTTCATCATTGGCAGCACAGTACAACTCGGTGCGATTACAGGTCGACAAAATCGTTGCTTCTGGAAGTTGTGTTTCAGATACACTCGCCAAATGATCTTTCAGATGATGCAAGGCAGGTTGAATCATCTCAGGTGCAAATGCCACCTGTTCGCGCACCTCAATGGGTGCGGTGTGATGATTGATGCCTAATGTCAAAATCTGCATAACGAAATTATAAGTTTTTCATGGGGTTAGGATGAGTTTTCTGGCATTTTTAGTATTTGGTGGAACGGTAGGGTGGATTGCCGCTTATTTCCATCCCAAAAAACTCTCAAAAAAGGGCTCATTCAAGCGGGGTGTGGTGGTGCCAATTCTTTTGGGGGTAATGGTTTCAGCCATGGCCTCAATTTTGGGGCAAAGCCTGCAATGGTTTCAATCAGGGCAAATGCTTGAGTGGTTTTCAGCGATGATTTTTACTATTTTTGTGGTGTTTTTATACAAATTTGCTCAAAAATGACCCAAAAATAAGCAAAAATCACCCATAAACACCAAAAATCCAGAAAATCAGAAAACCCAATCGATCTGATCGCTTGAAATACTCAGTATCCGAATTGGGTTAATTCTGTTTAATTTTGAATTGAGGCTAGACGTTGAATAGGAAATTCAAGACGTCGCCATCTTTGACCACATACTCTTTGCCTTCAGCACGCATCTTGCCAGCTTCTTTTGCGCCAGTTTCACCTTTGAAAGCAATGTAGTCGTCATAAGAGATGGTTTGTGCACGAATAAAGCCACGTTCAAAGTCAGTATGAATCACGCCAGCTGCTTGAGGCGCTGTGTCACCAATGTGAATGGTCCAAGCCCTGACTTCTTTCACGCCAGCCGTGAAATAAGTCTGAAGCCCTAACAAATTAAAGCCAGCTCGAATCACGCGATCTAGACCAGGTTCTTCCATGCCCATGTCGCTCAAAAAGGCTTTTTTATCTTCATCATCCAATTCAGCGATTTCAGCTTCAATGGCAGCGCAAACTGCCACCACGGGGGCTTTTTCTTTGGCAGCGTGAGCTTTGACTGCCTCAAGGTGCGGGTTGTTCTCAAAACCGTCTTCTTTGACGTTCGCCACATACATCACTGGTTTGGCAGTGATCAAACAAAATGGTTTAAGTAATGCCAACTCTTCCTCGTTGAGGCCCATGGCGCGCACAGGTTTGGCTTCATTGAGTTGCGCTTGAACTTTGGCTAGCAATGGGGCCAAGGCGTTGGCTTCTTTGTCATTGCCTGATTTTGCGGCCTTGGAGTAACGTGCATAGGCTTTATCCACGGTTCCTAGATCAGCTAGCGCTAACTCCGTGTCAATCACGCCAATATCAGAAATGGGATCCACTTTGCCGGCCACGTGTATCACGTTACCGTCCTCAAAGCATCGCACCACATGGGTGATGGCATCGGTTTCGCGAATATTGGCCAAAAATTGATTGCCAAGACCTTCGCCTTTGGATGCACCCGCCACCAAGCCCGCAATGTCCACAAACTCGACCACGGCGGGCAGAATTCGTTCGGGTTTGACAATCTCAGCCAATTTGGCCAAACGAGGGTCAGGAACCTCGACCACGCCCACATTGGGCTCAATGGTACAGAAAGGATAATTCTCAGCCGCAATACCAGCTTTGGTAAGCGCATTGAAAAGGGTAGATTTGCCGACGTTAGGCAGGCCGACGATGCCACATTTTAAAGACATAGGGCGTTATTATTCCATGTATGAAGATTTATGACCTTATTATCGTCGGAGCAGGTATTGCTGGGAAGGCAACTTCTTTGCGTTTGGCGCAATTGGGCTTAAAAATTTTGCACATTGCACCCAGCTTTGATTCGGGATTTGATGGCAAAGATCCTCAAGTGTTGGACAGTCGCATCTATGCTTTGTCTGCCAGCACACAAGCATTATTTAAGAAAATTCATGTGTGGGATGCCTTGGATCAATCACGCGTTCAAGTGGTGAGTGATATGCGCATTTATGGTGACAGTGGCACTTCAGGCGATGAGTTACATTTTTCTGCGTACAGCGCAACGGTTCCTCAATTGGCTTGGATTGTTGAATCAGGCCATATCGAAAAAACTTTAGATGCTGCTTGCCAATTTCAAGGATTAATTCAACGGGTCACGGATAAGGTGGTCGAACTGGTGAGCAATCCAGGTGATGTTCAGGTCACCACCGAATCAGGCGCAAGCTACCAAGCCAAGTTGTTGTTGGCAGCCGATGGCGCAAAATCATTGATTCGGGACAAGATGCAAATTCAAGTGACCAGCAATGATTACCAGCAAACGGCGGTGGTGGCCAATTTTGCTTGTGAGAAACATCATCAAGGCACGGCTTGTCAGTGGTTCTTGCCAGGTGGTGATATTTTGGCTTTGTTGCCTTTGCCCAATAAAAAATTATCGATGGTGTGGTCGACTTCCACCCAGCATGCAGAAACATTAAAGACATTAAGTCCTGAAGATTTATGTGTGCAAGTCATGCGTGCAGCCAATGGTCAAGTGGCCCAAAAAACAGGTTCACTTAATCTATTGACCCCTGCACAAGGCTTTCCTTTGCGTCGCATGAGGGCTCAACGAATGATTGCCCCTGATGTAAATCCTAGAGTCATTTTATTGGGCGATGCTGCTCACGTGATGCATCCTTTGGCGGGTCAAGGGCTCAATTTAGGTTTAAGAGATGTATCAAATCTTGCAGAAATACTTGAATCAAGAGAAACCTTCAGAACTATTGATGACCCAGTACTACTCAGGCGTTTTGAGCGTGCGCGTCATGGTGATACTGACGCATTATTGTTTACAACGGATCGCTTGCAAAAATTGTTTTCTCATGAAAGTTCTAAAGCGAAGACCCTTCGAAATCTTGGGATGCGCATGGTCAATCGCAGTCACTTCTTAAAACGACAACTGATCAAACAAGCTTTGGCTTAAATTAAAAAATATTAGGAGACATCATGCTTTCAGTTAAATCTTTGCAGTCTTTTGTTTATGCTTTGGCCCTTGGTGTAGCTTCTGGTGCTTTGATGAATGTGGCTCACGCACAAAGCGGGGTAGAGGCTAAGGTTAAAACTGAGATTCAAAAGCAATTGGGTGATCGTGCCAAAGTGGATGGTGTTCGTTCCATGCCCATGGCAGGCTTGTATGAAGTTACGATTGGGCAAGACGTCGTATACACCGATGCCAGTGCGCGTTATTTGATTCAGGGTGAAGTGGTGGACCTAAAGACGGGCACCAATTTGACAGAGCAACGCAGCAATGACTTGAATCGCATTCGTTGGGCTGATTTGCCATTGAACGATGCCATCAAGGTAGTTCGTGGCAAAGGAACAAGGCAAGTTGCCGTATTTGCCGACCCTAACTGCGGCTTTTGTAAACGTTTAGAAAAAGCATTTTTACAGATGGATAACGTCACTATTTACACTTTCATGGTGCCCATGTTGTCCGCTGATTCTTTAACGAAGTCTCAACAAATTTGGTGTTCTTCAGACAAAGTGAAAGCATGGTCAGACTGGATGATTAACAATCAAGCCCCAACGGGTAAGGGTGATTGTGGCAATCCTTTGGAGCGCAATACTGCGCTGGCACGCAAGTTAGGTGTCACAGGCACGCCTGCCATGTTCTTTGCCGATGGCTCCCGCATCAATGGCGCAGTACCGATTGCTCAAATTGAGAAAAAATTAAAGTAAAAAATGAATAAGTAAGACTGGGATAAATAAGAGGCAAGCAAAGGCTCTGACAAAAAACATCATGAGGAAAGCAAAGAAAATCACATCACCATCTCAATCAATTCAGTATCAGATTGGCGTTGATGATTGGCGGGGACATCGTTTTGATGTCACGATGCTAATTCCAGCTGGAGTTGTAAAGACTTCATACATCGATTTGCAATTGCCCGCATGGATTCCAGGTAGTTACATGATCCGTGACTTTTCAAAACACTTGGAATGTTTCTCTGTTGGTGAGGGGGGTAAGAAGTCTGATTTAAAGTCAGCTTCAAAGCGAGTTGCATTTGAAAAAATAGACAGTCATACCTGGCGGGTTTATTCCAATCGCTCCTTGAGGGTCTCTTATCAGGTCTATGCTTTTGACACTTCTGTCAGAGCTGCTTATTTGGATCAGCATCGAGCATTTTTTAATGCCAGCAGTGTCTGTCTTCAGGTGATGGGCGCAAAGCCTCTTTATGAATTAAATCTTTTACCGCCCAAACAAGATGATTGGGTCAAGATGAGCGCATGGTCGGTAGAAACTACTTTGCCTGCTCAAAAAACGAATCATCATGGCTTTGGCACTTATCAAGCAGTCAGTTACGATCAATTAATCGATCATCCTGTGGCCATGGGTGAGTTCCAAATCATTACTTGGCAAGCGCACGGTACGCCCCATCGAATGGTGATTCAAGGCTTGCTTGATCCGGTTGATGGGCAACAACTGAGTCAGGATCTAAAAGCCATTTGTGAAGCGCACATTGCTTTTTTTGAGCCTGACCGACCCAAAGCCCCCTTCAAGCAATACACATTCATGGTCAATGCGGTGGGTGATGGCTACGGTGGTTTGGAGCATCGCGATAGCACGGTCCTATTGTGCAAAAGAGATGATTTACCTTACCCAGGACAGAACCTCAAAAAACATTCTGGCTACGAAGATTTTTTAGGTTTGTGCAGCCATGAATATTTCCATGCATGGATGGTCAAGCGCATCAAACCCAAAGTATTTGACCCTTATGTGCTCAATCAAAAAAATCACACTCGATTGCTTTGGTTGTTTGAAGGCTTCACCAGTTATTACGATGACTTGCAATTGTTCAGAAGTAAGCGCATTGATTTGAAGGCTTACTTAAAGCGCATTGAGAAAACTTGGAACATGGTTTTGCGAGGTCCTGGGCGCCATAAGCAAAGTTTGTCTGAAAGTTCTTTTGATGCTTGGACCAAGTATTACCAAATGGATGAGAACACCCCGAATGCAGTCGTGAGTTATTACGCCAAAGGTTCTTTGTTGGCTTTGGGATTAGATCTGAAGATTCGGGAGCATACCCAGCAACAACAATCCCTAGATGATGTGATTCGTCATTTGTGGCAAATGTATCAGTTGACGGATGCCGGTATGGCAGAAGATGATTTTGATCATGCGATTGAGTTTGTGATTGGTTCTGGTTTCATGAAAACCTGGCAGTTCATCAAACGCAATTATTTAGATGGTGTAGACGACGTACCACTCGAAAATTGGCTTTCTGAAGCAGGTATTCAGGTGGCTGAAAAACCATCATCACACGAAGAGAATGCAGAAGTTGCCAAGCAGTTATTGGGGATTCGAACCACAGTTCATCAAGGTTGGGTGAAGTTGAGTCATGTGTTGGATGGTGGTTTGGCTCAAGGCGCAGGCTTGTCCGCCGGCGACATTGTGTCTTCGATCAATCAAGAGCGCTTAACGCCCAGTCGTTTGGATTCATTATTGGTGCAATTAATTCAAAAGTTACTACGTAAGCAATCAGCCCCCATTTGCGCTTATCGACATGAGCAAGAGTTGCGTTTGATCATCTCGTCTCAAAAAGATTTGTTGATCTATCAACCCAAACAGTACGCGCTGTCTGTTTGATGGCCCGTCTCACTGCGCATTTCAAATTACATGGCTCAACAATTTTCAATTGAATCAGCAATGCCCAAGGATTGGGCCTCACTGATTCAAAATGAATTAGATGCTGACGTATTTATGGCTCTTGAGGACAAGGTTCAAGCGGCTTATCAAAATATCTCAGAATCTTTGGCGCCTAATCAAGAAAATATTTTCAGAGCACTCAAAGAAACTTCTGTCGAAAACGTGCGCGTGGTGATTTTGGGGCAAGACCCTTATCAAACGCCTGGATTGGCGCAAGGATTGGCTTTTTCAATCCCGAAAGAGATTAAACCTGGCTGGCGAGCATTTCCAAGCTCGTTGAGAAACATCAGTAAAGCCTTGAGCTTGGATGGATATCCAGGTTTAACTCATGGTGATTTAAGTGCTTGGGCTCAGCAAGGCGTACTTTTATTGAATGCCACTCTGACAGTGACCTTAAATGAAGCTGGATCCCACGCTCATTGGGGATGGCAAGATTTAACGGACGCCTTGTTATATCGCTTGGCTCAAAAGAAATCGGTGATTTGGTTGCTTTGGGGTGCGCATGCTCAAAAGAAAAAAGGGCTGATTGAAAAAGCTCAAGCAGACAGCGGATTGCCTCAAACTATTTTGACAGCCTCTCATCCTTCCGGATTGAGCGTGTATAAAACCAATGAACCGTTTATTTATCCTGGCGATGAAAAATCCTGCGGTCATTTTCAACAAGTGAATGACCTTTTTGTCGCCAGAGGGTCAAAGCCCATTGATTGGGCTTGATAGGATTTTTAAAGCTGGCCAAATAGCTCTGCCAATGCGATCCCTGGATCAGGTTGACGCATAAAAGCTTCACCGACCAAAAAAGCATGCACTTGTGCTGCGCGCATGAGGGCAACATCGGCTTGGGTCAAAATGCCACTTTCAGTGACTACACGCTTCTCAGAAGGAATTTCTTTTAATAAAGACAGGGTGGTGTCTAAGCTAACTTCAAAAGTTCTGAGATTGCGATTATTGATGCCGAGCAAGGGAGTTTTTAGTTTGAGGGCGCGCTCCAATTCAGGGGCATCATGCACTTCCACCAATACATCCATTTGAAGTTCATGTGCAATACTTTCAAAGTCTTTCATTTGAGCGTCATCTAAGGCGGCAGCAATCAGAAGGATGGCATCCGCACCCATGGCGCGAGCTTCATACACTTGATAGGGGTCAACCAAAAAATCTTTGCGCAAGACTGGAATGGTGCAGGCCCCACGAGCATCTCTTAAATACTGCGCACAACCTTGAAAATAATCTTTGTCTGTCAAGACTGAAAGACAAGCGGCCCCGTGTTGTTCATAAGATTGTGCGATCTTGGCAGGATCAAAATCTTCGCGAAACACGCCTTTACTGGGGCTGGCTTTTTTAATTTCAGTGATGACGCCAGCTTGACCGGCGGCAATTTTCTTCTCGATGCTCTGATAAAAACCACGAGGTTTTAAGTGGCTATCGCCAGTACTGGCTTCGGCATCAGAGCGCAAAACATGCATCGGAATTTGAGAACTTGCTTTGGCAACTTCATCAAATTTGGTGGCCAGAATGCGTTTAAGAATGTCGATCATGAATGCTTTGTATCGGTATTTAAAAATAAGTGAAGAGGTGGCTATTTTGCCAAAGCTTGAGTGGTTTGAATGAATTCATTGAGTTTGGCTTTGGCTTTACCAGTACCAATGGATTCTTGCGCCAATTGAATGCCATGCGCAATGTCTTTGGCAATGTTGGCTGCATAAAGGGCTGCACCCGCGTTAAGGCAAACGATGTCTTTTGCTGGGCTGGTTTGATTATCTAAAACACCCAATAAAATCTTTTTAGATTCTTCAGCATTGTTCACCTTAAAGCTGGATGTTTTGGTGGGGGTAAGCCCAAAATCAGAAGGGTGGATTTCATATTCTTTGATTTCACCGTTCTGAAGTTCGCCAACCAACGTGGAGGTTTCTAAAGAAATTTCATCTAAACCATCTTTGCCATAAACCACCAAAGCATGTTTCATGCCCAACTTTTGCAACGCACGAATCTGAATGCCCACCAATTCAGGATGAAAAACACCCATCAACATGTGAGGCGCATTAGCCGGATTGGTAAGGGGACCCAAAATATTGAAAATTGTTCGTACACCCAATTCTTTGCGAACAGGAACCACATTCTTCATGGCAGGATGATGGTTAGGAGCAAACATAAAACCAATGCCACAGGTATTTAAAGACTGCGCCACTTGAGGGGCTTGCAATGTAATTTGCACGCCGAGCGCTTCTAAAACATCGGCTGCACCTGATTTACTGCTGACGCTGCGATTGCCATGCTTAGCCACTTTGGCGCCAGCACCAGCCGCAACAAACATCGCCGTGGTTGAAATATTAAAAGTATGAGCACCATCACCACCAGTGCCGACAATGTCCACAAAGTGACTGTTGTCGGCCACTTCAACTTTAGTAGCAAATTCGCGCATCACCATGGCGGCTGCAGTGATTTCTCCCACAGATTCTTTTTTGGTTCGCAAGCCAGTCAAGATGGCGGCTGTCAGAACGGGTGATAACTCCCCTGACATGATCGATCGCATGACCTGCATCATGTCTTCATGAGGAATCTCTTGATGCTCAATGCAACGCAGAAGAACTTCTTGTGGGGTGATGGCCATGATTCCTTAACTCTATTCTTATTGATTGAATTTTATTAAGCCAAAGTGGCTTTTTTGACTTTTAAAAAGTTACCCAATAGTTCGTGGCCATATTCCGACAAAATAGATTCTGGATGGAATTGCACACCCTCAACTGCAAATTTCTTGTGACGCACACCCATGATTTCACCATCTTCAGTCCACGCTGTGATTTCAAGGTCTGCTGGTAAGCTATCTTTTTCAATCGCTAGCGAGTGATAGCGAGTCACTGTAAATTCTTTGGGCAAATCTTTGAACACACCTTGTTGGGTGGTGTGCACCATATCAGTTTTACCGTGCATCACACGTTTAGCACGAATGACTTTGCCACCAAAGGCTTCACCAATGGCTTGATGGCCAAGACAAACACCCAATAGAGGAACCTTGCCAGCAAAATATTGCAAGGCTGCCACAGAGATGCCGGCTTCTTTGGGACTGCAAGGACCAGGAGAAATACAAATGTGATCAGGTTTTAAAGCTTCAATTTGTTCCAAAGTCACTTCGTCATTGCGAAACACTTTGACTTCAGCACCCAACTCACCAAAATATTGCACCAAGTTATAGGTGAAGGAGTCGTAGTTATCAATCATGACCAGCATCGAGACCTCCTTGAACCATTTCAGCAGCGCGCAAAACAGCGCGAGCTTTGGCTTCTGTTTCTTTCCATTCAGACTCTGGGTCAGAGTCTGCAACCACACCGGCACCCGCTTGAGCATGCACCATGCCATCTTTGATAATGCCAGTACGAATTACGATGGCCACATCCATGTCTCCTGAGAAGGATAAATAGCCGGCGGCGCCACCATAAACGCCACGTTTGACGATTTCCATTTCATCAATGATTTCCATCGCACGTATCTTGGGGGCGCCAGATAAGGTGCCTGCAGGGAAGGTGGCCTTTAGAACATCCATGTTGCTGGCATTGTCTAGCAACTCACCTTCTACTGAACTCACAATGTGTTGCACATGAGAATATTTTTCAATGATCATGCGATCCGTCACTTTGACGCTGCCGTTTTTAGCAATTCTGCCCACATCGTTGCGAGCCAAATCAATCAGCATCACATGCTCTGCAATTTCTTTGGGATCGGCCAATAGCTCTTTTGCTAAAGCAGCATCTTGTTCAGAGTTCTGTCCCCGCGGGCGTGTGCCTGCAATTGGACGAACAATCACAAAGCGTTTTTCTTGACCCTCTACTTGACGTTTTTCTTGGCGCACCAAAATTTCAGGGGAAGAGCCCACCACTTGATGATCGCCAAAATCATAGAGATACATATAAGGCG
>JACCDX010830962.1_pt1 | contig 11786 bp, 9 predicted proteins | sample 7449681 | NCBI WGS metagenome assembly JACCDX01 (sample SAMN15323450, study PRJNA562643) | freshwater metagenome | isolation source: river surface water | place: USA:Blue River Watershed | collected 2017-08-18 | reverse complement strand
ATTTTATTTCTTATTTTGTTCGTTATATAGATAATCATCTTGAAAAATTATTTCCAAGATCTCAAGATCAAAAAGTTGCTGATGTAATTTTAGAATTATTTCGTAAACGTGAAAATTTAGAAATTTTTAATAAAAAAGCTATTTATATTTACATTCGTGAAATGATAGATGTTGATACTTTTCAAATAACTAAAGTAATAAAAATATTAAAAAAAGTATATTATAATTTATATAATGAATACTATGAAACAGGATTTGTAAAAATCTAAAAAAATATATTTATAATAAAATAAATATTATGGATTTTGAACAAAAAATATTCGGAAATAAATCATTTTCTGATCTTTTAAAAAACATATACGATAATTCCCGAGAAAAGGAAAAACAAATAAAAGATTTAATTACAAGTCTGAAACCACTAGTAGCCGACACACAGTCGGCTTTAATGGTTGTTCCTTTAATTAAAGAATATCTTGATGTATCTGTTAAAAATGATGATTCATTAATTAAGATGGCGGGTATTGTACAACGTGCAATGGCTAATTCTGGTGGAAATGGAGATGGTGATTTTTTAAGTGATGCTGAATTAGAACAATTAAGAGGTGAAGTACAGAAAATTGGAAATGAAATAAATAAACCTATAGAAACTAATGTCATCAACAGTAGTAAGGATTAATCCTGGAGCTCAAACTCAACATATTAATAACTATCAAAGATCTCGTCCGTCACTGGATGTATTTGGAAGAGTATTTCATGTTGTAAGAAACGAAAAAGACCCAGGATATACAGATTGGACTAGTATAGGAAAAATATATTTTTCAAATCCAACATCCCCACCCCCAAATGAAATAAATAATTCAACTTTAAATAATTATGAAGACGGAAATACAGCATATCCTTTACTTCCTTATATAAGTTATCTTCCTTTTATAGGTGAATTAGTTTATCTTTTATTATTTCAAGATAAAACATATTATTCCCATACAATTAATATATATAATAGTCAACATCATAATTCTCAAGTTACAAATAATGTTAATAATGATGGTACTGCTATTCTAGGTTCATATGTTAATGAAAAATCTATATCATCTGTATATCCTTTTGAAGGAGATTTGATTCTTAATGGAAGATGGGGACATAGTATTAGATTTGCAAGTACATTAGATATAACTGAAATAAATAATACATGGAGTACTGCTGGGCAAGTGGGTGATCCTATTATTAAAATAGTTAATGGGTATTCATTTCTTACTGATAGTGATGGAAGACCTCATATAGAAAATATAAATAAAGATAAATCATCTATTTATATGACTTCTAATCAATCAATAGATTTAATCCCTTCTCGTTTTATTTCATCTAATCCTGTTACTTCACCAATAATCCCTTCAGCATATACAGATTCCCAACTAATATTATCATCAGATCGTATAACTTTAAATTCTAAAAAAGATGAAGTAATATTATATGCTAATACTAATATTGAATTAGCTGCAAAAAGAACTATTCATCTTGATTCTGATGAAAATATATTCTTAAATAGTCCTAAAATATTTTTAGGAAATAATACTAATTCTACTCCCACTGAACCTGTATTATTAGGCAAACAAACAATTACTTTACTTTCTGATCTTATATCAGCATTAAATGAGTTCTCATCCGATATAAAATTATATAAAACTCAAGGAGAAGGTGTAACTAATCCTGTAATTAATTCTTCTGCTGAAACATTAAGAGGTAAACTAAAAGGAATGAGAAAAAGATTAATTAAAATTTATTCTAAAACTGTATTTGTAGCTAGTTAAAATTATGGCTGAAGTTGATAATGTTGTATCTTTAACAGATAGACCTAAAAAAGTTAAGAAAAAACCTTGGATTACACGCACAGCTCGACGTGTTGAGATTGAATATCTTCAAGCTCAAATTAAAATTGAGATGCGTCAGATTAAGATTAGTAGAGGATTAGAATATAATAGAATTCAAAATAATCAAACAATCGATGCACCAACTAAAAAAGAAATAACCGATAATCTATATAAAAATACAGATAAACAATTAGAAAATCTTCAAAAAAGATGGGATGAATTACAAGATGAGCAATTAAAATTAAATGATCCCCTTCCACCAGAGGAAAAAGAAATAAATATAATTGTTGAAGATAATAAAAAAGAAGAAATTAAAGAAGAAACAAAAGAAAAGAAAAATTATTTTAAACGTGCAAAAGCAGCAATAAAAGATGCTACTTCTTCTCTTGAAATAGTTTCTACTTTAAGTTTTGTTGTTAGTATAGCTTTAGAATATATATCTTTAAATAATTCTAAATTAGAGGATATAGTTACTGAAGTAAATAATGATATTACAAATGCAAAGACTAAAGAAGAAATAGATGCAGTTAAAGTAAAAAGAAATAACGCTTTAATTATTATTGGAGTAAATGAAAAAAGATTAGAAGATATAAGAAAATATGCTGGTATTTTAACTCTTATTACTGGGATATTAAATCCATTAATAGAATTACTTTCTTTTCTTCCCCCTTTAGCAATAACAGGAGCTACAATTAGATTAATATCAAGATTAGAAAAAATATTATTTAAAATAGTAACTTTTCTTCCTATATTGTTATTAGTAATTACTAAATTGGAAGAAAATGTAGCCGAAATAAAAGCTAGACTTCAAACTATTAGTGATATACTAGATAGTAATATTGAAAATCTATCAGCTAGTGAAATTCAAGATTTACTTAAAACTAGTGATTTAGGATATTTAAATGGGTATGACTATAAAGATTTTAAATTTTACATAAAAGAAGAAGATAATAAAAACTTTGTTGTAAAAGGTAATAAAAGAAGATATGCTGTAGCTGTTAATAAAGATGGAAATGAAGTATTACAAACTAAACCTTCATTTACTTTAAATCCTCCCATACTAGTTGAAGAATTAAAATTACAAATAGACCAAAAGGGTCTCGTAGCTTAATATTTATAATCATGAAAGTAGACGTATTTAAAAAATTAATCAAAGAAGCAGTTCGTGAAGTTCTAAGAGAAGAATTATCACAAGTTAAATCTACTCCAATACAAGAAAATAGAACAATGAGTTTCACAACTCAGGATGTTGATATGGTAGCATATAGACAAAATTTAGCTGCTTCTATGGGATTAACCCCTCCAAACCAACAAGTTTATTCAAAACCCCAAATTCAATCAACTGGAAACCCATATTTGGATATTATAGCTGAAACTGCTGCTAATATGACTCCTCAAGATATGGCAGCTATGAGACAATATAACGAATAATTATGCCAATTCCTCAAATAATACGTGTTGATCCTTTAGATTTACAAAAAAGTAGAGCTATAGGAATTTCTATTCCATTTAATAATCCTTATAAAGTATTTAATTCTACTTTTTCTACTAAAGATCAAATTAAATCTAATTTAATTAATCTTTTATTAACACGTAAAGGGGAAAGAATAAAAAATCCACAATTTGGTACAGATTTTCAGAAATTATTATTTGAACCTTCAAGTGATGTTTTACACAATAGTATTAAAGAAAACATATTAATAAGTATTAATACATATATTCCTGAAATAACAGTTACTAATATGGATATTATCCCTAACCCAGAAGGAAATAGTGTAACAGCTATGGTATCATATAGATTAAAACTTTCAGGAACTAGAGATCAAGTTTATATAGATTTTAGTACAATACAATAATGACAAATAATACTAAAGATATAAAATATATCAATAAAACATTTAGTGATTTTAAAGTATCACTTAATGCTTTTGCTAAAACTTATTTTCCTGATAGTTATAATGACTTTTCAGAAGCTTCACCTGGAAATATATTCATTGAAATGGCATCATATGTAGGTGATGTTTCTTCATTTTATATTGATAACCAAATTCAAGAAAATTTTTTAAATTTAGCTAAAGAAAGAGAAAGTTTATATAATTTAGCTTATTCATTTGGATATAGACCTAAATTATCATATGCCGCTACTACTAAATTAGATATATTTCAACTTCTTCCTTCAAATGGAGGAAATATTGATATGGATTATGCTTTAGTAATACCTGCTAATACTACAGTACGTAGCAATATTGATTTTACTCCATTTATTATAACTGAAGATGTTGATTTTTCATCTACATCCTCAGCTGATATATCATATTATAATGAAGATTTTTACCTTATAAAAAAATCAGTTGATGTAATATCCGCTGAAGTAAGAACTACCACAGCTACTTTTCCAGATAATTCTAAATTTGCTTCAACTACAATTAACGATAGTAATTTACTTCAAATATTAGAAGTTACAGGAAGTAATGGAAGTAGATGGTATGAAGTTCCTTATCTAGCACAAGAAACCATTTTTGAACCAACAAATAATGCAGTCTCAGCATCTTCAGGAATTGATTATTTACTTAAACTTAAAAGAGTACCTCAACGTTTTGTCACCAGAATTAAATCTACAGGTTCAATTGAACTTCAATTTGGAGCTGGGGTATCTACTAAATTAGATACAGAAATAATCCCTACTTTAGATAATATTAATTTAGGATTAATTCCTAGTGTATCAGATAATATAGATAATTATAATAAAGCATCAACATTTTTTACTAAAAATTATGGAATAGCTCCTTCAGGAGATATACATATAAAATATCTTGTTGGAGGGGGATTACAATCTAATGTTTCTGTAAATTCATTAACCTCTTTAGATACTACTAATGCTTCCAGTTGGTTTAAATACAATCCTACAGATGAGCAAATTAAACAAGAAATTATTAACAATTTATTAGTTAATAACCCCCAACCAGCTACTGGAGGTAGAGGAGGAGATACTATTGAAGAAATTCGTTTAAATACATTAAATGCATATACGGCCCAAAATAGAGCTGTAACTAAAGAAGATTACATTGTTAGAACTTTAAGTTTACCTTCTAGATATGGTAATATAGCTAAAGCTTATATCTCCCAAGAAATATACAATAATACAGGAAATTTACTTTCTGATAATCCTTTAGGATTAGATTTATATATTTTAGCTTATAACCCGGATAAAAAAATAATTAATGCTAATGATACTTTAAAAAATAATTTAAAGACTTATTTAAATGAGTATAGAATGATAACAGATTCTATTACTATAAAAAATGCATTTTATATTAATATAGCTATTAATTTTGAAATAAATTCTGATCCAAGTTATAATAATAGAGAATTATTAGCTAATTGTATATCTCAAGTAAAAGATTATTTTAATATAGAATTGTGGCAAATAAATCAACCTATTATATTATCTGAGATTAATGCGCTTCTTTTAAAAGTACCTGGTGTTAGATCTGTGCATAAAGTAGAAATAATAAATAAATATGGAGGTGATTATTCCCAATACGGATATGATATACATGCAGCCACTAGAAATGGAATATTATATCCATCAATAGATCCTAGTATATTTGAAGTTCGCTTTCCAAATAATGATATAACTGGTAGAATAATTACTAATTAATAATGGCAATATATAAATTATTTCCCACTAAAGATGCTTCTATATATTCATCTTATCCTACTAAAAATTCAGGGTTAGATGAAATATTAGATATAAGTTTGTATAAATCAATAGAAGAAACTGGAGAAGTTTCTAGAGCTTTAATAGCATTTTCTAATAATGAAATATCTGATTTATTAACTAATAAAATAGGTTTAAAAAATTATAAAGCATATTTAAAATTATATTTGGCTAATGCTTCTGAAATTCCTTTAGATTATACTATATACTGCCATCCAATATCTGGTTCTTGGAATATGGGTATTGGTCGTGCCGCTAACATACCTGCTACTACAGATGGTGTTAGTTGGAAATATAGGGACACATTAAGTGGTAGTATATTTACATCATTGACAACTAATGCTACTAATGCATATGACGGAACTAATGAAGGCGGAGGAAGTTGGTATACTGGAAGTAATTTAATTGCTACTCAATCATTTACTTATATTACTAATAAAGATATAGAATTAGATGTTACTAATGCTGTTAGTTCTAGTTATTATCAAGATGGATTTATAATTAAACATTCTTCTTCTTTAGAATTTACTACTGGTTCTTCATTTGAAACTAAATATTTTTCAACTGATACTCATACTATTTATCCACCATGTTTAGAATTTAGATGGAATGATTTTTCTTATTCTACAGGTTCATTAACAACTGTTCAGTCTGATAATATAGTAATATCTTTATCAAATAATAAAAAAGAATACCAAGAAGATTCAGTTAATCGTTTTAGAGTAAACGCAAGAGATAAATTTCCTACTAGGACATTCCAAACTTCTTCGTTATATTTAAATTCTAAATTATTACCAACCTCTTCTTATTATGCTGTAAAGGATATTAAAACTGAAGAATTTGTAATTGATTTCGATACTAATTTTACAAAATTATCTGCTGATTCAAATGGTAATTATTTTGATTTATACATGAATGGTCTACAACCTGAAAGATATTATCAAATATTAATCAAATCAGTAATAAGTGGAAGTACAGTAGTATTAGAAGATAATAATTATTTTAAAGTTATACGATAATGGCTAATATATCATTTGATAAATCTACCTTTTCTAGAGATAGTTTTGAAAAATTAGTTGATACTCGTTTTAAACAATTATTGAAACCATCTAATGAACAACCTACTGAATTTACATTGGAAGAGTTTTTTACCTTATATGATGATTTATTCTTCCAAATTCCCCCCGAAGGTGATGTTCAATCTCATAGATTTATATTAAATAAAACTGCTGAGTATTTAGGAGTAAAAATTGATGAAGAATCAAATGTTCAAGCTTTATTAGATGAAATAACATTATTAAAACAAGAATTATTAGATGCTAATAAATCTTTAGGAAGTATAAATAAAAAATAATGGCTGATAATATTAAAATTATAGGGGAAGTAAATGATACTCGAAGATTATCTCGTATAAAAGATGAAGATTTAAAACTAATATCTACTACTTCTCAATATAAAACTTTTGGTGCTAAAGATAACTACATACAATATATTGTACGTGACAACGAAGGAACTATTTTGCATCTATCAGATGATTATTCAAAATATAAACTTCCTCCAAATGCAGTATTAACCCCAGAAGGTAATTATCCTGTAATTGAAATTAACCCAGTTAAAGATTTAGAAGATATTGGATTTATATCGGGTCAATTTACTACTCAATATAATTTTAATAAATCTGTAATTGCAGGTCCTACTCCGATATTATTTATAAGTGAAATATCTGAGGATAGAACTGAAGTTCGATTTAATTCTACAATTTTATTAGAAAATCAATTAACATCTTGGGGTCAATATTTGGGTTCATCTATAGAAAATAGTAATGAACAAATTAATTATATTTTAAATTTTCCAAATAATAAACAATTTTTAATAATAAATGTTGCTGTTGATTTTGATACTTTAACACCTACTTTATTATTAAAACTATATGATCCTCTTCCATTAGATATAGTAGAAAAAACATTAGGTTGGATTAGCGAAGAAATAATTGAACCTTATATTTTTACAATAGATTTAAATACTTCTATAACCCTCCCTCCAACTCCACAATTAAAAGGTCCTAATTTTGATGTAGATTTAGATATTAAACAAAATCTAGCTACAAAATATGAAAGTTACGATTCATTAGTATCAGCATTAACTGGTTCTTCATATCATCGAGTATTAAATTATATGAACGATAATTCATATGATTTAAATATTGATTATACTTCATTTGAAAATTTCATCCATTTTAGTTCAGCTAAAAAACGTTTAGAAATATTTTATAGTAAAGTAAAACAAATTGAAGATTATAATACTGATATTAGTACTATATTATCATCAACTTCAATATTAAAAAATGAAGAAACTGCATCTATTAAATTAAAAATAGATGACATTGCTAGAAATTTTGATGGATTTGAAAATTATATGTATTTTGAATCAAGTTCATATGCTTGGCCAAAAAGTAGCAATATAAAACCTTATACTTTATTATCTACCAGTTCATTAACATTAAATACTTGGTATAACTCATACACAAGATCCGCTGAATTATATGATGAAACAAATTTAGATCATTTATATAATACATTACCTGAATATATTAGAAGTGATTCTACAAATTATCAACCGTATTTTGATTTTATCGATATGATAGGTCATTATTTTGATAATATTTGGATATATATTACTTCAATTAATGAATTATATAATGCTGATAATAATTTAGAAAAAGGTGTTTCTAAAGATATTGTATATGATGCCTTAAAATCATTGGGTGTTAAATTATATAATAGTAAAGGTGATAATAAATTTGATGATTATATTGGAGGTATAAATAGTGGTAGTACATTATTTGTTGATGATTTTTCTGTAACTAGTAGTTATTTAAATAACATTCCTAAAAAAGATCAATTAGCTGAATTATATAAAAGAATATATCATAATATTCCTTTATTATCTAAAACTAGAGGTACATCAGCAGGTTTACAAAACTTAATAACAACTTTTGGAATTACAGGTAGTGTATTTTCTCCAAAAGAATTTGGAGGATCATTAAAATCAAATAATTTAAAAGGGTATAATAATGATAAAATAGCAATCCAAGATAATACTATTACAGGCAGTGTTTTATCTCCATTTATATCTTTACAAAATCCTCCAACATCTTCATCTGAATTTACATCAACTGATTTACATTTTGTTGATTTATCATTTAGTCCTCAAAATGAACTAAACACAAGAATTTCAGCATCTATAGCGTCAACAAACCCAACTTTTTCTTTAGATGATTATATTGGAGATCCTAGATTAATGAAATCATCCTCTTATGATTCATTAAATTTATTCCGTGATACTTTCATATCAGCTAGTGCTACTGTTTCAGGTAGTGCCCAACGTTTAGATTATAAAGGATTTATCGAATTAGTAAAATATTTTGATAATAGTTTATTTAAAATGTTAAAAGATTTTGCTCCTGCACGAGCAAATACTTTAACAGGTGTAACTATCAAATCTCCAGTACTTGAAAGAAACAAAATAGCAATTCACTCACCTAATGTTACAGAACAAGATATTCATGAAGCTACTTATAATACTCCAGTAATTTCTGAAGATAGAGATTATTATTATGATAAAATTACCGGAAATAAATCTTCATTTTATACTGGAGAACTAACAGGTTCATATGCTAATGTAAATAATGTATTTGAAGGTTCTAATCCAAATCCATATTTACATCCATCACATTCAATTGATACTAATAAACATGCTCATAGTGATTTTAATGTTGTTTTAAATAATATATCTTCAAGTGTATTATCTTCATCAAGATTAAAATTAGAACCATTATACTTATCTTCTAATAATTCTGTTTTTGCAAGCTCATCGGATGGTAAAATTTCTGAATTTACTTCAAAAGCTGAATTACAAGATAGTTATGAAGATTTATTAGGGCATCAAAATTCTCGATATAATGGAACTAAAGTATATAGTTTAAAATATAACGAATATACGACAGCCTCAGTAAATTATGATGGTGATAAATCATTTGGGCAAAAATCAGCTATTGACCATAATACTATCAAATTAGGATTGTTTACTTCGATTGAAAAGAATGAATTCTTTAAAACAAAAAAGAATAATATTTATTTAAAATATCTTGTTGATAAAGAAGGAAATTTAACAGAATTAAATAGATATAATAAACATTGGGTAGAAGTTCAAAATATTTTTAAAGGTGGAAATAATCTTATAGTATCTCAATTTGATACTCAACATGATGGTAATCAAAAATCTACCGATGGTATAAAACCAATATATAGCAGTGGTTATAATTATACTCCTATGTTATATATTACTGGTTCTTCTTCTACTGATAAATTATGGTTTGCATATAGTGGGGAAGATACATTAAAATTATTTAAAGCTAATAATATAGCTAATGGTTTTATAAGTGGAAGTGGAAATGGAAATGAAACATACCCATTAGCAATAAGTGGATCTAATAGTTATGTAATATATAATATATTTGATAATATTTTAGTTAATGATAATTCACTTTATAAAGCAGGAACATCATCATCTATTTCTACAGCAAATGCATTTCCATCGTATTCAGTACCAGCAAACGGAACTTATGCTTTTAATACTAGTTTTGATATTAATGTAAGATTTCCATCTTCTAATCAAAGTTGTTCATTCAAATATGATATTATAAAAGGAGGAATTGATAATAATGGATTTCCTACAGGTAGTATATTAGCCACATCTGGTATTAAAACATTTACAACTAGTTATCAATATGATGTATATACTAGAGGATATAATTTAATACCAAAAGGGACATTTATTACTAATTCTACTAATGCTCCAATAAATAGTTCTTATTTTCCTATATACGTTGGTAGTAATTTATTTTTAGATTATGTTAGTGGAAATCAATATAAAGATTTATCAAATGCTTCATGGTATTCTTATATAATAAATTGGGATAATGATGGTTATCCTACTACGAGTTTAATTTTTAGTAAAAATTCTAATTCCCCATTAACTTTTTCTAATGATGATTATATAACAACAGTAAGTAATGTTTCATCAATATCGAATCAAACCAATGGTACATTATCTTTCAGAGTAAATTCTCCAGGAGACTTCTTACAGAAAAAGGATGAAGTTTACTTTAAATTATCATTACTAAGTACAATTACTAATAATTTTACTGCATCTTTTTCTACTCCTGGAGAACTTAGAAATAATTTAACTTCTAATACTTATGGAGATACAGTATTTGCAACTGGATCTGTAGCTGATAGTTTTATATCAAATGTTACTACTTCATCAATTAATAGTGGTATTGATACTTTAGTATTTAATGAAGGATTAAGTGCTTTTAATAATTATACTTTTATTCCAAATACTGGTTCCCAAGATCAATCAATAATATTATATAATAAATATGGTAATGTAAATGATGTATTTAATCCAACAGTAGGAGATATTGTAGTAACATCTTGGGCAGGACAGTCTACAGAATTTAATATTTCTAATGTTTTTAATTCTGGTAGTTATAAATGTTTAACTTTAGATAGAAATATACCAAATAGTTTAGTAAATAAAATTCGTGATGTTGGAGATACAACTACGGCAGGTATGGATGAATTTATATTATTAAAGAAAAATAAAGATGAAACTAATTTATTAGTAACTTTTGATAAAGAAACTGGAAATACCTCTTACGGATTTATCATACCAGATAATATTCATCCTGATATATTATCTAATATAGATGTTATTACTAAAGAAGTAAAACAAAAATTAATAGAAAATAGTAATACCGGGGGAAGTGGAACCTTTTAATTAAAAATTATAAACATATATATTTATACGAAAATAACAGATTAAATTATGGCAATTCTAAATAACACTACTGTAACAGTAGATGCTATATTAACAAAAAAAGGTCGTGAGTTATTAGCAAGAAACGACGGTTCGTTTCAAATAACTCAATTTTCATTAGCTGATGATGAAATTGATTATACATTATATAATCCTTCCCATCCATCTGGTTCTGCATTTTATGGTGAAGCTATTGAAGCAATGCCTATGTTAGAAGCATTTCCTGATGAAGCTCAAATTATGCGTTACAAATTAGTAACTTTACCTCGTGGTACTTCTAAATTACCTGTTATTTCTTTAGGTTATAGTACAAT
>JACCDX010134648.1_pt1 | contig 11787 bp, 10 predicted proteins | sample 7449681 | NCBI WGS metagenome assembly JACCDX01 (sample SAMN15323450, study PRJNA562643) | freshwater metagenome | isolation source: river surface water | place: USA:Blue River Watershed | collected 2017-08-18 | reverse complement strand
TTTAGAGCACCTCGCTGATACCGAGGGGGTCGTAGGTTCGAGTCCTATCTTTCCAACAATGGTCCTGTACCCAAGCGGTCAAAGGGAGCTGTTTGCAAAACAGTCACTCGCTGGTTCGAATCCAGCCAGGACCTCTACATTACCCCGTCGTCTAATGGCAGGACAAATGACTTTGACTCATTTAATGGTAGTTCGAATCTATCCGGGGTAACAAACGCGTCTGTAGTGAAAGGGTATCATAGGGGTCTCCAAAACCTTTGTTGAGGGTTCGAATCCTTCCGGGCGTGCAAAGATGGCGAGGTAGCTCAGATGGTTAGAGCGCAGGATTCATAACCCTGAGGTCGGCAGTTCGATCCTGCCTCTCGCTACTAAAATAAGAGGACCTATCGCTTTCTTAGAAAGAGGAAACTCAGGACATCACAGCTTAAGGTGGAAGATATAAGGTGCACGCCTTATCTCGCACGATTATAAGGTTACAGCCTTATAGCAGTACACCACCGAGGATGCAACCCAAAACAGTCTATAATGGTGAGCTGATTAGACAAGGTAGGGGCAAAGATTAATGATAGGATAAAACAAGATCCTGGTTACTCTCTTATTTTAAACATGGTGGATGTAGCTCAGTTGGTAGAGCAATAGATTGTGGTTCTATTGGTCGCGGGTTCGATTCCCGTCATTCACCCTAAACAAAGGAAGGTTGGCAGAGAGGTCGATTGCGGTAGTTTGCTAAACTATTGATCGGGTTAACCGGTCCACAGGTTCGAATCCTGTACCTTCCGCATTTTAGTTATTAATCATGAACAAGGTATTTAAAAGCGGTACTACCGGCAGACCTATCAACCTAATCAATTACATTCTGGATTACATAAAAGAATATCCAGAGACAAAGATTTACGTTGGTACTGACTCCCAGAACAGGGGTCCGGAGACAATCTACGCTACTACGGTAGTGTTAAGGTACAGAACAAGAGGATGCCATGTTCTGTATTACAAAACAAGAGTTCCTCTGGTAAGAGATTTTTGGAGCAGGCTCTGGAGAGAGACAGAGATGTCAATCGAGACTGCTACATTTATTGTGGAGAATAGTCCTCTAAAGGTGGAGTCAATAGATCTTGACTTTAATGATGATGAGTATAAGGCTTCAAATAAATTAGTCTCTGCTTCTAAAGGATGGGTATCGGCTGCAGGCTTTAAGTCTACAACCAAACCTGCCCTGCAGATTGCAACCAGAGCAGCCGATCACATTATCAGAAATTAATTCTGAAAGAGTTGCCAGAATGTAAAAACGTTCGTATCTTTATAGAGTTGTAAGAGAACAACGATCTTTGACATACTGGTAAAATGCCGAGGTGGTGGAATGGTAGACACGCTGGTCTTAGGAACCAGTGCTTTACGCGTGCGGGTTCGAGTCCCGCTCTCGGTACAAAAATATGGTCTCGTAGCTCAGCTGGATAGAGCATCGCACTTCTAATGCGACGGTCATTGGTTCGAATCCAATCGAGATCACCACAATGGTCGGTTCATCTAGGGGTCTAGGATGTTACCCTTTCACGGTAGACACACGGGTTCGAATCCCGTACCGACTACAAAAGTGTTAACCACCCGACCTACTAGGGTGAAGTATCGAGTACGATGTACTTGAATAGAATAGGTGGCTACCATAAGAACGCCTTAAACTCGTTAACACTTCCTTATATCGCGGGATAGAGCAGAGGTAGCTCACAAGGCTCATAACCTTGGGGTCGGAGGTTCGATTCCTTCTCCCGCAACTAGATAGGGGGATTAGCTCAGCTGGCTAGAGCGTCTGATTTGCATTCAGAAGGTCAACGGTTCGACTCCGTTATTCTCCACAAATGGTGCGGTAGTTCAGTCGGTTAGAATACAGGCCTGTCACGCCTGGGGTCGCGGGTTCGAGTCCCGTCCGCACCGCTACAGAAACAGAGGAGGCGTAGAGCAACTAGCCGGGAGAGCGGCGACGCAAGGGTACACACTAAGGACAGGTATTTAATCTTAATTGTATTGATATAAAAGCCCATCTCTCTAATGGTGTGTGAAGCTTCTTAGTCAGATTCCTGATAAAGTTGTTCCTGTTTCTTTTATACTTGGAGGTTTGGCAGAGTGGTCGATTGCGGTAGTCTTGAAAACTATTGACTGTAACAGGTCCCGGGGTTCGAATCCCTGAGCCTCCGCCATCGGGATGTAGCGCAGGTGGTAGCGCATCTGGTTTGGGACCAGAGGGTCGCAGGTTCGAATCCTGTCATCCCGACTAACTTTTAAATCCCCCTTTCTTATGTCAAAAGCAGAGAAAATTCTCTACATGGTTATGTACACCTTGTTCACCGTTGGTACAATCCTTGCAATTGCTCGTAATGAGTACGGCCATGCAATCTGGGTTATCACCGGCTTTATGTGGATGCATAACGCCTTTACCAATCGCCGAGAAGTAATTAAGCTCCAGGAAGAGTTGGAAAGTACAAAGTAAGTTCATATATTTATATAAGTTAATCAATTAATTAAATTCAAAGTTATGAAAAATTTCATGCTTATGGCTGCTGCCGTTCTCGCTCTTGCTTCTTGCGCTAACACCGAAGAAGTAGCTGTTGAAGAAGTATCAGTAGACACTACTGCCGTAGTAGAAGATACTACTGTAGTAACAGAAGGTGACGAAGCAGCTGCAGAATAATACTGAGTCTAGCCTCCAAATCCTAATAGCCGAAAGGTGATGATTAGGTTGACGTGGGAAAAGTCAACAACAGAGCAGGGGAAGAGCGTGAACCAATAAGCGCCTCGTCGAAATGCTTCCCCAATTTGCCTCCATAGCTCAGTTGGTAGAGCTGCTGATTTGTAATCAGCAGGTCGGCGGTTCGAGTCCGTCTGGAGGCTCAGCAGTTACCTGATTTAGCACTAGGACGGTAACAACCATTGGAGGAAGCTAACCTCACGAATGGTCCTGTAGGTTGTCGATTAATCGCGTAAAGTTTCCTACCAGGTAGAGTAGGTGAGTCCTTGTTGGTGATAAAGCTCTGCCATTTGCGAAAGTAGCTCAGTTGGTAGAGCATAACCTTGCCAAGGTTAGGGTCGCCGGTTCGAATCCGGTCTTTCGCTCCAATGCGGTAATAGCTCAGTTGGTAGAGCGCGTTCCTTCCAAGTACGAAGTCGCAGGTTCGAATCCTGTTTACCGCTCAAAAGTAATGTGGCTGAATAAAGGGTTAAGAGTCCTTAAGGCACTGGTCGATCTGCTGAAAAGCAGTGAGGTTGGGTCATACAGACATATGAGTTAAAACCACTCAAACTACAGGGTAGAATGCGCAACCTGGTAGTCAATGAGGTCCCGCCAAGTGAGATAATTATGATCTTTGCAACGGGTGCTGGTAGTCAAGCCAGCTGGTCATTACAGCAGAACTAGCTACTCTGTTGGACCATGGGTGAAAAGGGGTATGTCCAGGACGTGTAGGTAGTCAGGAATCCTATCATTACTTTTTTAAGCTCATGTGGCGCAGTGGTAGCGCAGTAGACTGTTAATCTATTGGTCGTTGGTTCGAATCCATCCATGAGCGCTTAATTTACCAGTATGTCAAAAATGGGCCTGTAGCTCAGTCGGTTAGAGCGAGGGACTCATAATCCCCAGGTCCCAGGTTCGAACCCTGGCAGGCCCACTAGTTATTATAAATGAAAGCATACGTTATATACTTAAGTGGAAATGACTTCTCAGTTCAGATGACTACTGAAACTGTTGCATCTCTAGAGAAGTTTGAAATTGAGTATGAACTGTTTGACGGTGTAGTGGGAAGAAAAGGTATTAAAGTTTTAGATAACTTTGGAGTAAAGCCTTCAGCTGCAGTTCACAGAGATCAGTGGACAGACGGTACGATAGGGTGCCTGGCAAGTCACTACCTACTGTGGGATAAATGTGCTAGTCAAAACGAACCTTTTTTAATTCTAGAGCAGGACGGAGTACTTATTCGCGATCCAAGAGAAATTCTCCCACTTATTGAAAACGTATGTCACTTAGACGCTTATCTTCCTTTTGAGAGCGGTAACGATGCTCATTTTGAAGTCTACAACGCCAATCTAGAAAAATACGAACCGGGTGTTAAAAAACATCCTACAAATAATTTTTATTTGGGGAATGAAGTAACTGGGGAATCTTTTAGAGGAACATACGGCTACATTATTACTCCTAAAGGAGCTCGTGAAGTACTGCAATTTATCAGTAAGAGAGGAGCATTTCCATCTGATAAATGTTTATGTGCTAAAGCAACTTATATCCAAAGAGCCAGGAGCAGTTACGTAAGGTTAAATAAGTTTTTTTCTACACTCAAACTTCAAAAAGATTATTCTCTAAGGTAATCGAAACCTAATGTAGATATAATCTTAATTTAAACTCGGTAGCAAAGTTTACTTCTATCTTATAGTAAGATTACTTACCTTAACGATTATGAAGAAACTAGCGTTACTATTTGGGTTTGGCTTTACAACCCTACTTGCACAAACTCCATTTTGGACTCCTACAGTATACAGAGGAGCATTTGAACCAGCTCCGGCCCCGATGTGGACTGACAGCTGGACTAACTGGGACCCGCAGTATACAATCTATCCAACTCCTACCGATGTAGTTTCGGATTCAATTACTTCAAATACTACTTGGACTAACAATAAGACTTACTTGGTTCAAGGTCCGCTATATGTAAAAGCTAACCTTACTATCCAGCCAGGTACTGTAGTTTTATTTGATAAGACAGCAGCCGGTTCTGCTTTGATTGTAACTAACAAAGGTAAACTATTTGCAGACGGTCAAGTAAGTAGCAATTTTATAAATCCTATTGTATTTGCTTCAAGTGCTGCTCCCGGACAAAGAGCAATTGGAGACTGGGGAGGAATTATTTTATTAGGTGAAGCTAGAAATAATATTCCACCGAATACTGCTGCTGGGATTAATGCGGGTATTGGTTACATTGAAGGATTACCAACTTCAGTTAATACCAGGTATGGAGGTAATAACGATGAAGATACCTCAGGAGTTCTAAGATACATTAGAATTGAGTTTGCTGGATATGCTTACCAGCCTGATAAAGAAATTAATGGATTAACATTCGGTTCCGTTGGTAGCGGTACTGTAGTTGATTACGTTCAAGTATCGTTTGCTAATGACGATGCATTTGAGTGGTTTGGCGGTACTGTAAATTGTAAGCATTTAGTTTCTTACAGAAACCTAGATGACGACTTTGATACTGATTTCGGTTACAGAGGTAAAGTACAGTTTGGTTTAATTATCAGAGACCCTTTTATTGCTGACCAATCAGCTACTTCAACCTCAGAAGGATTTGAGAGTGATAACGATGGTAGCGGATCTAACAACGGACCTAAAACAGCAGCTGTATTCTCTAACATTACAGCTATCGGACCTTTAAGAGGCAATCTTCAAGCTACAATCGATCCTAAATTTAGAAGAGCACTTCGTTTAAGAAGAAATACTGAACTAAAAGTTTACAACTCAGTATTTATGGACTTTAAGGAAGGTGTACACGTTGATGGTACAGCCACTGAAACAAATGCTCTAGCAGGTACTCTAAGATTTAAACACAATGTAATAGCAGGATGTGTGACAAAGTATGTAAGTAGAGTAACTAATCCTTCATTTGATGCTGGTGCTTGGTTCTTTGCTAATAGTAATGACACAGTAGTTTCTACTAACGGATTATTAATGAATCCCTATAATTACATTACAGGTGATTACAGACCAATGCATGCCAGCATCATAGCCTCAGGAGCTGATTTTACTGATACCAATTTAATTGGAACTCTTTCTACTAACGAAGATCAGTTAGATATTACTTATGAGATTTACGATTGGTACGGCAACTTAGTTTATATCGGGAAACATATACCTTACGACAGACTTAAAGGATTATATGTAATCAAATATAGCGGCAAGCTGGAGAAAGTATTTGTATACTAAGTTGGGGGTTTAAAAGATTCTTCCTATCTTTAGGTATGGAAGATCTTTGCCCTTTTAAGCCTACTCATTCGGTAGAATGGCTGGAAAATTACTTCGCTGAGAACTGCTTCAAAAAGCCTTACGACCGCTTTATGTGGTGGAGAGGATATGTGGCTAAGAAGAAGCCTTTGTTCCCTCAAGCTAGTTTTAAAGCTAAGGTTGAAAATGGAGACTTTGACTTTCCTCATTACAAGTATGAAGCCGAGCTTGTAGAGCATAAACTGCGAGAGGCTTACTTAAACCGAACCGATATCGTTCACTTCAACGAAACTCAAAGCCTGAATATGGCCCGCCGTAAACGTCTGCTTGAGGATCATACCAAAGAAGAGAGCAAGCGGCTGGAAGGACTTTATAAGGAGTGCTGGAGGAATTATCGCCTGAGTAGAGAGCAGGTGGAGAAAGAGATTATGAACCTGGATGGAGATAGTGTAAAAGATCTGTATTTAATATTAGAAGAGAAGTACGGCTATAAGCCAGTCTTACCTAAAAAGCTACAATAGCTAAATAATCTGAGTAATGTAAACTAAATACTACAGAGCAAGTACTAAGAGGCTATTTATTACTAAACTCTTAGTAACATGCCACTAACTTTAAGACTTGTCAAAGGCTCTGAATTAACTTACTCAGAACTTGATGACAACTTTACATACCTGTCTAGCAGCCTTAATTCCCTAATAGCAACAGGCTCCGTCTCTAGTAACGTGCTTACATTTACTAAGGGCAATGGTAGTACATTTAGCTTAGTAGTTGCCACAGGTTCTGCAGCAGCTGCAAATACTGGTTCACTAATGGTAACCGGTAGTGTAAGTTCAAACATACTTACGTTTACCAAGGGAGATGGCAGCACATTTAGCTTAACTGTTAATACAGGCTCAGGAGGCGGCGGCGGCGGAACTACCCTAGTTCAAGATTTAACTTCAAACCAGATAGTAGGAGGTGTAGAATCTGGAGAACTATTTTCAGCTGGTAGTACGTTAGAGTCTGTACTTAGGGCAATACTCATATCTTACATAGAACCTACTGTCAGCAGCCTCACTATTAAGAGTGGCGGTTCTAGTATATCAACAGCCACTAGAGACGTAAATAACTCATTTACCTGTAACTCAGCTTCATTCCTAGCAACCGTGGATAGTCCAGATGGAAACTATCCAGTATCAGCCAGTATTACAGGCTCTGGAGCTGCTTCAGGACTATTCCAAGCATATCTTTCTAATACTCTTTCAGGAACTAACGCTTTTGGGTTAGGATCTACCCTAACAGTTAATAGAACTTCAGCAGGCACCGTTACATTTATTGTCAATACCAAAAGCCAAACAACTGCCGATACCCAATCTACAAATACAGGCTTTGCCTTCTACTGGAGAAACTATCTAGCTGCTAGCTCTACACCAATCACTGACGACTCTTCAGCTCAGAGTGTTATTAACTCCGATGTAGTAACCAGTACCTTAACTACAAGTAAGTCCTGGACTGCTACCTGTGATGCTAATAATGACGATCCCAATAAATGGACCTATATTATCTATCCTACAGCTTACGGAGACCTCTCAAACATAATCAAGGATGGAGCTCTCTCTATAACAACAGCCTTCACTAAGGTAGGAGACAACTTCACAATAAGTAATCTCTACAGCTCTTCAACTGTATTTACAGTTTATAGATCAAATGCAAAAGGTGCATTTGAGTTAGGAGTAACCTTAACAATATCATAGTAGCATGGCTATTTACTACCCCGACATACTAGACCATAACAACTCTAGCTACCCGTTACTCGATGCTACTTCCTTAAAAGGAACTGCATACCCTTTAGCATCTATTAGTACTACAGGAAGCATACCTGCCGATAAGAGGAATGTAGGTATGATAGTATTTGATTCTGGATCCGGTAAGTTTTACGGCTACAAGGGAAGCAATGTATCTAACTGGGCTACTGCTTCTAACTGGATAGAGTTTGGAAGTGGAAGCGGTGCAGGTGAAACTATTCAAACCGGCTCTTTTCTATACAGTGGTTCTTATAATAGCGCTGCTTCAGCAATAACACTTTATAGTAAGGATACAAACTACACCTTAGACCTATCAGGCCTTGCCGGAGGAGGAGGCGGAGGATTCCCGATCACTGCTTCTAACGAAGGTAGTGATCTTACTAACAGTATGACTAAGATTGATTTTGTAGGTAACGCAGTTACTGCTACAAACTTTGGATCGATCGTAACTGTTACGATTAATACCGGCTCAGCCTTAGTAATAGACACAGGATCTTTCTACTATTCATCTTCTGTAAGCGATAATGTAATTACCTTTAATCAAGGAGACGGAACTACTGAAAGTATTACTATAACATCTTTACCTAGTGCCTCTTACGCTCCAAATATCTACAATTCAAACGGCACTTTAACAGGTCAAAGAACAGTAACAATTCCTAATAATACTACTTTAAGATTTACCCCCAGTACAGATGCAGTATTTCAAATAAATAATCAGGGTGGAAATGTTGTTTTGAATGGCTTACCTACTGGAATTTCTAGTTCCTTACTAGCTATTAATCCAACTACTGGTTATGTTGCAGTGATGGCTACTAGCTCTATTCAAAATGTAATTAGTTCTTCATTTGCAAGCACTGCCTCTTACGCTGCAAACATCTATACCTCTGATGGTACTTTGCCTAATGGAAATAGAACTATAACCTTTTTAGACAACTCTGTACTACGTTTTGATTTGTCTTCAAGTATTGCCGGTTCTCCTAGAATACTTTTCAACACTAATAGTGGAACTTCTGGGGTTAGAATTACCGGATCTGGATATATAGCCTTAGATGTACCAGGTGTAGGCATGCAGCATATTCCTAACACGGTACAGCCTAATATACTAGGTAGAGATGCTCAAGGAAATATTACGTACTTTAGTACCAGTTCTATAGGATCTACTGCTTTTGTACAGGGAGGAAACACTTTTGGTACTACTGCTACTCTAGGGACTAATGATGCACAGTCTTTAGTATTTGAAACTAACAACAGTGCTAGAGCTTCTATTTCCTCTACCGGTACTGTTACTGTAGGAGACGGCGGTGTAGGATCTCTGCACACTATTCTCAATGGAAGCGGCACTACAACTACTGCCGGAACAGCAACCCTACTTACTCTTGCAACTACTACGGGGTACGGCTATACCGTACATGCATACGTGACCGGAATGTCTACAGCTAATTCAATAGGCGGAGAAGTAATAGGAGTATTTAAAAATATAAGCGGAACCCTCTCCTCAGCTGGTTCTCCGGTAGCAACTGTAATCGAAGATTTTTCCGGCTCTCCTACATTTACCTTAACCACTTCAGGAACAAACATTATACTGCAGGTTACTGGACAAGCTGCTACAGATATTGAATGGGCTGGGAGTTTAAGATACATTACAACCAGCGGTCCAGTCGGTGGTGAGTAATAAAAAGTTGGATTGAAAAGTAAATCTTTATATATTTATATAAAATGATAAAAATCAAAACTATGTTAAAGCGTTTTTGGAACTGGTTATTAGGTAAGACTACTGTTGACGAAAAGATCGTTGAGAGAGTCGAGCGAGTAAAAGAAGAGATTGCCGACGTTAAGAAAGCAATTGAAGTTGTAGTAGAGCAGGCAGCCGATGTTGCTGAAGCTGCTAAAGGTAAGCCACGCCGTGGTCGTAAACCTGCTGCAAAAAAAAATGCTCCTGCACCGACTGCACCTGCAGCTGAAGTTAAAGTTGAAGAGCCTAAAAAAGCTGCACCACGCAAAAGAGGACCTCGTAAGTAATGAATCAGAACTTAAATGTAAGTCTGGATCAAACACTTCCAGTTGAGTGTGAGGAGTGCGGAGGACTTTACTTCGAACAGGCACTTCACATCCGCAAGGTATCCGGTCTCCTATCAGGAACAGGTCAGTCATCTTACCTACCCATCCCAGTCTTTGCATGCAAGTCATGCGGGCACGTTAACACAGAGTTTTTGCCTAAAGAATTAAAGGACCTGGGAGGAGATGAGAGCAGTACAGATGAGCGTTCACTTCAACGAGCCGGTTTGGATGTATGATGGATTACAAGAGTCCATCTACAACGAACACTCTGAAGAAGAAGAGTAAGCGTAAGATATACTTTAATTAGGGAAGGGACTTCTGGTCCCTCTTCCTGTTTATATTTATTATAGAATTGTTATAAGTAATTGTTTCTGAAACCCCAAACATAACTTGTAACTCTCTATGAAAAAACTTCTTGTAGTAATCGCTGCAATACTAGGTCTGACAGCTCAGGCCCAGAACGGTGCCAACGAAATCTTAGTTGCACCAACAACGACCTCTCCGTACATCCTAGTAGATACGTTATTCACTTTGGATAACTACCCTGCTACGTACACGGACATCTACATCCACTTTGCTAACCCAACCGCTACTGCAGTTAAAGCTGTTCAGTTTAGATTGTTTTACGACAATACTAAGATCTCATCAGCGGTAATGTACTGGGGTCCAACAGCACAGTCTGTAACTGATAAGTACGGATCTTACTTTAATAGCAGCAACTACGTAAACGTTGTCGCTACCTACACAGGTAACAATACTTCCTTTGACTGGGCGGATGGTGCGATGTTTAAGTTAAGACTATTCCACGGTTCAGGTTACAACGGTATTGTAAATAACATCGCTCTAACAGGAGCTTCTACCTACAACAACCTTGCTACTACAGGAAACGGAACTGACGTACCTTTAACACTTTATAGCTACGGAGGTAACTTCCAAATGACTCCTTTAACTTTCCCGGTTAAGGTTAAGAACGCAGACGGAACTCCTGCTCAGGGTGTTTGGTTTTCGGCAACAAAGAGACTTAAATCAACACCTCTTGCTACTTGGCAGCCAATCTCTACAGATTCAACTAACTTAGACGGTATAGTAAAGTTTACTCACCCGCTTGATACAAACTACTGGAACTTAAAGATCGCTGCTCAAACAGACTCTATGTCGGACGGCGGTGCGATATCAATCACAGACGCTTACAAATTAGCTAACCACGTAACAGCTCAGGACACCTTAGCTGGAATCGAATACTACGAAGGTGATATCAACGAATCACAATCAATCACTATCTCAGATGGCTTTGCGGTATTCAACAGATTAGCTCTTCAGTCAACTACTTGGAATACTCTATTCCCAGGCAAATACAACGTTGCAGTACTTTGGCCTTCAGAATGGGCAACAGCTAATTCAGCAACAGGAGCTCCTAACTGGTCTACTTCTCCTAGAGTTTACTCAATTGATACAGTTGTTAACAGTATGGATACGTTGAAGCCTTACATCTACGTTGTAGGTGATGCTTCAACTACCGGCTACAATAACCCAGCTACTATCCTTGCTAAACTTAATGCTACAGGAGGAGGTATTACAGAATACGTTCTTGACCCTGCAGTTTATATGTCAAGCAAGCCTGACACAGTTCAGTTTAGATTCCCTAAGCTAAGCCTTACAACTGATAACTTTATCGACATCCCAGTTACTATGTACACATTCGGTAACAAGATTGGAGCAGCTCAGATGGGCTTTGAATACGACACCAACATCTTCGAATTTGTTTCAGTAACAGCAGGAGATGTAGCAGCTAAATGGACTAGTCTAGTTAGTGTAGAGAAAGGCAGAGTGTTCTGGGCCGGTCACGAAGATAAGATGAACCCAGGAGTACTTGAAGCAATGAGCAATGCATTTACATTCCGCTTTAGAGTTAAATCTATTTTAGGATGGACTTCAGCTCCGATCAGAATCTTTGATAAGGCAGCAGGT